>ENA-ORNB01002030-ORNB01002030.1-human-gut-metagenome-genome-assembly--contig:-NODE-2030-length-12130-cov-2.932257_pt1 | contig 12130 bp, 10 predicted proteins | sample MGYA00242112_ERZ509016 | MGnify/ENA primary metagenome ERZ509016 (study PRJEB26280, sample SAMEA2338705) | human gut metagenome | biome: human gut; feature: human-associated habitat; material: faeces...
GGCTACCGTTACCGGAAAAGACAAAGGCAGTTTTAACCTTGTCCGCCGCCACAGTGTCGCGATCATGCACCAGGATTGCGTCAGACGGCTCTGCGCTCTTCTCCTTAGAAGCGGCTTCAAGCGCACGAATCACGCCGCCAACACTTTTCCCCTGCACCAGCACACGGTGAGTTAACAAATCGCGTTGCTGAAGAACAGCCGCAGCCAATGGTTAAACCGAGCCAGACGAGCCTTCTCGTCATTGAAGCCGTCCAATTCCTGCGTCAAAAAATCTTTCCAACTTGCCGCCAGCTTGAGAACGGATTCCTTACTCTTGGCCGAGAGCAACAAAGGCAAACAAGTATCCTGCTTTTCAATACACACTTGTTCCAGCTCTTGAGCTGCGTCGGCGTAGCCCTCAAGCACTACGTGCGCGTTGGTACCGCCAAAACCAAAGGAATTGATGCCGATCAAGGGCAGCCCTTTGACTTCCGGCAGCGGTTCGACTTGGGTAGCCACACGCACCCCCAAAGCTTTGAAGTCAATCGCGGGATTCGGCGTTTCGAAATGAAGATTGGGATAGACTCGACGGTTTTGAAGCGTAAGCAGAGCCTTTGCCAGACCGGCCATGCCCGAGCCGGTTTCCAAATGCCCCAGATTGCCTTTCACGGAACCGATAACAAGCGGCTCTTGCGACGCTTCGCGATGTCCCAACACGCGGCCAATAGCCTCCGTTTCCACAGGGTCCCCCACAGCGGTACCTGTTCCGTGGGCTTCAACGTACGCGATGCGAGATTTGTCGAGCCCAGTCTCGTCTCCTTCGTAAACATCTTTGAGCAGTTGCGCTTGAGCTTCGCCACTGGGCAACGCAATACCGGTCGTGCGACCGTCGGAATTCACCGCTGCGGCGCGAATCACGGCATAAATCGCATCACCGTCTTTTTGTGCTTCTTCAAGATCCTTGAGAAGGACGACAGCACCGCCTTCGCTACGAGCATATCCGTCAGCCTTTTCGTCGAACACTCGACAAGCCCCGGTAGGAGACAACATGTGTGCTTTAGAAAAGCCCACGAACCCCATGGGAGACAAAAGAACATTCACGCCACCCGCCACAGCCGCCTTAGCTCGGCCGGAACGAATGCATTCGACGGCTTGACTGATCGCCACCAAACTGGAAGAACAGGCCGTATCCACCGTCATGCTGGGCCCGTGCAAATTAAAGCAGTAGCTGATGCGGTTGGAGATAATAGAAAGTTGCGTGCCCGTCATTGTGTAGGGGCCTTGCAATGCCACGTCATCGCTGTGCAGAATCGCCATATCGGCGCTGGCAGCGCCAATAAACACGGCCGTGTCGCTGTGGGCCATCTTGGATGGAGGGATACCCGCGTTTTCAAAGGCTTCCCATGTCATCTCCAAGACCATGCGCTGCTGGGGATCAAGATTATCCGCCTCTTTGGCGGACATCCCCCAAAAGCGGGCATCGAAAAGACGAACGTCACCCACAGTGCCGCAGCGCGGAGCGTAAAACGTTCCCGGCGTAGATTGTTCGCTAGAGAAATACCGTTCAACGTCAAAACGCTCAAACGGCAGTTGCCCTAATGCATCCTCTTTTCGCTCCAGCAACACCTCGAGCGCTTTGAGTGAATCAATGCCCCCGGGGAAGCGACATCCAATACCAACAACGGCCACAGCGCTCGGACGCACAACGCTCACTTTTATCTCTCTTCTCAATAACGAATAACAATAGGCTTTGCGAAAGGCAAATTTTCTCTCAGCTCCCGAATTTTGACAAATCGTGTCAAAAAACGAGTAAACCGCAACCTTTTGTTTAGGCCGTATTCCGACATTGAAACTGAAACGACATAAACAAAAGGTTTCCGAAAACAGGTGCAGTTTTAAAACAGCACAATTTTCGGAAACCTAAGTCACGAGCACCTAGAAACAAGGAGGTCAAAGTCTTCTTAAGGCACTCCTGAAACTAACCGCAAGCGATTAGAACTTGTGCGTCAGACCGCAGTTGACCTGCACCCAACGCGGATCGCTGTTGGCAACGCTGTCCTGGATGTAACCGGCACCTGCGTACAGCGTGGTGCGCTTGGACAGGTAGTATTCATAGCCGGCAGCGGCCATGAAGCGGCTGAAATCCTTGTCAACTACGCGATCGCTAGTATGGTTGTAGGCGTCAGACGAAGCGTCCAAGTAGCCCAAGGAGGTCTTCACCAGACCGCCGCCAACCGGCACGTCCACACCGGCCATCACGGACCAACCCGTGGCGTCACCGTAGCGGAAGTCCTTGTCCGAGAACATGCGAGCCCAAGCACTGCTGGTGCTGCTGGCGCCAACGGCCTTGGCATTGTCAAACCAATGCACACCGAGGTAGCTCTTGGCGTAGCCGCAGTCGTAGTTCACAGCAGCCGTGATCGTGATCTGGTCTTCACCGTGACCCTTCGTAGGACCATTCTCAACATTGTCCCAAGTCTGCTTATTAAGAACATCAACAGCACCATAGAGGCTCAAACCGCCGTTGTTGTAGGTCACAGCTGCAGCATAGTAACGATCCGAACCGGATTCGTTTTCGGAACCGTTGTCACCCATGCCGTACATCACCCAAACTTCTGCACCGGCAAAGTTCGGCGACTTGTAGTAGACCACGTTGTCCATACGCGTCGGACGATAGGCCTGCATGTAGTTCTGAACACCGACGTCACCCCAACCCGTACCGAAGGACGAGAAGTAACCGCCGATACCGGTCGAACCGGAGTCGTTGGCAAACGTGCTCAAACGGCCCATACCGAACTTACCGAAGCTGCCTTCGAGGTAAAGGCTCGATTCACGATCAAAGAAGGCATTACCACCATCAGCACCCGTGTCGGTGCTAAAACCGTTTTCAAGAACAAAGCCAACCTGCAGGCCATTGCCGAGGTCTTCAACACCCTTCATACCGAAACGGGAGCCGGAACGCTGACCGGATTCCATGCTGAAGCTGTCACCGCCCTGCCCCTTCAAGCCGGCGAAGTCATCCGTATTGACGGAGTTGTAGGCAAAGCCCGTATCCACGACACCATAGAGCGTCACAGAGGTGGCCGAAGCACCACACATGGCGGTCATAGCCGCCAAAGCAACCAATGTCTTTTTCATGATTTGCTTCCTAGGAAAGACACCTAAAAATTAAACAAAAGTTGATTGTTGTTCGAACGTAACAATCCTTCGGAACTTCAGCTCAAGAGGCAAAAACAGCTCGGCTGCAGCTCTCAAAGAGGAGTCCGATGAGCGAATCTTAGTCGATCCATTCTTAATAGATCGTGACATCAACCTTCTATTTCCGTTAGTTGCGGAGAAAAATTCTTCCATAATATGTTGATTTTATTAACTAAATGAACTCATTTCCTTCTGTCGGTCGGGTTTCGTTTTGATCGTGAAAAATTTAGACAGTGAGGTAAAAAAACAACACTCTAGGTAGTTTCCCTCGTATCTCTCTCTACTCTATTTCTATTAGCACTAAAGAGTTTCGCGAACCTTTACGATTCCCCACTATTGCATCAGCAGAAATCTTTTTCAATTTTCTGCAACAATGACGGAATACCCTTCTTACAACTAAGAGGACTCGAATGATTTCTGAATCCAAAATTCTTGATCACGCTCATCAGGTACTCCGCAGTGAGGCGGAGGCCATCCTTGCTGTTGACAATCATCTGGATGACTCTTTTGCCAAGGCTGTCGAATTGATTTTGGAATGCAAAGGTCGCTTGATTCTTTCCGGCATCGGCAAGTCCGGCCATATTGCAACGAAACTTGCAGCGACTTTTGCTTCGACCGGCACACCGTCCTATTTCGTACATGCGGCAGAAGCTGCTCATGGAGACCTGGGCATGATCACTCAAGATGACGTTGTCATCGGTATTTCATACTCCGGTGAATCAACCGAACTTGTTACGATCATCCCCACACTGAAGCGAGAGGGAGCTAAGTTGATTGCGATGACAGGCAACCCTTCATCGTCTTTAGGACGATACGCCGATGTCGTCATTAACTGCCATGTTGAACGCGAAGCGTGTCCGCTAAATCTTGCGCCCTCTAACTCCACGACTGTTTCCTTAGCTCTTGGCGACGCGTTGGCTATCGCCTGCCTCATTGAGCGCAATTTCTCCCGAAGCGATTTCGCTCGTAGTCATCCCGGTGGCTCGCTTGGTCGTCGTCTTCTCGTGCATGTTGAAGATCTCATGCACTCCGGCACGGAATTGCCAAAAGTATTGCCGGACACCTGCCTGTTGGATGCCATCCGAGAGATTTCTCATAAAGCTCTGGGGATGACTGCCGTGGTCGATGAGCAGGATAACGTCCTGGGTATTTTGACTGAAGGCGATCTCCGTCGACTTATTGAACAAATCGGGGATATTCGCAATGTCAAAATCGGTGATGTCATGACCAAGTCGCCGAAAACGATTGCTCCCAAAGAACTCGCCGCTACAGCCGCAAAACTTCTGTCGGACTACCGCTGCAATCAATTGCTTGTTGTTGATGGAAACAAACTAGTGGGTGCCATTTCCATGCATGATTTGATGCGTGCCCGAATCATTTAAGGTTCAATACTATGTCTTATACCGTCATCATCCCGGCTCGCATGCATTCCACTCGACTGCCGGAAAAGCCTTTGCGCCTTATCGCGGGCATACCCATGGTTGTTCGTGTTGCTCAAGCCGCTGCTCGGACAGAAGCTTCACGAGTGGTGGTTGCGACCGATCATCAAAAAATTCTTGATGTTTGCCGAGACTTTGATATCGAAGCAGTGTTGACTCGCGAGGATCACCCCACAGGTACTGACCGTCTCGCCGAAACCGTTGATCTTTTGAAGCTCCCCGAAGATGAAGTTGTTGTTAACGTCCAAGGCGACGAACCCCTAATTCCTGTGGAAACCGTCAATGCCGTCGCCAACCTGTTGCAGTCGCGTACCGATTGTGCCATCGCCACAGCTGCCCATCCCATTAGCGACCTCGAAAGCTTCAAGAGTCCTAATGTCGTCAAGGTTTTGACTGATATTTCAGGCACGGCACTGCTGTTTTCACGTGCCCCGATCCCCTGGCCTCGTGATCTGTGGCGAAAAGATCCCCTGTTAGCACCTGAAGAGTTCATAGCCATGCATCACATCGGACTCTACGCGTACAGATCCTCATTCCTACGTCTATTTCCAACCCTTGAACAAGCTCCCATTGAAAAAACTGAGAGCTTGGAACAGTTGCGGGCTCTCTACTATGGCTACAAAATTGCCGTACTCAAATTGAATCAAGCATTGCCCGCCGGAGTTGATACGGAAGAAGATCTCGCCCGTGTCTGTGCCTGGTTTGAAATGCACGCCCAGTAACCCAAAGGTAAATCAGTATGCTCAGTAATTTCATCAAGGGAGCTCTCGCCTCAATTGTCTTCTGCGCTTCTGTCTGGCAAGTTCAAGCAGCGGAAGTGATTAAGCTTGCTCATACGGCCAATATTTCCCACGTCCACCATGAAGCCGCACAATTGTTTGCCAAAGGCGTTGCAGAACGAACTCAGGGCAAATACGAAGTTCAAATCTATCCCGCGGGCGAGTTAGGCGATCAGCCTGCGTTGGCTGAACAAATCACCATGAGCGCACTGGACATGGCGATTGTCTCACTCGGCAATATGGCTATGTATGATCGTCGGCTCAATGCCATGACCGCCCCATTTCTTTTCAAGGATTACGATCACGCCCACCGCGTCATTGACTCTTTTGTCATGAACTGGATGAACAAAGGGCTCGCACAATACGATGCTGTCGGCCTTTCTATGTTCGACTACGGTTTCCGTCAGGTCACAACACAAGACATTGTTGTGAATACTGCCGAAGACCTTAAAGGCGTCAAAATTCGTGTTCCGCCTTCTACCGGCCTCATGGCTGCGTTTGATGCTCTCGGGGCCAACACTCAAAAAATCGCCTACTCGGAGCTTTACACCTCCCTAAAGCAGGGGGTGATTGACGGCGAAGAAAATCCCGTCTTTACCATTCGAGCCGACTCCCTCTTTGAAACACAAAATCAGCTTGCTCTCACCAACCATTACTTTGACTGTCAGGTTCTCCTAATCAACAAAACGATTTTTGAATCGTTGCCTGCTGACGTCCAGAAAATTATCCAGGAAGAAGCTATCAAAGCTCAAAATCTGACTCGTGAGAAAATTTCGTCTGAAGAGGGCTCTGTCATCGAAGATCTCAAGTCCAAGGGCATGAATGTCACAACGCCCGATCGTGATTCTTTTGTGAAGAAAATGCACCCTGCTTACGAAAAAGTTGGTGAGCTTTCCGGCAAAGATGCCATGAATGAGCTTCTCGAAGCTGTCAAAGCAAATACCAAATAAAATTCGCTGTCTTTAACCCCAGAACTGACCCGACAAGTTTTGTCGGGTCAGTCGTTTTCGAAAGTCACCCCAGATGTCGATGTTTATCATTTTTGCATCGGTTCTCGTGCTGATGTTTTTGGGAGTTACAACTGCCGTCACAATGGGCTTTGCTTCGATCGCAACCTATTTGATCGCCGGTGGTGATGTCGCCCGACTCTTCCTGGTGCCGCAACGAATGTTTGCGCAAGTCTCCGGCATCACTCTCATGTCCATTCCATTTTTCCTCTTGATGGGAAATCTGATGTCTGTGGGCGGCATTTCAAGGAGTCTCTTTGGCTTCGGCCGCGTTTGTCTTGGACATCGATGGGGTGGCTTATCCATCGCTGCCAGTATTGTCATGGCAGCAATGTCCGGTTCTGCGGCCGCGTGCGCTGCGGGAATCGGCATGATCGCCATTGCTGAAATGACAAAAGCCGGTTACAGCCGTTCCTTCAGTTGTGCCACGATCGCTGCTGGGGGTGCTCTGGGACCGATTATTCCGCCAAGTATCACTCTGATCCTCTATGCAGGCCTCACTCAGACAAGCGTCAATGCGCTATTTGAAGCCGGTATCGTTCCGGGGATTCTGCTGGGCGTTGCCTTCATGTGCTGGTCGTCTTTCGTAAGTTACCGTAACGGTTATGCAAAAGAACCGCCTTCTCCTTTTTCTGCTCGCATCCAAGCTTTTAAAGAAGCATTCTTTGCACTACTTACGCCTGTGATCGTTATCGGAGGTATGTTTGCAGGCTTCTTTACTGCTACAGAAGCGGCGGCAATTGCCTCACTCTATGTGATGTTGCTGGGGCTTTTTGTTACGCGAACACTCAAAATCAAGGATTTACCCCGTATCTTTTGGGAAACCGTCGAACAGACTGCCAAGGTCATGTTTGTGATTGCCACAGCAGGTTTCTTTCAGTACGTATTGCTGTACACCAAAATTCCGCAAGAAGCTATCGCGTTCATTTCCTCCAGTTTCAGCTCCATTGGGCCTGTTTTGCTCATCATCATCGGCATTTTGGTCCTGATGGGCTGCTTCATGGAAGGCACAGCCATTTTGCTTGTGACAGTCCCGATCTTTGTACCCCTGGCTAAAACTTTTGGCTACGACATTATTCAGCTCGGTATCGTAATGTGCGTTGCCCTGGCAGTTGGTGTGTTGACCCCTCCCGTTGGCCTTAACCTCTACGTAATGTCATCAATTACAGGCGAACGAGTTATGGAAATTGCAAAAGACAGCGTCGGCTACGTGTTACTGATGATTGCAATGGCTGTTGCTGTAGCGTTTATTCCTGAACTCTCTTTGGGTTTCGGTAAGTTGTTGTAGGAGACTAGGCATGAATTTTCTTCAAAAAATCGACGTTACGTTCAGTCGCTGCGTTCGCCTGGTCTGCACCGTCTTAATGGCAGCCATCTTTTTCATGTTCATTCTGAACGTCTTTGTGCGTTTCGTGCCGGTTTATAACTTCACGCAAACAGACGAATGGATTCAGATCTGTTTGATTTGGACGATTTTCTTGGGAGCTCAAGAGATGGTACGAACAAGAAGTCACTTTGCAGTGGATTTTCTAACCGAGCGACTTCGTAACCACAACGTTCGCAAATGGCTCAAGACTTTTGTGTGCGTGATTGAGGTCCTTACATACGCGATCATTGCATGGTACGGTGTTGTGTGGGTACTTAAATCCCATGCATATATGCAATCCATTCCGTGGCTTCAAGTGAAATGGATGTACGCTGCTCTGCCTTTCAGTGCTTTTTTCATGACCGTCTACGGCATCAGAGATCTGATTCAGGTACTGCGTGGTAAGTACTATCCCGATGAAAGCTGCTGATCTATAAGTCCAGACCTTCCGGCGCGCGGTTATAACGACTTTCTCTCAATTCCTTATGGAGTCTCGTTATGACCGTCAGCGCCGCATATCTCAACAGCTGCACATCCGAACAATCACAAACTCGCATAGAGTTTGAACTCAAACGCCTAGCCAAACTCATGCATTTGACTAGTGTTGACGACATTGATTGGCTTCGGTTTGACAGAGCCGCCGTTGTTTCACTTCTCAGTCATCCTGAGCTAAAGACGCGTAAAGCAACAACTCAAAATTTCACACTAAGTGTGATTAAACGCCTTTGTGAAGAGGCCTACTTCGCACAGCTACTTCCGGTAGCACGCTACCTCTCAATCAAAAGAATCCCGAACTTTCGTAGCATTCGATGTCCTCCTCCGTTCTGTGTAACCAAAACGGAAATTCTCAAAATGTTGCAATTGTGCAGACAGGACGGATCGCTCAAAGGAATCCGTGACGCAGCAATTTTGGCTGTCGGTTTTGGATGCGGTTTGCGTCGTAGTGAAATTGCCAAGCTCCCAATGGACAATATTGACTTCTCCAATCATCTTGTCCGAATTATCGGTAAAGGAAACCGAGAACGCATCATCGGTCTCAGCGAAAGTGTCTGCAACTACTTACAACAATGGCTGGATCGACGTGGTTCGACAGGAACTTCTTATTGTTTCGTCCCACTGGCGAAGGGAGAAAAACTCATAACATCCCGACATCTCAACGATGAGACAATCTATCTTATCGTTCAAACCCGTTCACTAACCGCCATAGGTCGAACCATCACCCCACATGATCTTCGTCGTGCTTTTGCCTCTCATCTCCTTGCAAGCAATATTGACATCAACACACTAAGGATCGTAATGGGGCACAGCGATATCAGCACGACACAAATCTATGATCGCCGAGATGAGCTCGCTCGCATCACGGCCATCGCACAGATCGCCTTACTTCCCTGAATTAACTAACAATCTCGTATCTGCTGGCTTCTTTACTCAGTAATAGGGTTGGGATTTTGCGCGCATAGAAACCACGTTTTACGCTGATTGAAACGGGCCTTTTGCACACATAGAAACAGGGGGCAAAAATCGGCATTTACGCTTATTGAAACACTTCAGTGCAGGATGGATCCCCATCATCAAGTTTTCCTGTAACACCTACATGGAGGATTTGATGAAAAAACTTTCATCCCACCAAATCAGGCAAATTCTTGTCTGCGTTACCCAGAACCGTTCTTACCGAGAGCTTGAAGATCAATTGGGCGTCTCCAAAGCGTCCATTAGTCGCATTTTCAACGCCTCTGTGCGCGGGGATAAATCTCCCAGGGAGTTGCTCAAGCTCACAGACAATGAGCTTGAAGCATTTTTCCACCCAACTTCGGCATCAAAATTTGTCGAGCCGGATTGGCCGCAGATTCACAGTCAGCTTCAGCGCCGGGGTGTCACGCTTCAGATGCTTTATGAGAAATTCAAAGCTCAAACCTCTCGTCCCGTTTATACCTATACGTCCTTCAGCCGCGGCTATGCCCGCTGGAAAGCTAACAACGGCGTGCGTCTGAGCGGCGGCAATATTGAAAGAATTTCCGGTGAGCGCATGGAAATTGACTTTGCCGGCGACAAGATCAAGTGGATTGATCCTGATGGCATACTTCACGAGTCCAAGCTGTTCGTCGCAACGTTGCCCTACAGTTGCATGCTTTTCACCGAAGCATTCAACGACGAAACTCAACCCAGCTGGATCTACGGCATTGTTGATGCACTGGAGTACTTTGGCGGCGTGCCTCGGGTTCTTGTGATGGATAACGCTGCGCCGCTGGTTCGAGTGCCAAACTGGCAGGAAGCCGAAATTCAATACGCCATTCGATCGTTATGCACTTACTACGGCATGCAGCCATGGGCCTGCAAACCGAGAACCCCAAAGCAAAAAAATCGAGTTGAAGCTGCGGTCAACGATGTCGAGCGCTGGATTGTCACTCAAATGAATTTGGATCATCCGGCCCCAGCTTACGATCTTGATGATCTCAACAAGCAAATTCGAAAGCGTCTCGATGAACTCAACGATAAACCTTTTCGAGGAAGAGGCATTACCGACAGCCGGCGCTCTCGTTTTGAGCAGGAAGAGCGCTGCAACTTAACTCCATTGCCTCGTCTGCCTTTTGAGTCGAGGCAATGGAAAGTGTTGGTTGCCGATAAAGCCCACTGTATTCGCATCGCTTCCGATGGTGGACACCGCTACAGCGTCCCCGCTGAATACGTTGGCAAAAAAGTCGTTGTCCGCGTGTGCCGAACCGCAGTCGAAATCTACGATTCCGAAACCATGAAACGACTTGGCAGTCATCAACGATATACGAGTACAAAAGGACCTAAAACCCATTTGCTCGATGAGCATCTGACAGATGCCGAAAAACACTACCGTCGTACGAGTCGGGAATGGATTGAATTGTTCGTTAAGAAGGGAATGACCGAGCATTTGGCTGCGGATTTTGTTGCCTACCTAACGGACAAAAAAGGCAATTTTCCCAGTGGTCGCACTTGTGGCGCCGTATTCGGTTTATTCCGTTCTTTTGCTCCGAGTGTCATCCGCAACGCTGTTGCTATCGCTTTGGAAGACGATTACGTCAGTTACAAGTACATCCGTCAGCTTTGCGAGCAGATTGATTTTGCCAATAAGTCCAACGGGAAATTGAATTTCGGGGCTTCGGACCAAGTTCCGAAAATTCACTGTCTGCGAAAACATTCGAGGCAACTATGAGTAAAGGAGTTAACTATGCCCTGTTCGCTTGGTTCGCTCCTTACCGTCGCAAAACGCCTGTGCTTGACCCCCATGATCAGATACGCCATGGAACTTGAACAAGATGTCACGACGGCAAATCTGTCTCACGCCGAGTATCTCGCGAAGTTGTTGCGCTGCGAATGCGAAAGACGCGACGAAGAAGCTCTCAAAAGACGGCTGCAACAGGCCAATCTCCGTTATGCCGATGCGTGCATTGCACGAGTTGATTGGAATGCAGATCGCCAAATCAATAGATCTCTGCTCGACACTCTGGCTTCCAATGATTACATTCGATTCCACCAGAACGTCATCATTACCGGTGCTACCGGTTGCGGCAAGACTTGGCTGGCTGACGCGCTTGGACACACAGCTTGCCTGGCCGGATTCAGAGTTAAGCACTATCGCGAGGCTCAGATGCTCAAGGAATACGAGCGTTTATGCACTGAAAACACGTCAGTCGGCCGCAGACAGTATCTGTCGAGCTTGGGGAAACTTGATCTACTGAGTTTGGACGACTGGGGAATAGGACAACTTGATGACGACAAGCGCTTCAGCCTGTATGAAATCATAGAGAATCACATGCAGCACGGCAGTTTCATCATCACAAGTGTCCTTCCGGTTAAACAGTGGAATGAGTACCTCAATGACGCACTGATGGCTGACTCCATTTTGGATCGATTGGTGCTCAACAGCCATCGACTGCTGCTGCAAGGCAATTCGATGCGCAGCCGCCCAGAGTACGACGGACTTCCTAAGCATGAAACGGAGGCACAAAGCTTGAATTGATATCGCACATCTGAAGAGTTTGAAAATTCTCGAGCTCACTCAGACGGGCACGACTTATCCACAGCCTCGGCCTACGGCCCAGTATGTAGGCTGAGCGGCCTTCGGTTGTGGATAAGTCTTTCTCTTTTCCCTCTAAATCTTTGTCAGCTCCGTTGTGCTCGATTTTTGCCAGCACAGCGCCGTAAACATGCGTTTCAATGCGCGCAAAAGCCGCTGTTTCAATGTGCGTAAAACAAGGTCTCAATAAACGTAAAAATTCAATAGGGTAATCACTTCGCCCCCGAGAACCTTTGCTTGTTGAAATATGCATTTCACCAAGCAAGGGATTGTGCTGGCGGCACTGGCACTCACTCTGCCTGCTGTTAGCCCTG
>ENA-ORNB01002045-ORNB01002045.1-human-gut-metagenome-genome-assembly--contig:-NODE-2045-length-12039-cov-2.975300_pt1 | contig 12039 bp, 9 predicted proteins | sample MGYA00242112_ERZ509016 | MGnify/ENA primary metagenome ERZ509016 (study PRJEB26280, sample SAMEA2338705) | human gut metagenome | biome: human gut; feature: human-associated habitat; material: faeces...
TAACTTTAGGCAGCAAAACTACAAATAATAACTGATATAATATGTCTGAAACAATCACAATTTATTGCAAAAATAACAATACTTATAAAGAGGTACCAATCGGTTCCTCTTTATTGGATATTTATACGATGATGGGGGCGCCTCTGCGTTACCGCCCGATGAATGCAAAAGTGAATAACAAGGTGGAAGGCCTGAATTTCCATTGCTGGCATCCGAAAGATGTTGAGTTTGTGGATTATACTCAGCTTTCCGGGTTGCGTACGTATGTCCGTTCCCTTTGTCATATTTTCTCAAAGGCGGTCAATGATGTGTTGCCTTCCGCAACATTAAATTTGGAACATCCGATATCGAAAGGTTACTACTGTGTAATCCATAATGGCAAAAAGATCGATCTTGAAACAATCGACAAGATCAAGAAGCGTATGCGTGAAATTATCGATGCCGATATGCCTTTCCTGCATAAAACAGTCCGGACGGTGGATGCGGCTGTCCTTTTCCGTGAACGGGGAATGAATGACAAGGCGCGTCTGATCGAGACTGCCGGGATGCCTTACACTTCGTATTATGAACTGGATGGCTATATCAATTTCTTTTATGGCTGTCTGACGCCTTCCACCGGTTATATCCAGTTGTTCGATATCGTTCCGTATTTCGACGGGGTGTTGCTTCAGATACCGAAGAGAAGTAATCCGCTGGAACTGGAGCCGGCTATCACGCAGGATAAGATGTTCGAGGCTTATAAAGAGCATCTGACTTTGCAGCGCACATTGGATTTGAATAATGTGGGCGACCTGAACCGGGCTATCGAGAAGGGGCATACTTCCGAAATTATAATGGTTTCGGAAGCAATGCAGGAAAAACAGGTTGCTAAGATCGCCGAAAAGATCGCCGATGGATATAAAGAGGGCATCCGTATCGTCTTGATCTCCGGCCCTTCTTCTTCGGGAAAGACTACGTTTTGCAAGCGTTTGCAAGTACAATTGACGACTAACCTGCTTCATCCGGTAGGAATTTCCTTGGATGATTATTTCTTGAATCGGGAAGATACACCGAAAGATGAGCATGGCGAGTATGATTTTGAATCTTTGTATGCGCTGGATTTACCTTATTTTAATAAGGATTTGAAGAAGTTGTTATCCGGGGAAGAGATCGAGCTGCCTAGTTTCAACTTTGAGTCTGGCCGAAGGATTTTCAAGGGAAAGAAGTTAAAACTTCGTGAGAACTCGATTTTGGTAATAGAAGGTATTCATGCTTTGAATCCGGAACTGACGGAGTTTATCGATGATAAATATAAATATCGGGTATATGTCTCGGTCTTGACCTCTATCTCTTTGGATAACCATAATTGGATACCGACGACGGATAATCGTCTGCTGCGCCGTATTATCCGGGATTATCGCTTTAGGGGATATTCGGCGGAAGATACGATCAACCGTTGGCCGAGCGTTCGCCGGGGTGAGGATAAATGGATCTTTCCGTATCAGGAGAATGCGGACGCTATGTTTAATAGCGCCATGTTGTATGAGTTGGCCGCTTTGCGGAAATATGCGGAACCGATCCTAGCGCAAGTACCCGAGAGCAATAAAGCGAATGCCGAGGCATATCGTTTGCTTCGTTTCCTTCGCTACTTTAATTATATCCCTACGGAAGAGTTGCCGGGAACTTCCTTGCTCCGTGAATTCTTGGGGGGAGGAAGCTTCAAGTACTAGGTAGAATCAGACTCTATAAAGCCTTATAAAAAAAAGACGTACGTGTTTTTCCGAAAACATGTACGTCTTTTTTTGAAAACACGTACGTGTTTTTATGTTACCCCTTTTTGACAAAATGTTTCGGGGCCCGGATTTAAGCTGTTTGTTATTTGGAGGCCGGGCAATGATCCGTCGGGCAAAAGATCATGCACCTTGTTTAGAACTATTATAGTTTAATAGCTGTACTGTTAAAACTAAAAACTTATATTTGCATGTTGATAAATAAGAGGGCGGGTGATTGTCCTGCCCTTACAGTGCAATGATTTAGATTATGTTAAAGCAACAGTTACAACAAAAGTTACAGCAAAAGCTATCCCCTCAGCAGATACAGTTGATACGGCTTCTGGAGCTTCCCGCAATCGAGTTGGAAGAACGTGTGAGGCATGAGCTGGAAGATAACCCAGCCTTGGAGGAAGGAAAAGAGCCTGTTGATGATTTTGAACGAACTGAAAGCGAGGAGGGGGGAGAAGAGATCCCTTCTGTTGATACTGAGACCGACCTTTCTTTGGGAGATTATTTAACGGAAGACGATATACCTGATTATAAGCTACGGGAAATGACCGAGCGTGCGGAACGGAAAGAGGATGTCCCCTTCTCCGTAAGCCAATCCTTGAATGAGTTTCTGTTACAGCAGCTCGGGTTAAGGGATTTACCGGATAAGCAAATGAAAATAGCGGAGTATATCATTGGAAATATCGATGATGACGGTTATTTGCGCCGGGACCTTTCGGCGATAGCGGACGATTTGATCTTCCAAGCCGGACAAGAGGTAGATGAGAAGGAGATCGAGTCTATCTTGAATATCATCCAAGATTTTGAGCCTGCCGGGGTAGGTGCCCGTGACTTGAAAGAATGTCTGTTGATCCAGCTGGATAAGAAGGAGAATACTCCGGTTACAAATTTGGCGATTCGTGTTTTGACCGAATATTTCGAGGAGTTCACCCGCAAACATTACGATAAGATCTTACGAGGTCTCGATATCGATGAGGAAACGTTAAAGAAGGTCATTCACGAGATTACTATGTTAAATCCGAAACCCGGAAGTAGTTGGGGTGGTTCTATGGAAGTGGCGATGAGCCAGATCATCCCGGATTTCGTGGTGGAAGCGCATAATGGAGAGCTTATCTTGAGCATGAATAACCGGGGGGTACCGGATATGCGTATCAACCGGGAGTATGCCGAGATGTTTCAGGATTATACGGCGAATAAGGCGAACCAAACCGCTGAGAGGCGGGATGCCGTACAGTTCGTGAAACAAAAGTTGGATTCCGCCCAGTGGTTCATCGACGCTATCAAGCAACGTAATGAGACCTTGCAGCGTACCATGGAGGCGATTATCTATTTACAACGGGACTTTTTCCTGACAGGCGATGAGGCTACCCTCCATCCCATGATCTTGAAAGACGTAGCGGAGCGTGCGGGATATGATATCTCCACTATTTCCCGGGTAAGTAACAGTAAATATGTGCAAACGAATTTCGGTATTTATCCGTTGAAATACTTTTTCTCCGAGTCTATGCAGACCGATACCGGTGAGGAGATCTCGACCCGTGAGGTGAAAAAGATCATGAAAGAGCATGTAGATGCCGAAGACAAACGAAAACCGTTGACCGATGAGGAGTTGGCTACGATCCTGAAAGAAAAAGGATATGTCATCGCCCGGCGTACGGTAGCGAAATACAGGGAGCAACTGGGGATTCCGGTAGCTCGTCTGAGAAAAGAAATATAAAAGCGTATGAAACTATTCTCGAATATAATATCCTTCGTGTTCCATCCGTTGCTTATGGTAACCTATGGGATCGTGTTGGCGTTGATGTTTACATTTCTCGCCATTTACCCGTTACCTGTGAAGCTGCTGATTGCCGGAGGTACCTTTATTTCGACAGCGATAGTTCCCGGGCTTTTCATCTTCTTATTGGTGAAAAATGGCGCGGCCGGCGATATAGAGCTTTCCGACCGGAAGGAGCGGGTGGTTCCTTATCTGATTTTTATCACTTCCATCTTGGTATGTATCTTTTTCCTGTATAAGATGCTGATGCCGTTTTGGTTGTTAGCGATGCTGATCGGGGCTTGCGTAGCCTTGGTAATCGCCTTATGCATCAATTTTGCTTGGAAGATTAGCGCGCATGCCATTGGTATCGGCGGGTTACTGGGCGGTATTATGGGAGTGGCGCGTATCCATATGATAAATCCCTACTGGGCTTTTATAGTCGTGTTGATCGTGGCTGGTTTATTAGGTACCTCGCGTATCTTTTTAAAAAGGCATACACCAATGCAGGTATATGCGGGGTTTTGTCTGGGATTTATATGTACCTTTGTAGCCTCATTAATGAGTTATATCTATTTATTCATCTAATAAAAACACTAAAATTATGAATTTTCCTGCAGATTTAAAGTACACAAAAGACCATGAGTGGATTCGTGTAGAAGGTGACGTAGCTTATGTTGGTATTACTGATTACGCTCAAGGCGAGCTAGGTGAGATCGTTTATGTAGACATTACGACAGAGGGGGAGACCGTCGCTAAAGAAGAGGTGTTCGGTACGATTGAAGCTGTTAAGACTGTTTCCGATCTTTTCATGCCGGTTAGCGGAGAGGTTTTGGAAGTAAACGCTGAATTGGAAGACGCTCCTGAATTGGTTAATGAAGACGCTTATGGTAAAGGTTGGTTAATCAAGATTTCTCTTACGGACGCTTCTGAGTTGGAGGAACTATTATCCGCTGAAGACTATCAAAAATTAATCGCTAAATAAGAATGACACCTGTTGTAAGTATTATCATGGGTAGTACCTCGGATCTACCCGTTATGGAGAAGGCGGCTAAGTTCTTGGATGAGATGGAGATCCCGTTCGAGATGCATGCTCTATCCGCACACCGTACTCCCGCTGAGGTGGAGGCTTTCGCCAAAGGAGCTAGAGGACGTGGAATCAAGGTTATCATCGCCGCTGCCGGAATGGCCGCTCATCTTTGCGGTGTGATCGCTTCCATGACGACGGTTCCCGTGATCGGCGTGCCTATTAACTCTACGCTGGACGGTATGGATGCCTTGTTGGCTATCGTACAGATGCCTCCGGGAATCCCTGTGGCTACTGTCGGCATCAATGGCGCTTTGAACGCTGGTATCCTTGCGGTGCAGATGCTTGCCGTCGGCGACGAGCAACTTCAGGAGAAGCTATCCGCTTATAAGGAGGATTTGAAGAAGAAAATCGTGAAGGCTAACGAGGAGTTGGCTAAGGTTTCTTTTAAATACAAAACTAATTAATTGAAAGTTGAAAGTTGAGAATTGAAAATTAAGGAGAAAGTCTCTCTTTAGGTTTTCAGTTCTCAACACTCATTCTCAATTTTCAATTCTCAATTTTCAATTAACAATGGCTTACTTTAATTACAACCGCCGTAAATCATCCGTTGCCCAAATCGGTGACACACCCATGGGAGGTGAGAATCCTATCCGTATTCAATCCATGGCTAATGTATCAACGATGGATACGGAGGCGGCGGTAGCTCAAGCGATCCGTATGATCGAGGCGGGAGCTGAGTATGTGCGTTTTACGGCACAGGGGGAACGGGAAGCCCGAAACTTGGGCGAGATTCGTAAACAATTGAATGAGCAAGGGTATACGACTCCTTTGGTCGCTGATATCCATTTTAATCCTAGAGCGGCTGATGCCGCCGGTGAGGTGGAAAAGGTACGTATCAATCCGGGAAACTATGTAGATAAGGTAAAGACATTCAGCCATCTTGAATATACGGATGAGGAATATGCCGCCGAGATCGAGAAGATCCGTGAGCGGTTCGTCCCTTTCTTGAATATTTGTAAGGCGCATGGCACCGCTATTCGTATCGGTGTGAATCATGGCTCGCTCTCCGATCGTATCATGAGCCGTTATGGTGATACGCCCGAGGGGATGGTAGCGAGTTGTATGGAGTTTCTTCGCATTTGCCGGGAGGAGAATTTCCCGGATGTGGTTATTTCGATTAAGGCTTCCAATACCGTTGTCATGGTAAGGACCGTGCGGTTGTTGGTTCGTACGATGGAGGCCGAGAATATGCATTACCCCTTGCACCTTGGGGTAACGGAGGCGGGTGACGGTGAGGACGGGCGTATCAAGAGCGCTGTCGGAATCGGTACGCTTCTTTGTGACGGTATCGGTGATACGATCCGGGTTTCCTTGAGTGAGGACCCCGAGGCGGAAATGCCGGTAGCGCGTAAATTGGTGGATTATATTAGGGAACGGGAAAATCATCGTCCTATCGAGGCTTCGATGGCTCCCGGTTTCGATACGGTGGCGACATGCCGTCGTATAAGCCGTGTGGTGGAGGGTATCGGAGGTACTTTCCCGCCAGTCGTGATCTCCGATCGTAGTAGCGGGGATTTTGAGTTTGATTATTTGTCCTTGCCGGACTATATATATATAGGAAAGGAAGATCCGGATAATTTGCCGGATAATTTCCGTTTATTGGTAGACGCTCATTTTTGGAAAGAGCGTCCGAATGCTTTTCCTTGCTTCATCGCCTCGGAGGCGGAGGAGTTAAAGGATTACGATTGTCCGCTTAAGTTTATCCGTCTGACGTATATGGATCTTACGGATCGTATGTTGGAGATCTTGAAAGCGGATAAGACCGTGGTGGTTTTATTAAGTACACATCATCGGAATGGGGTTGGCTCGCAACGTGCGGCTATGCATAAATTGCTGATGGCGGGTTGTGACGTGCCGGTTGTCTTGCATCGTGATTTCCGGGAGACGGATGTGGAGTTGTTGCAACTGAAATCCGCCGCCGATTTCGGTACGCTTTTGCTGGATGGTTTCGGGGATGGCTTGATGCTGCACAATGAGGGATGCGAGGCGGTTGTCTCGGATCGCTGTATGTTCGGGATCTTGCAGGCTACAAGAACCCGTATCAGTAAGACGGAATATATCTCTTGTCCGAGTTGCGGACGTACCTTGTACGACCTGCAAACAACGATCGCCCGTATCAAGGAGGCTACTTCCCATTTAAAAGGCTTGAAGATCGGTATCATGGGCTGTATCGTAAACGGCCCCGGCGAGATGGCCGATGCCGACTATGGTTATGTGGGTGCCGGACGTGGACAAATCAGCCTGTATAAAGGTAAGGAATGTGTCCTCAAGAATATCCCCGAGGAAGACGCTGTAGAACGTTTAGTTCAGTTAATAAAAGAGAACGGGGATTGGGTTAATTGATTGACTATTGACAATTTGTTTATCTTTGCAAGTATGAAAGTAAGAATTATCAATAAATCGCATCACCCGCTGCCGGGTTATGCGACTCCTTTATCTGCCGGGATGGATATCCGGGCGAATTTGTCGGAATCGGTTGTGTTGAAACCGTTGGAACGTAAATTAATCCCGACCGGACTTTATATCTCGCTGCCGGAAGGCTATGAGGCCCAGATGCGTCCTCGTAGCGGGCTGGCTTTAAAGCATGGGATAACCCTGCTGAATACGCCGGGTACGATCGATGCCGATTATCGGGGGGAGATCGGTATCATTCTCGTGAATCTATCTTCCGAGCCTTTTACGGTGAATGATGGTGAGCGTATCTGCCAAATGGTTATAGCCGCTCATAGCCATGTGGATTGGGAACTCGTGGAGACGTTGGATGATACGGAGCGGGGAGCCGGGGGATTCGGTCATACCGGAAAAGAATAAGAATAATAAGGTTAACAAGAATAATAGGATGTTTAAGCAACTGATATATCTCATCTCTTTCCTCTCGTTGGTCGCTGTGCTCCCGGCTGGTGCTACAGAAACGGAGAAGGATCAACGTAAATTCGATTACTTCTTTTATGAGGGCTTGAACTTGAAGAACGCCGGGAAATTTGACGCCGCTTATGATGCCTTCAACCATTGCTTGGCGATTGACTCGACGGCGGCTCCGGTCTTGTATGAGCTTTCTTCTTTTTATGTACAGTTGAACCGTCCGGAGAAAGCGGTCGAGATGTTGAAAAGAGCCGTAGCCAACAGCAAGGATAATTTCACGTATAAAATGGCATTGGCGTCTATCACCCGGAATCTGGGTATGTATGGCGAAGCCGCCGAGGAGTACGAGGAACTGGTTCGTGATTATCCGGAGAAGGAGGAGCTGAATTATTATCTGGCCGATGCCTTGACGCAAGCCGGCGAGATCGGGAAGGCGATCGAGGCTTATGACGCCTTGGAGTCGGTTATGGGTATGAACGAGGCGATCTCCATGCAGAAATACAAACTGTACGTCCAGTTGGAGAAACCGGAAGAGGCTTTCAAGGAGATCGAGAAGCTAGCGGCTAAATATCCTATGGAGGCCCGTTACCAGATCGTATTGGGCGATCTTCATTTGGAAAACGGGGAGATGGACAAGGCTTTGGCTTGCTATCAAAAAGCGAATGAGATTGATCCGACTGACCCTTATTATATCGTCTCTATGGCCAATTACTACGAGGCGAAAGGAGATAAGGAGGCCGCCGAGCAACAAATCCGTAGCGCTTTGGTAAACGAGAAGCTGGACGTGGAGACGAAAGTGAACATCCTTTCCCGGTATATCTTGAAACTGCAACAAACGAAGCAGGGAACCGAGAACGCAAACCATTTATTCCAAACTCTTTTGGAGCAACATCCGGAGGATATTGACTTAAAGCTGATGTATGGCGGTCTCTTGATGGCCCAAGGAAAGACAGAGGAGGCGAAATTCCAGTTCCAGTTGGTAACCGAGATGGAACCGGGTAACGCCGGGGCTTGGCAGCAATTGCTGAATCTGGCTTTGAAAGGGGAGGATATCCCGGAGGTCATCCGTATCTGTACGGCTTGTATGGAGCTTTTCCCCGAGTCGCCGGAATATTACTTCTATCTGGGTATCGCTTACTACCAACAACAGAAATATCAAGAAGCCTTGAATACCTATTATGCGGGCTTGAATATCATCCCGAAGGAGAACCTGCCGCTGAAATCGGATTTCTACGGCCAGATCGGTGATATTTATTACCAGATGGGGCAATTGGATCAAGCGTATAAAGCGTACGATGAGGCATTGAAGTACAATGACAAGAACGTGGTCGTACTGAACAACTACAGTTACTTCCTTTCCTTGGAGAAGAAAGACTTGAAGAAGGCGGAGCGTATGAGCGCCCAATGTATCAAGCTGGAACCGGACAACGCCACGTATCTGGATACCTACGCTTGGATCTTCTTCGTACAAGGAAACTATACCTTGGCGAAAATCTATATCGAGAGCGCTTTGGAGAAAGATAAGACAAAGAGCGCCGAACTCGTGGATCATTATGGGGACATCCTTTTCATGAACGGTGATAAGGAAAAAGCGGTGGAGCAATGGAAAAAGGCGAAAGAGATGGGGAAGGATTCCGAGATCTTGAACCGTAAGATCGCCGAGCAACAATATATAGAAGACGAGAACGCGAAATGAAAAGAGACTATTTCTTGACCTTCCTGTTATGTGGAGGTCTTTTACTTTCGATGTTGACAGGCTGTAAATCGTCCAAGAAAGTCGGGACGGTGGAATCCGCTAGCGTGAAGGCTCATAATGAGTTCTTCCAGTCGGTGGAGGATCAATCCTTCCAGTTCCGTACCTTGACGGCCCGGCTGAACGTGGATCTGGATATCCCCGGTAAGCAAATGAGCTCTCGGGTGGATATGAAGATGGTCAAGGATAGCGCTTTCCAACTGTCGGTACAGCCATTTCTCGGGATCGAGATCTTCCGTATCGAGTTGAGCCGGGATACGATCAAGGTGGTAGACCGCATGAATAAACGCTATATGATCGAGAATTATTCCAATTTGCAAGGACAGACTCCGATCGAGTTCAACTTCTATAATTTGCAGGCTCTTTTCACGAATCATCTGTTTATCCCGGGGGAGCAAGGCGTTTCCCGTAAGCATTATAATCGGTTTAAGCTGAATCAAGAAGGTCCGGTAGCCGAGATCAAGACAAAGGATGCCATGGGGCTATTCTATACCTTTAAGGCGGACGGCGAGGAGAAACTTCTCTCTACCTATGTAGCGGACCCTTCCGATCGTTATGCCTTGCAATGGCTGTACGAGGATTTTCGCTTGGTGGATCGGCAGCCGTTCCCGATGTTGATGGATGTGCAGGTGTTGAAGAACGGGAATCCCGAGGGTGGGGTGAAGATTCATTACTCCCGTATCCAACTGGACGAGCCGCTCAAGTTGGATTTCTCAGTTCCTTCTAAATATAAGCGTATTACCTTTGCGCAAGTATTGAAAACGATTACGAATCTGAATCAATAATCTATCATGAGGTACGTCTGGATCGTTCTATTGGCATTGTCTTTATCTACCGTGGTTTACGGTCAGAAATCCGCTGCTGTCCGTCAGTTGGAGCAGCAGCGCAAGGAGGCGTTGGCCGATATCGAGGAGACGAATAAATTATTACAAGAGACGGCCCAGACTGCTAAAACTTCCCTGAACCGTTTGAATCTACTTTCCAAACAAATTCTTTCCCGTAAGAAAGTCATCAGTTTATTGAATCAAGAGCTGGATGAGATCGAGAAAGATATCTTGAATATCCAAGGCCAGTTGCGCACCTTAAAACGGGAACTGGGCGATAAGCAGACGAATTACGGTAAATCGATGCGAGGGCTTTATAAACGCCATAGCTCGCAAGATAAATTGTTGTTTATCCTATCCGCCGAGAGTTTCTCTCAATCCATGCGGCGTATGCGGTATTTGCGGGAATATGCGGATTGGCAGAAGCGGCAAGCGAATGACATCGTTGAAAAGCAGGCCGAGATCAGCCGCAAGCAAGCTGAGATGGAGAAGACCCGTGCCGAGAAGCGTGTCCTTTTAGGAACTCGTCAAGAAGAGAGTAAGAAGCTAGAAAGTGAGGAAGCTTCTCAGAAAGAGGAAGTCCAGCTATTGAATAAGAGACAAAAGGATTTGAAGGCGGATCTCCAAAAGAAGCGTCGTCAAGCCGAGGCTTTGAATCGGCAGATAGAGAAGCTGATCGCCGAGGAGATCGCCCGTGCCGAGGCCGAGGCGAAAGCCGCCCGTGAACGTGCGGAACGTGAGCGTCGTGCCCGTGAACAAGCTGTCGCTAAGGGTAAACCCGTACCGGAGAGTAAAAACGAGCCGATCCGTGAGGAACGTGTGGCGGATACGAAAGGGGGCTATGCGATGACAAAGGCGGAGAAGCAATTGTCCGATAACTTCGCCAATAACCGGGGACGTTTGCCGTATCCGGTGGCCGGAAGACATACGATCGTCTCTACATTCGGCGAGCAACAGCATCAGGAGTTGAAATATGTTCGTACCAGTAATAGTGGTATCGATATCCAGACCTCACCCGGGGCGGATGCCCGTGCGGTATTCAATGGGGAGGTGACGCGTGTGTTCGTGGTGCCGGGGTATAATAATTCCGTAATCGTTCGTCATGGTAACTACTTGACGGTTTATAGCAATTTGAGTCAGGTATATGTGAAAGCGGGCGACCGGGTCTCTACCCGTCAAGCGATCGGAAGGATCTATTCGGATCCGGAAGATGGTAATTCCACGATCCTCCATTTCCAATTGTGGAAGGAAAAGACGAAGCTGAATCCGCAGCCTTGGTTGGAATAAAAGCGGTTGTGATATGTTAAAACTATGATGGGCATTATAAGGCTGTTACGATGCCTGTTGTAAGGATGCTAGAATGCCCATTGTAACAACCTTATAATGCCTATTGTAATTTTCTCGTTTAACGCTCGTTCAATACGTTGTATAACCCATTCAGATCGTCGGCACCTACCAAGTCTACACCTTCCTTGATGAAGAAGCGTTTGAACTGCTCGGTATCCGGGGCGCCCCACCAACGGAATAGTTTTCCCTCATCGTGGACTTTCCGGATGATCTCACGCATCTTCTGTAGTTGATCGGCGGGCATCTCACCTTCGCCTTTCCATGTGAAGAAATCGGAGTAATTATCGCTTATGACCGGGGCGAGGGAAGCAGGGATGCCCTGTCCCAGATCCTTTATTTGTCCGTCGAGGAAGGTGAAGCGGCTGTTCTCTTTCGGCAGGCTGTTTTTCGGACGGTCACCGGAAAGGAAGAAGAGGACGGCACCTTCTTTATATTCGCCGTTATCGACGGAACAGAAATATTCCTTGTAAGGTTCCATCTGTTTCTTTAATAGCTTGTACATCTCTTCGCCTTGTGCCTTGCAATCCACCATCAGGTAGAAAGGACGATCGCTATCGGGATAGACCTTACCTCCATTCGCTTGTATGCGGGCCACGAGCGGCTTGAGGTATAGGTTCTCGAAGGTAATGGCCGGGTTGGGGTCCGGG
>ENA-ORNB01002046-ORNB01002046.1-human-gut-metagenome-genome-assembly--contig:-NODE-2046-length-12032-cov-3.122318_pt1 | contig 12032 bp, 9 predicted proteins | sample MGYA00242112_ERZ509016 | MGnify/ENA primary metagenome ERZ509016 (study PRJEB26280, sample SAMEA2338705) | human gut metagenome | biome: human gut; feature: human-associated habitat; material: faeces...
CAGCTTCGATTCTATCCGTACCGGTACGGTACTTGCAACGGTGCTTGTTGTAACGGCTGCGCTTATCATCTGGGCACAGCAGAAGGTTTTGAGCCGCGGTCATTATCAGATTATCGGTGGCAAGAGCTTCCGCCCGATGGAACTGAAACTGCGCGGGCTGCGTTATCCACTGCTGTTCTTCTGCCTGGCTTATATTGGCTTTACCATTCTTCTGCCTACCGTGGTTATCTTCCTCGTTGGCGGCGTAAGCACTTACGGTTTGCCGCTTACCTGGGAAAACCTGTCGCTTGATAACTACAAATACATTCTGTTTGAATACGAAGTAACCAAAGATGCTATCTTCAACAGCGTAACTTTAGGCCTTGCAGCAGCAGTTATTACCATGTTTGCAGGCGTAATGATTTCTTACGTTATTGTTAAGATGAAAGTACGCGGCAAAGGCATTCTGGAATTCCTCGGTATGCTGCCGTTCTCCGTACCGGGCTCCGTTATCGCGCTGGGCGTTATTTTAGCGTGGAGCGGCAAATTCGGCATTAACCTGTATAACACGGTTTGGATTATCCTTGTTGCCTATATTGCCCGTTACATGGCATTCAGCTTAAAGGCTAACAGTGCCGCGCTGGAACAGGTACACGATTCTTTGATGGAAGCATCGCGTTCCTGCGGCGCTACCATGTGGCAGTCCTTAAAAGATATTGTTATTCCGCTGGTTCGCCCGGGTATGATTAGCGCGTTCTTCTTAATCTTCCTGCCGGCACTGCGTGAACTTACGGTATCCATTATGCTGTATGCGCCTACCACAAGAACTATCGGCGTTGCCATTTATACTCTTAACGAGGACGGCGAAACCGTTATGAGTACCGCGCTGGCTGGTATCGCCCTTATCATCATCGTCTGCGGGCAGATGCTGATTAACCATTTTACCAAGAAAGTGAGTGAGTAACCGTCATGTCTTATATACGCTTAGTTAACGTTACAAAACGCTTTGGCAATGTTACTGCCGTAGATAACCTGAACCTTGAAATCGGCAAAGGCGAGTGCTTCTCCATGCTTGGTCCTTCCGGCTGCGGAAAAACAACTACCCTGCGTATGGTGGCAGGCTTTGAGGATTTAAGTGACGGCGAAGTATGGGTTGGCGACCGTCTGTTGTCATCTCCTAAAAAGCATCATTACACACCGCCCGAAAACCGCAATTTCGGCATGGTGTTTCAGGCTTTTGCCGTATGGCCGCATATGAGCGTTTATGAAAATGTTGCTTTTCCGCTGAGGCTGCGCAAACTGCCTGCGGCAGAAATTGAGCAGCGCACCAAAGACGCGCTTACGGCAACCAACCTTTTAAAATCAGCCAACGAAAGCCCGGCAAGCCTTTCCGGCGGCGGCAAACAGCGTGTTGCGCTGGCGCGTGCGCTTGCCATTAACCCTGACGTTATGCTGCTTGACGAACCGCTTTCGAGCCTTGACCCGCATCTGCGCGAGGAAATGCGCTTTGAAATTAAAGACTTGCAGCGTAAATACGGTTTTTCCATTATTTACGTTACGCACGACCAGTCGGAAGCCATGGCGCTTTCTGACCGCATTCTTGTTATGAAGCTGGGCGTAATGCAGCAGATTGATTCGCCGCTTGACGTATATAACAATCCGGCAAATAAATTTGTATTCAGCTTCATAGGCGTGTCGAGCTTTACCGATGTGGTATGGCAGAACGGCGCAGCCTGCATTAAGGGCGATAACCGCCCGCTGCCGCAGGGGCTTGTTGTTCCGGCGCGCATGCAGGGTGAAGCCGTATTTAACCTTGCCAGCCGCCCGACTGAAATAAGGTTTACAAATGAAAACGATATCAACGCAGTACGCGGTGTTGTAATGCGCAAAGCCTTCCTTGGCGAAATTATCGACTACCTTGTAAAAATAGGCGACCAGGAAGTGCGCGTGCAGATTGGCCGCCGCGACCCGGGACCGGAAAGCGGCGAAGTATGTTACCTGCATTTCCTGCGCCCGTTCTGGTACAAGGTTGATGAATGAGAAATTGAATAAATAATTAAAACCAGCACCCTGAAAGTTTATAACTTTTTGGGTGCTGGTTGTTTATAGTGCTGCTTTTTTGTTTGCTTCTTTTATTAAACAATCATTGCAAAGCGTTTCGGAGTGAGTTACGGGCAGGCGTTTGCCGCATTCTTTACATCTGGCAATGAACATTGTTTTATCGCCTATCAGCAGGTTATTGATTTTAATGCATAAGCGCTGTCTTTCCTCCAAAAAGTCATCAAAAAAACCAAACGTGTTTGCCAGGCGGTAACGTATTTCGTAAGCGCGGTACTGTACTTCGCAGTCTGTTAAATTGTCGGAGCGGCCTTCCGGCAACGGCAGGGCTTCGCCGTTATTTATCGCCAGGCAGCAGGAGCGCCAATAGCTCATCAGCTGCGGGTCGGAAGTATTAAAGGGGCAGCGGATAAGTTTAAAAAGGTCTTCGGTAGCAAATGCCGCAGCGTCGTTTTTGAGGAATTTCAGCAAAATAAGGGCTTCTGTCATCCGTTCCCGCCGGAAAGTTTTATCTAAAAGCAGACGTTCCCATTCTTCAAGGTATATTTTTAAATCTGCACCGCCGGTAATTACCTCCTGCGGAAAGGGCAATGTTATGCGTTTCAGCGGTACTATGCCTTTGGCTAATGCCGATTGAATATGTTCCGGGCGTGTCATGCTTAAAACTTCGCCCGCGTCAAATTGCCGTACCTGCCGGCACGTCCGGCAATCTGGCGTATTTCGTAAATCGAAAGCGGGCGGTAGGCACCGTAATCCCACTTGTCCGTTTCGCAGAAGATAATGCGCTTTATCGGCAGGGAAACGCCCATGCCGATAGCATCCGTTGCTACAACTACGGTGCTTTCGCCGCTGTTAAACCTGCGTATTTCTTCGCGCCGTGCGGCAGGCGGCAGCCATCCGTAAATTACGCTGGTTTTAACCCCCATGTCTTCCAGCGCGGCGGCTATTGCCAACACTTTTTTGCGTGAGAATGCAATTAAGGCATCGCCCTGCTGAATATCGGCAAGGCTTTTAAAAATGCCGGAAAATTTCAGCGGCGCAAGGCACAGGTGAATTTCATCAGCGTTAAGCTGCAAAATGGCTTTTGTCCAGTGCTGCCCGCGCCGCTCGTCTGCTATCAGCTGGCATTCGTCAATAACCGCAACGTCGTAATGGGCGTCAAAGCAGCAGGTTTCAATAGTGGAAGACAGCACCTTGGCAAAAGGTATGTCCTCACGTTCTTCGCCGGTAAGCAGGGAACAAAAGACGCCGTTATAATTTAAGGTATCAAAAATCTCTAGCGCTAATAGGCGCAGTGGGGCCAGGTAAATGCCGGTTTCGGCTTTTGCAAAACGCTTTAAGGCGTGATAGGTTTTACCGCTGTTGGTAGGGCCGATGTGAAGAACAAAATTTCGGCCTGCGTTTGGCACGGATTCAAACAGGGTGTTGATACTGCTTGCACGGATAAGTGCTTTGCGCACGGTTTTGCGCTTTTTGGCGTTGGGCTCGCTGCCTCTGGTTGAATAATGGTCATGCTGAAATTTCTTTCTTTGCATTATTTCTTCTACAACGGAAAGCGGCCAGGCGTCCCTTAATTTATCGCTGTTTTTGGAGGTGCTTATTTTAACCGGCGTAGGAAAGAAACGGCCTATAAATTTATCGTTTATTAAAAAACGGCGCTTTAATTCTCTTTTGGTCATGTATTCGTTAAAACGCTGTTTTGTTTCGGTCATTTATGCTTTCACCAACTTTTTAAGCTATTTTGTTAAAGCAATTATAAAAATTATTTTATCATATTTTAAGCAGGCGTTTAAATAAAATTAACGTAAAAATGAATATCACGCAGAATAATAAAACCTCCCGCTTGTATAAACGGGAGGTTTGGTGTTTTAACGTACTTTTTATGCCTTTATTTCAATTTCCATCAGGCAGTCGCCGCTTTCGATACGGCTGCCGGCCGCTACGTGGATTTGCGATACAATGCCGCTGATAGGTGCGGCGATGGTGGTTTCCATCTTCATTGCTTCGGTTACGATAAGCGGGGTGCCTTTTTCGACAGCCTGGCCTTTTTCAACCAGCAGTTTAACAACGGAACCGGAAAGGGTTGCGCCGATTTCACCGGGGTTGGTTTTATCGGCTTTTTTGCGCGTTACGTTGGTAGATTTAACATTTCTGTCTTTAATATCAATTTCACGCGGCAGGCCGTTGAATTCGAAGAAGATGGTACGGATGGCGTCTTCGTTTGCTTCGCCAATCTGCAAAAGCTTGATAACGAGCATTTTGCCCTGTTCAATTTCAACTTTAATTTCTTCGCCGGTTTTCATGCCAAAGAAGAAGGTAGGCGTATCAAGTACGGAAACATCGCCGAATTCGGCATGGCGTACTGCCCAGTCGCTGAATACTTTCGGGTACAGGCAGTAGCTGCTTACAGCTTCGTCGCTGGTCGGCGCGCCCATTTCCGCAAGGCTGGCGCGTACTTTTTCAAAATCTGCCGGGGGCAGTGCAGCACCGGGGCGGCCTTCGATAGGTTTGCGCCCTTTAAGGATAATTTGCTGCAGTTTCTGCGGGAAGCCCTGATACGGTACGCCCAGGCGGCCTTCAAAGAATTCTACAACGGAAGCCGGGAAGCTGAGCGAATCGCCTTTGGCGTAAATATCTTCTTCGGTAAGGTCGTTCTGCACCATAAACAGTGCCATATCGCCAACCATTTTGGAAGACGGCGTTACTTTAATAATATCGCCGAACATCATGGAAACGCGGTGGTACATATCTTTAATGTCTTCCCAGCGTTCGCCGAGACCAACTGCTTTGGCCTGCTGCTGCAGGTTGCTGTACTGGCCGCCCGGCATTTCGTGGATGTAAACTTCCGGGTTGGGGTAAGAAACGGTGTTGTCGATTGCTTTATAGTACGGACGCACGCTTTCCCAGTAACGGGACATTTCGTTAAGTGCGTTAATGTCAAGGTGCGGCTGGCGCGGATGCCCGGAAAGTGCGTAGTACAGGCTTGCGCCGCTCGGCTGGGAAGTGCCGCCGCTCATAGCGCTCATGGCTACGTCAACAATATCTACACCGGCGTCGATAGCGCGGGCATAAGTGTAAATGCTGTTGCCGCTGCCTTCGTGCGTATGCAGGTGGACAGGCACGTTAACTGCTTCTTTAAGGGCAGAAACAAGCTGGTAAGCTGCTTCCGGCTTCAAGAGGCCTGCCATATCCTTAATGCAGATGGAGTTGGCACCGGTTTTTTCCAGTTCTTTCGCCATGGTTACATAATATTTAAGGTCGTATTTATCACGGCGCGGGTCTAAAATATCGCCGGTGTAGCATAATGCAGCTTCGGCAAATTTACCTGCGTCGCGTACAGCGTCCAGTGAAAGGCGCATGTTTTCAATGCCGTTAAGGCTGTCGAATACGCGGAACACATCAACGCCGTTTTTCGCGCTGAGGCGGATAAATTCTTTAACAACATTGTCCGGATAGCTGGTGTAGCCAACGGCATTGGCGCCGCGCAGCAGCATCTGGAACAGAATGTTCGGGCATTTTTCGCGGAACTGGCGCAGGCGTTTCCACGGGCTTTCGTCAAGGAAGCGGTAAGCAACGTCAAAAGTTGCGCCGCCCCAGCATTCAAAGCTGAACAGGTTAGGCAGCTTGGCTGAGGTAGTGCCGATAACTTTCAGCATATCGTTGGTGCGCATGCGGGTTGCAAGCAGCGACTGGTGCGCGTCACGGAAGGTGGTATCCGTAAACAGCACTTCTTTCTGGTCCATAACCCATTTGGAAAGCCCTTCCGGCCCCTGCAAATCCAAAATCTGCTTGGTGCCGTCGGCAGGGGTGCCTTTAAACGCTTTGGGCAGGCTGAGCGGGGCAAATTCCGGTTTGGGCTGTACGCCTACATTGTTGTAGCCGTTAACGGTTACATCGGCAATGTAGTGCAGAAGCCTGGTGCCGCGGTCCAGCGTTTTCGGGAAGATGAAAAGTTCGGTGTTTTCATCAACAAACGAAGTATTGTAGCTGCCGTCGTGGAAGCTGGGGTGTGCCAGTACGTTTTCAAGGAACAGAATATTGGTTTTAACGCCGCGGATGCGGAATTCTTTTAAGCAGCGCAGCATTTTGGTAATGGCAATTTCGTGGGTAAGGCCGTGGGTGGTTGCCTTAACCAAAAGCGAATCGTAATACGGGGTGATAACGGAGCCCGTAAAAGCATTGCCGCCGTCCAGACGCACGCCAAAGCCGCCGCCGCTGCGGTAGGCAATCAGCTTGCCGGTATCGGGCATAAAGTTGTTGGCAGGGTCTTCGGTGGTAATACGGCACTGAATGGCATGGCCGAAGCTGGTAATTTTGTCCTGTTCGGGAATGCCGATTTCCGGGCTGTGCAGGGAATAGCCTTCGGCAATTTTAATCTGGGTCTGCACAATGTCAAAACCGGTAATTTCTTCGGTAACGGTATGTTCAACCTGAATACGCGGGTTAACTTCAATAAAGTAGAAGTTGCCGTCCGGGGTAACGAGGAATTCAACCGTACCGGCGCTGAGGTAATTAACGTTTTTCATCAGCTTAACGGCTGCGTCGCAGATTGCCTTGCGCAGTTCGGGTTTAAGCGAAAAGGCCGGGGCAATTTCCACCAGTTTCTGGTGGCGGCGTTGTACGGAGCAGTCGCGCTCGAACAAATGCACGATGTTGCCCTGCGTATCGCCCAAAATCTGAACTTCAATATGTTTCGGGCTTTCAAGGTATTTTTCAAGGTAAATTTCATCGCTTCCGAAAGCCTTCATAGCTTCGGATTTAGCCATGTTGTATACGGTTTCCAAATCTTCGTTGCTGTTTACCATGCGCATGCCGCGCCCGCCGCCGCCGTTAACGGCTTTAAGCATAACGGGGAAGCCGTGCGCCTGCACAAAACGGTAAACGTCTTCAACGCTGTCAATCGGGCCATCGCTGCCCGGAATCATCGGAATGCCGGCAAGCTTGGCCTGTTCGCGCGCATTAACTTTGTCGCCGAACATAATAAGGTGTTCAAGGCGCGGGCCGATAAAGATAATGCCTTCTTCGGCGCAGCGTTTTGCAAGGTCGCTGTTTTCGCTCAAAAAGCCGTAGCCGGGATGGATGGCGTCTACATCGTGCTCATGCGCGATACGGATAATGTCTTCAATATCAAGGTAAGCATCGATAGGGCCCTTGCCTTCGCCGACAAGGTAGGCTTCGTCAGCTTTGTTGCGGTGCAGTGAAAGTGTGTCTTCTTTTGAATAAATTGCCACTGTGCGGATGCCGAGTTCGTTGCAGGCACGGAAAACGCGGATAGCGATTTCGCCGCGGTTGGCAACCAGTACAGACTTAATTTTTTGCATAGTATACCCTCCTTCGGATAGCACTGTACCTATTTTATTAAAAAAAGTTACTAATTGCAATGGTTTCAGCGTAAGTATTTCTGTATACAAAAAAACATAACGGCATGCAGGGAAACATGCCGTTTAAAACAGTTAATTTTTTAAATATTTGTCAAAAAAGGCTGTAATAACATCAAGCACCGGCTGCTGAACCCAAAACGTGCTGTATAACAAAGCCGCCTTAAAGTAACGTGCATATTTATTATAATACCGCTTTATTATGCGTGGCAAATTGCAGGCACTGTTAAAACTTCAATTTAAAATAAAATAACGATATGGTATAATTTTAATATAAAGGGAAAGAGGTGTATGAGATGAAAAGAATTTTATTATTTGTAATTATGTTAATGATGATAACTGTTTCTGCTTTTGCCGATAAACAGGAATGGATTGATAAAAATTATGATTTTGGACAAGCAAAAAGAATATTAGTTAATTTTTCTGTTCCTGATGAATTGAAAAACGGTATTACGGAAAAAGAAACGGAAGAAATATTTTTTGATGTTTTACAAGATAAAGTTACTAATAAATTAGTGCCATTTGGATATAAAGTTAAAACTTTAGCTGATGTCGATGATGATATTCAATTGTTGTACGGAGTTAATTTTACTGAACAAATTAAAAATAATACTATTGAAGCAGAGAAAATTTTTGAAAAATATATAAATGAAAATGTTGATTTATTGGTAAGTGTGCAATTACTTACTTATTCAACTGGCAGTAAATATAAAGAAGGTTATTATAGAACAGTACCTAAAACAGAATCTCATTATGTCAGCAATGGAATGTTTGGAGGGCAGATTGTTACAACGCATACAACAGAACAGCAATATGTGGCACCGCAAAATGTTCCTATGACATATACAGCAGTAAAATTCATAATTGATGATGTTAAAACTAAAGAAAATGTTTGGACGCGCATTGATAATAGAGAACGTGAGGGGGATGAACTTTTTGGAAACAGTAAACCCAAAGAAGTTTTTGAAAGAATTATAAAAAGTGGATTTGGGGATTTTACCGATAAATTAAAAGACGCTGCTGGTATTGAAGAATAGGATGGTAAGTGTTATGAAAAAATTATTAGGATTTATTTGTGCTTTATTGATAGCCATTTTTGCCGTAATGCCTAATGTTTATGCAGAAGCGCAAAAGGACTATGGCAATTTAGATATGAATAGATGGGGTGTATTAGTACAAACAGAAGAAAAAGATACTTTATTAGATGCTGCAACGATAGATTATTATTCTGATTATACTGATGAAATAATCTGTACTTTATGGATATGTAATTATAATAATTCTGATGGCAGTTATGTATTGGATAATTTCTTATTTAAATATAAAGATAGATCATTTTGTTTAAAAAGTTACGTTGAATATGATAAAACAGGTAAAGTGATAGATAGTGCAACGTTTCCATTTGAAAAATTTGAAAAAGTAATTCCTGGGTCTTTAAGTGAAGGTTTGTATTATCTTGCATTTCATCCAGAAATAATAGATGATATCAAGAAGTATGTTAAAGAAAGATAGTTAGAATCTTTAATCAGGTACAAAAATGTGCTTGCTGTTTTCGAATGTATTATCTGAAAATGTTATAAACACAAAATTTAGGTAATATAGCCAGTGTTAAAGAAGGGATGATTATATTATGGCAAATATTGAGTATTTCAAATTACAAGCTAATAATCTTATCGAAGATTGGAAAACAAAAATCCCTGTAAAAGATGATGATTTGATTATTTATGAGTATAATCCTAAATACTTTGACATGGATGAAATAGTTTGTGCATTTGATGTAGATGAAGATAATTTTACTTTAATGGAAGCGCAGGATATAATTGCTATTTTAGCAGGATTTGAAGATTGGTCTGATTTAGCACATGCTTCGGAAACTAATTTGGAAATAGGAAAATTATTACTCGATAATAGAGATAGAATAACACCAGATGATTGGTGGACGTTTATAGGAGATTATGAAGAATTAAATAAAACTACTTGTGATGAGATAACAAAATTATCATTATGTGAATTCTGGCTGAACGAAATTGTATAATATAATTTAACTATATAGTTGGATTATATTTCGTATCTATAAGGAATAAAACAATGAAGCAACAACTTTACTTATCAACAGCATATTTGGATGACCTGATGGTTAGAATGGCGCACCACAGTACAGCGATTGAAGGCAACAGCATGACGCAAGGCGAAACCAAAAGCGTACTTATTGACGGTTATGTGCCGCGCGCTATTGATTTACGCGAACTGAACGAGGTTTTAAATTACAAAGCTTTTACAAAAGAAATGGTGCGTTTTTTACAGGAAGGGCGCGAAGTAAACGGTGAATTTATTAAAGAAATTCACGCTGTTTTGTGCCGCGAAGCAATAGAATCTGTACTTGGAAAGTTTAAAACACAGCCCAATATGGTTATTGGTGCAGATTTTATACCATCGCCGCCGTACCGTGTGCCTATGGATATTGAACAGTGGCGGCAGGATTTAGATTATCAGTTAAATAACGCCGCTGACAACAAAGCAAAAGTAGAAGCAATTTGCCGCCAGCATTTACGCTTTGAGCGGATTCATCCTTTTCCGGACGGAAATGGGCGTGTTGGGCGTGCGCTGATGGTTTACAGTGCGTTGCAGCAAAAGCTGCCGCCGATAGTAATACCTGTTGATGAAAAGAAAAAGTACATTAACTTTTTAAACACCGAGGATTTAAACGGGTTTGTGGAATTTTGCCTTGCATTGCAGAAAAAGGAAGTGGAGCGCATAAAAATTTTAGCTGATGAGCGCGACAAGGTGTTAGAAATTTATACAGATGAATAAAAAGGAGTTTGGCATTGTGCCAAACTCTTTTTGCGTATATGCAGTTAATTTTGCAGATGTCACTCCAGCAAATTATTTTTGCGCCAGCCTTCGCTTTTCCAGCGGTAAATAAATACCAGCGCACGCAGGCATTCATCAAGGCACATGGCAAGCCATACGCCCACCAGGCCCCAGCCAAGGTGCAGGCCAAAGAACCACGCGCCAAGCGTTGCCACGCTCCACATGGAAACAAGCCCCGTCGTTACCGGCCATTTAATATCGCCCGCCGCCTGCAAACTCATAACCATTACCATGTTTACGGCGCGCCCTGCTTCCAAAAACACTTCTATTAAAAAGATGTGCCGCCCAAGCTCCAGCACTTCGGGGTTATCGGTAAAAATGCCGTAAATGCTGTCGCTGTTAAAAAACAAAAGCAGTGTTACCGTTGTGCTGATGGTAACGGCAATGCGGATGGTTTTCCATACGCGCTGCTCAACGGCGTCAAGGTCGCCCGCGCCGATTAAAAAGCCGACGATAATCTGCGTTGCCATGGCAAGCGCCTGGGAATAGATGTAGGAAAACATGGCGATGATGTAGGCGTAAATTTTGGTGGTAATAACCACAATGCCCATTACGTTAACAAAGCGCATGATAACCATCTGTGAAATCTGGTAGGAAAGCGATTCGCCGCCGGAGGGCAGCCCCAGGTACAAAATTTTATACAGCGTGCTTTTGGGGAACGGGTGCAGGTATTTAAATGAAAGGCGGATATCAATAAACTTGCGGAAGAAGTATAAAATTAAAAGCAGCCCCAGCACCTTGCTGGTGTTGGTGGATATGGTTACGCCCAAAACGCCGAGTGACGGTATCGGCCCCAGGCCGTGAATTAAAATGCAGTTGCCTGCGATATTGATAAGGTTCATTACTACGGAAGTAATCATGGTAATTTTTAGCAGGGAATAGCCGCGGAAGAACGAAATAAAAGAGATATAGGCAGACTGGACTACAATAAAAAGACCTATGTAGCGCAAAAAGAGCGAGGCTTCAGCCCAGATATCTGCCGGTACATCCAAAAGGCTTAAAAAGAAACCGTCAAAAATAAACAGCGCTGCGCTGATGATAACGCCGAAAACCATATTGGCAAGCAGGGCAACGGTGCAGACTTCGGCAACTTTTTCGCGGTTGCCCGCGCCGCGGTGCTGGGCAATTAAAATGGTAGCTGCCATGCTGATTACGCTGAGGGCGAGGATAACGATATTGATAATCTGGTTGGCGTTGCCTACGGCGGCAACAGAGTGCTGCGAGTAATGGCTGAGCATGAACTGGTCGACATTGCCGACCATCATCTGCAAAAGTATTTCAATAAAAATTGGCCAGGTCATTTTAAAAACGGAAAGTTTTTGCGTGCCTTCGGCGTTTTTTACTGCGGACATAATTGTGCTCCTTATTTTTAAAAGTTTTTAAACAGAGAAAATAACTATATTATAGCAGTTTGCATTGTATTTACAAGCAGAAAAGTGTAAAATAAACAGCAAAAAATAAATTCGCAAAAGTCTGAAAAAAATGAAGTTAACCATAAATACATAAAAGGTTGACAATAAAAACGGCAAAACTTATAATTAAAAAGTAAAGGTGTGGTGAACTATGTTAAAACTTATCAGGGCATTATCAGAATACAACGGCCCGACTTATGACGGAGCGGTAATGGCAAGAGCCGTTATTAAAGCATCCGTGCTGGAAAACGGAGATTACGCAACGCGCCCGGTAAAAATGGCGCCGCCGCGCATGGGCATTATCGAGGTTTATAAAGAAGGTGCGGCTTCGCTG
>ENA-ORNB01002057-ORNB01002057.1-human-gut-metagenome-genome-assembly--contig:-NODE-2057-length-11945-cov-2.641463_pt1 | contig 11945 bp, 8 predicted proteins | sample MGYA00242112_ERZ509016 | MGnify/ENA primary metagenome ERZ509016 (study PRJEB26280, sample SAMEA2338705) | human gut metagenome | biome: human gut; feature: human-associated habitat; material: faeces...
GTACCACTATTTCTAATGATACGCCTATCCTCATTAAATCACTTCAAAATGCTTCAACGCATCCTTTATCGCTTCCACTTTCTCTGCTGTCGGATGCTTCCTTGGCTGTTTCAATTCTTCTACCGCATTAGGAGCATCATACATCGGCAAGCCTAAATCTCTCTTTACCTCTGCGATATATGCAGTATGTACTTTGAAGCCGTATTTCGCTTCTATGTACTCCTTTATCATTTTGTAGGTCACTCGTTCTTTGGGCTTATAGCTTTCCGCTCTTTTAGCAATATTATCAAGTGGAACTTTTCCCTCACCCTCGCCAAACTCAACTTTTACGTTGATATGTCCGTCTGGCTTTTTGTGGGAAAGCAGTACAACCGTCTCCACATGAATCGTCATCCCAAATTGATCAACCGGGCATACTTTTCTAAGCTCATATCCTCTCTCACACAGATACTTCAGATCCCTTGCCAGCGTCGCACTGTCACAGCTGACATACACAATTCTCTCCGGGTTCATCTCGACCATGGTCTCCAGCAGGGTTTCATCACAGCCTTTTCTTGGCGGGTCTACAACGATAACATCTGCATAAACACCATTTTTCTTATACTCTCTTGGCAACACTTCTTCCGCCTTACCCACAAAGAACTCTGTATTCTCCAGGCCATTAAGTTTCGCATTTTCTTTCGCATTCTCTATAGCTGCCGGAACAATTTCCACACCACGGACAAATTTTGCTTTCTGTGCCAGGAACAGGGAAATGGTTCCGATCCCACAGTAGAGATCCCATACTGTTTCCTGACCGTGAAGATCTGCGTATTCCAGTGCCTTTGCATAAAGCTTCTGGGTCTGCATAGGATTTACCTGATAGAAAGACAGAGGAGAAATCTGATAGGAAATATCTCCGATCCTGTCTGTGATATATTCCTGCCCCCAGAGCAGACGGATCTCTTCGCCAAGAATTACATTGCTGTGTTTCTTATTTACATTGATGGTGATACTTGTCATTCCCGGAATCTCACACAGAGATTTTACAAGCTGTTCCTCTTTCGGAATCTTATTTCCGTTCAGGATCAGACAGACCATCACTTCTTTTGTGAAGTATCCGTAACGGATCAGGACATGGCGCACCAGCCCTTTGCCTGTTGCTTCATTATATGGTTCAATCCCGTATTTCTCCATATGTGCGATCACACGGTCCAGAACTTCTTTATTCTCAGCTACACCAAGTGCACAATCACGGTTTTCGATAATATTGTGGGTTCTTCCCGCATAGAAACCTGTAACGATTTTTCCCTCTTTATTTCTGCCTACAGGAAACTGTGCCTTATTTCTGTAATGAAAAAGTTCATCCATGCCAATGATCGGCTCCATGGGGATATCTGTAAAGCCACCGATACGTTCCAGATGTCCCTTCACCTTATTTGTCTTAAATACAAGCTGTTGGTCATAGGAAAGTGCCTGAAGCTGGCATCCGCCACACTGACGGGCAAATTCGCACTTGGGCTCAACTCTGTACGGAGATGGCTTCAGCACCTCCATAAGACGGCCGTAACCATAATTTTTCTTTGCCTTGATAATTTTGGCTGTTACTGTATCTCCGATCACTGCGTCCTTGACAAAAACGGTGAAGCCATCGGCTTTTCCGATACCTTCACCGTCAATTCCGCAATCTTCTATCTCTAACGTAACAAGATCGTTCTTACGAAATTCCATAAAGATTACACCTCATCTGTTCTTCTTAAGTTGGATTCAAACAATTTATTATATCCAAGCCATTCTTTTTTGCTCTTGTTTGCTGCAAAAATCTCTGTGATGGTTTCCATTCTTGCATCTGTATTATCTGCAAGATTGAGGGCTACGGCCTCCACCAGTGCAGGTTTTTTCGGGGAACCATATTCAAGCTCTCCGTGATGTGACAGAATACAGTGGATCAGTTCATTCTTAAGCACCTCCGGAAATTCCGGTATCTGGTGTGCAAGATCATTGATCATCTGTGCTCCCATATAAATATGTCCCAGAAGCTGGCCTTCATCTGTATAATCATTTAACGGAAATGCAGATAATTCTTTTGTCTTTCCGATATCATGAAGAAGTGATGCTGTGATCAGTAAATCCCTGTTGATGACCGGGTATGCCTTTGACATATAATCGCAGAGTCTGGTCACTCCCAGAGTATGCTCCATCAGACCGCCGATAAATCCGTGATGTACTGTCTTCGCAGCAGAATGTCCTTCAAACGCTTTCACAAAAGCTTCATCTTCCACAAATAATTTCTTCAGAAGTGCAGACAGATAAGTATTCTCCACACTGTCAATAAATGCTCTCAGCTGGCTGTACATATCATCTGTACTGTTCTCACTTACAGGAAGATAATCTGCAGGATCATATTCATCTTCAGCAGCCTTGCGCACACGCTTGATATTCAGCTGCATAGCCCCTGCAAAGCTGGTCACATCTCCCACAACATCTATATAATCCAGTGCATCAAAATCATCAATTCCAAGAGAATTCGGATCCCAGATCTTTCCATCCATGATTCCGGTTTTATCCTGTAGGATAATATTCTCATAGGGTTTTCCATTCTTCGTTACCGCAGACTGTTTCTGCTTGCACAGATAAATCCCATTAATTCTGTCTCCCTCATGTAACTCATTTAAAAAACGCATAAAGCCTGCCTCTCTATCCTTTATTTTTAGTATTATAACAATTCCACAAGAAAGAATCCCGCTTGTAGGATTCTCCGCCTGTCACTATCTCTCTCCAACTGTTACCTTATAATCTTTCTCCGCATACTCACCATCGGAATTTTTGCGAAGAACCGTTATGGTAAGATTTTCTCCCTGCTTTTTTGTCTGAAGATATGTATAGTAAGACTGCATACTCTCTGTGGGAGTTCCATCAATCTTACTTATAATATCTCCACACTGTATCCCTGCCTTCATCGCAGGAGATTCTTCTTGTGTACGCTCCACGTAAAGTCCCTGATCAATTCCCAGTTTTCTACATTGTGCCTGAGTTATCTCTGTTCCATAAATACCTGTATATCTGATTGTCTCTTTGTTAGCCAGATGTTCTACCAACGGAAGAATCTGCGAAATGGAAACTGCATGAATATTATCTCCGTCATTTTCATTCTTCTTCAGTATCATACCTGCCACATTTCCGTCAGAATCAAGCAGCACACCACTTCCATCTTCATTCCCCTGCACATCTGTAGCCAACACATTATACTCCGTATCCGCTACCGATAGTTTTTCAGAAACAGAAGTGATCATTCCATAAACCACCGCATCACTGTCACCGGCAGGACTTCCGATAGCAATTACTATATCGCTCTGTCCCAGTTTCTTTGTGTCTGTCAGATCAGATACCACGATACCTTCTCTTGTACTGTCATTGAGAAGATTTTTTCTCACAGTTGCAACTGCAAATCCGGAATCTGCATCTCCCCTGCATATCTCTCCCTGCACTGTCGAACCATCTGCAAAAGTCACCTGCAGTTCCTGCAGATTTTCCAGTTCTTCCTCATAGGTCAGGATATAAAATTGCGTCTCTGTTTCAAGAAAGACAAGACCTTCCGTATCTTCCTGCTGCAAATAAGAATTATTCAGCAAATCCTCATCCTTTGAAATTCCTCTCACGTTTACAAGAGATTTTCGGGATTTTTGGGAAACCTTCAGCACTTCCCTATACATCTCCTGACGCATTGCCAGAAGACTCTTCTCCTCTTGTTCAGAAACTGAAGCGACAGATTCCCTCTCTGTTGCCTGTTCTTCAGATATCGTCTCCGCTACATCCGATCCTGTCAGTTCGATTTTCTGCTGTGTATTCTCTTCTCTGTCCGCCATAACCGGAAACACACTGGCAAAGGTTACGGCTGCGCAGCCTCCAAACAAAACGCCACATCCTGCTATCATAAGCAGCCTGCGCAACAGACTGCCATTCTCTTTTGGCTGTTTTTTTACCGTTTCTTTTATAAACTGATATTCCTGTGTGTCCATTTTGTTTTTTTTCATACCTGATTCTCCTGCCGCACTCCATTCAGGATAACTGCCCAGTGTCATACAAAACAGCAATCTGCCAAACAGTTACCATTCAGGTTCAATATCGCTTGTATTCAAACAAATTATATCGTAACAATCTACACATTATTTTAACAAAAAGATATGAATTTTTTATGAATATACTATAAGTAATTTCCCACAGTACAAAAAAGAAGCTCCTACTGAAACACTTATCGTATCAGCGAAACACTGCAGCTCAGGTTATTATGATGACACAAAAAAACGGTTTAAATGCACATATAATAGCATTCAAACCGTTTCTTATGCGGAAGATGGGACTTGAACCCACACGAGCGCAATGCTCACAAGATCCTTAGTCTTGCTCGTCTGCCAGTTCCGACACTTCCGCATATCGCATTTCTCTGGGATTCTTTTGCTCTCCCTCGCGACAAGTGATACTATATCAAATGTAAAAGCTAATGTCAACACCTTTTTGAAAAAAATATAAAAAAATTTCAATTTTTTTTTGAAAAAAAGAGGAATTTGAAATTTTATGTAGAATATAATTAATAAGAGATATTTTGTCAGCTTGTGGAGGTATCGCTTATGAATATCAGAGAAAGCATGGAACAGCGTGAACAAAAGATGCTCAGTCCTTATGCTGCTTTGAGTCTTTGTTCCAGAGGCAGAGAGCGGCAGGAGGAAGAATGCGATGTACGGACTGTCTATCAGAGAGACAGGGACAGGATCCTTCATAGTAAAGCTTTTCGCAGGATGAAGGATAAGACACAGGTTTTTGTGGCGCCCCAGGGTGACCATTACAGGACCAGACTGACACATACTCTTGAGGTATCACAGATTGCCAGAACAATAGCGAAGGCACTGAGACTGAATGAAGATCTTGTAGAAGCGATCGCACTTGGACATGACCTGGGACATACTCCCTTTGGACATGCAGGTGAGAGGGCTCTTGATGCAGTGAATCCGGATGGCTTTGCCCACTATAAACAGAGCGTCAGGGTTGCACAGGTACTGGAGAAGAACGGCGAAGGGTTGAATCTCACATGGGAGGTCCGGGATGGTATCCTGAATCACAGAACCAGTGGGAATCCGTCTACTCTCGAAGGACAGGTAGTAAGACTTTCGGACAAGATCGCCTATATTCATCATGATATGGATGATGCACAGCGGGCGGGGATTATTTCTGAGGATGATATTCCGGTCACGCTTCGGATGCTGCTCGGTTATACAACCAGAGAGCGGCTCAATACATTTGTTCATGATGTGATAGAGAACAGTCTTGAGCAGGATACCATAAAGATGTCAGCAGAGATCTACGAGGCAATGATGGATCTGCGGGCTCTCATGTTTCAGAATGTATATGAGAATCCGGCAGCCCATAAGGAAGAGGAAAAGGTAGTGAAGATGCTGACGGAGTTATATGAATATTATGTCGAACACCCGGAAGCAATGTCAACAGAATACAGGGAGCTGATCGTGCGTGGAGAGAAGAAGGAACAGGCAGTATGTGACTATCTCTCAGGAATGACAGACCAGTATTCTATAAGGAAATTCCGGGAGATTTACATACCAAAAGCATGGGAAGTCTATTAATCGATCAAGAAGGAGGACGAAGCATGCGTTATTCAGACGATATCATTGAAGAAGTCAGGATGAAGAATGATATTGTAGATGTTGTATCCCAGTATGTGAAGCTGAACAAAAGAGGAAGTACCTATTTCGGGCTGTGTCCGTTCCATAATGAGAAAACGCCCTCTTTTTCGGTAACACCGGCGAAGCAGATGTATTACTGCTTCGGATGCGGAGCAGGCGGGAATGTATTTAATTTTGTGATGGAATATGAGAATTATACCTTTGGGGAGGCACTGAAGCATCTGGCAGACAGGGCAGGGGTGCAGCTTCCGAAGATTGAATATTCCGGAGAAGCAAAGAAGAAAGCAGAACGTCGGGCTGCCCTTCTGGAGATCAATAAGCTTGCAGCAGGATATTTCTATTATCAGCTGCGTCGAGAGAGTGGCAGACAGGCACATGAATATCTGACAGGCAGAGGACTCAGTGAGGAGACGATCAGGAAGTTTGGCCTGGGATATTCGGATAAGTACAGTGACGATCTGTACAAATATCTGAAGTCAAAGAATTACAGTGACGAACTGCTGCGGGATTCCGGCCTGTTCAATGTGGATGAACGCAGGGGAATGTATGATAAGTTCTGGAACAGGGTTATTTTCCCGATCATGGATGTGAATAACCGCGTGATCGGATTTGGAGGCAGAGTGATGGGTGACGGAAAGCCGAAGTACCTGAACTCGCCGGAGACTACGATCTTTGATAAAAGCCGGAATTTGTACGGGCTGAATGTTGCAAGAACCACGAGGAAAAATTATCTGATCCTGTGTGAAGGATATATGGATGTGATATCCATGCATCAGGCAGGGTTTACCAATGCGGTGGCATCGCTGGGAACGGCACTTACTTCCGGACATGCAAGTCTGCTGAAGCGTTACACTCAGGAGGTATTGCTTCTGTATGACAGTGATGATGCAGGCGTGAGGGCTGCCCTTCGTGCCATTCCGATCTTGAGGGAAGCAGGTGTTTCTTCGAGGGTGGTAAATCTTAAGCCGCATAAAGATCCGGATGAATTTATCAAGGCACTTGGAGCGGAAGAGTTTGAGAAACGTCTGGAGCAGGCTATGGACAGCTTTATGTTCCGCGTACATATGGCAGAGCGGGAATTTCCAATGGAGGAACCCCAGGGACAGAACCGTTTCTTTGAGCGGTGTGCGCAGATGCTTCTGGAGCTTTCCGATGAACTGGAGAGAAATCTTTATATAGAAGCAATCGTAAAGGATTACAGAAGCAGTGGGATCAGTGTGGAGAATCTGAAAAAGAGAGTCGGAGCTCTTGCAATGAAGGGAACTCCGGCAGAGCAGAGAATTCAGCCTAAACCTGTGGGAGCAGGTCAGCAAAAGAAGAAGGAGAGTGCAGCAGAGAAAGCACAGAAGCTGATGCTTACCTGGCTGGTAACTTATCCAGGCATATTTGACACAGTGGAAAAATATATCCAGCCTTCAGATTTCGTGGTTCCTCTGTACAGGCAGGTGGCAGAGATGCTTTACCAGCAGCACAGGGATGGCGATGTGAATCCTGCAAGGCTGATGAATGCTTTCATTGACAGTGAAGAGCAGAGAGAGGTTTCATCTCTTTTTAATGCAACGATCCATCTGGAGACTCCGGAGGAACAGAACCGGGCTTTTTCGGATGCTGTGATCAGGATTAAGGATGAGAGTTTGAAAGAGAGAAACAGAACCTGGGATCCCACAGATATACAGGGACTGCAGGAACTTGTAAAAGCAAAGAAAGAACTGGAAGAGCTTGGAAGAAAGCGGCAGCAGCTGCATATTTCTTTCGAATAAGGATAAAATATAAACACTATATGGAGGTATAGAGCACATATGGAAATGAATATGGGTAAATTCAGTGAAAAACTGGTAGAACTTCTGGAGCTTGCCAAGAAGAAAAAGAATGTACTGGAATACCAGGAAATCAATGACTTCTTTAAGGATCAGCCACTGGGAGTTGAACAGATGGAGAAAGTATTTGACTTTCTGGAAGCCAGTGGAGTGGATGTGCTTAGGATTACAGACAGTAATGCAGATGATATGATCCTGGATGATGACGATGCAGACATTGATAAGCTGGATGAAGAAGAGATTGAACTTGACAAGATCGATCTTTCTGTTCCTGAAGGTGTAAGCATCGAGGATCCGGTACGTATGTATCTGAAGGAAATTGGTAAGGTTCCGCTTCTTTCAGCAGAAGAGGAAATCGAACTTGCAAAGAGAATGGAGAATGGGGATGAGGCTGCCAAGAAACGTCTGGCAGAAGCAAACCTTCGTCTTGTTGTCAGCATTGCAAAGAGATATGTGGGACGTGGAATGCTTTTCCTTGACCTGATCCAGGAAGGTAACTTAGGTCTGATCAAAGCGGTTGAGAAATTTGATTACCGCAAGGGTTATAAATTCAGTACCTATGCTACATGGTGGATCCGTCAGGCGATCACCAGAGCAATCGCAGACCAGGCACGTACCATCCGTATTCCGGTGCATATGGTTGAGACTATTAACAAACTGATCCGCGTTTCCCGTCAGTTACTGCAGGAGCTTGGACGTGAACCTACGCCGGAAGAAATTGCAAAAGAGATGGATATGTCTGTAGAGCGTGTACGTGAGATCCTTAAGATCTCCCAGGAGCCTGTATCTCTGGAGACACCTATCGGTGAGGAAGAGGACAGCCACCTTGGAGACTTTATCCAGGATGACAATGTACCTGTACCTGCAGATGCAGCAGCATTTACTTTGCTGAAAGAGCAGCTGGTAGAGGTTCTGAGTACATTGACAGACAGAGAGCAGAAAGTATTGCGCCTGCGTTTTGGCCTGGACGATGGACGTGCCAGAACTCTGGAGGAAGTTGGTAAGGAATTTAATGTAACAAGAGAACGTATCCGTCAGATTGAGGCAAAGGCGCTCCGCAAGCTTCGTCATCCGAGCCGCAGCCGTAAACTGAAGGATTATCTGGACTAAGGAGCCTGTTATGCAGCTTTCATTACGTTTGTCTGCAATAGCAGGCCTGGTGACCAGGGGAAACAGACTTGTGGATGTGGGATGCGATCATGGATACCTGCCGGTTTCGCTTTATCTGGATGGAAAGATTCCGGGTGCGATTGCCATGGATGTAAGAAAAGGCCCGTTGTCCAGAGCGCAGGAACATATTTCTCAGTATGGACTGGACGCATACATAGAAACCCGGCTTTCAGACGGACTTGAGGCTTTGAAACCGGGAGAGGGCGACACTCTTGTGATTGCAGGAATGGGCGGCCCTCTCATGGAGAGGATTCTTACTGACGGGGCAGAGGTCAGGGAGAGCTTTCGGGAAATGATCCTGCAGCCTCAGTCAGATATCCCCCATTTTCGCAGATTTGTCAGAAAAATCGGCTGGCAGATCACAGAGGAGGAGATGGTTCTGGAGGATGGCAAGTTTTATCCTATGATGAAGGTAATTCATGGAGAAAAGATGCATATTTCAGAAGATACTCCTTATACTTTAGATGAGTGGTTTGGAGGAATGCTTCTGGAAAGAAAGCATCCTGTTCTGCGGGAGTATCTGGAAAGAGAGCTTCGCATCCGCAATGAGATTCTTGACAGATTAAAGAATGCGCCCAATGCAGAGAAGCGTGCGGGCGAGATAGAGGAGGAAAAGCAGGCAGTTATTGTTGCTTTAGAGGAATATGAAGGCATATGAACTGACCTCCTGGCTGGAGAAGAAGTACCCGTCAGATGCAGCAGAGGACTGGGATAACGTAGGACTTCTCGCAGGAGATGATACAAATGAGATCAGCCATGTGTTTCTGGCTCTGGATCTGACAGAGGAAACACTGGCTGAGGCCATAGAGGATGGGGCAGATATGATCATTACCCATCATCCCATGATCTTTTCCGGAATTAAGAAGATCAATAATCACAGCTTTACAGGAAGAAAGATCCTTACGCTGATACAGAAAGGAATTGTTTATTATGCGATGCATACCAATTATGATGTGCTGGGTATGGCGGATCTGAGTGCAGACTATACGAAGATGCATGATACCACAGTCCTTTCCGTAACTGAAGAGAGAGAGGGGGAAGTACAGGGCTTTGGCAGAGTTGGGAAACTTCCCCGGGAAATGACGCTGAGAGAGTATGCACAGCTTGTCAAAGAGTCTTTGAAGTTAAATGATGTAAAGGTTTATGGGAATCTGGACAGCATGGTAAAATGTGCTGCTGTATGTACAGGATCAGGCAAGAGCATGATCAAGGATGTCATTAAGGCCGGTGCGGATGTGTATGTGACCGGTGATATCGACCACCATACAGGAATTGATACGGTTGCGCAGGGACTGGCGCTGATCGACGCCGGACACTACGGAACAGAATATATTTTTATGGATGCAATGAAAAAAGAACTGACACAGGCATTTCCGGAACTGAAAATCTCCTGTGCAGAGGTAAAGAGCCCGTACACGATTCTGTGATACGGGTTCTTACCATATAATAATGAAATTATAAATGAAAATTGGCTGATCTGCCTGTTGGCAGCGGAGCTGATAACTGTATTTACTTGTTGGTATAGCAGAAATGGAGGCAGGATTTATGGGACAGAAAATGTATAACGTTACGATACAGGGAATAACAAAACAATATCCTGAGAAGATTCCTTACAGTGAGATTGTAAAGGAATACGAAGGAAGTACGGATGCACCTGTAATGCTGGTGATCGTAAATGGCAGGCTGAGAGAACTGCATAAGCATCTCAAGGCAGACTGTGAGATTGAATTTGTGACATCCAAAGATCCGATCGGACACAAAACTTATTGCAGAAGTGCAAGTCTGATTCTTCTGAAAGCAATTTATGATGTGGCAGGGCAGGAAAATATAGATAGTGTAGTGATCCATTATTCTGTAGGCAGCGGCTATTATTTTACAATGAAAGGACCTATGGCGCTGGATCAGGAATTTATTGATAAGGTAAAGGCGCAGATGCACAGGATCGTGGACGAGAATCTTCCCATTGTAAAGCGAAGCGTAAGCACCAGTGAGGCAGTTGCACTTTTTCATAAACATCATATGTATGACAAAGAGAAGCTGTTTAATTATCGCAGAAGCTCTGCGGTGAATCTTTACAGTATTGGAAGTTTTGAGGATTATTTCTACGGTTTTATGGCGAACCATACGGGATATATTAAGACGTTTGATCTGTTTTTGTATGAGGGTGGTTTCGTACTGCAGCTTCCGACTCAGAATGAACCAGACCGGATACCTGAATTTAAACCGAGGGAGAAGATTTTTCGTGTGCAGAAGGAATCTCAGGAATGGGGAGATAAACTGGATATTGCGACAGTCGGTGATCTGAATGAAAAGGTTACCAGAGGCGGTATCCAGGATATTTTGCTGATCCAGGAGGCTATGCAGGAGGCAAAGATTTCGGAAATCGCATCTGAGATTGCCGCAGCCGGAAACAAGAAGTTTGTTATGATCGCAGGTCCGTCTTCTTCCGGAAAGACTACGTTTTCACACAGGCTGTCCATTCAGCTGGCTGCCCATGGAATGAAACCGCATCCGATCGCAGTGGATAATTATTTCATTGACAGGCACCTGACTCCTGTAGATGAGTTTGGGGAAAAGAATTTTGAGTGTCTGGAAGCGATTGATGTGGAGCAGTTTAATAAAGATATGCTTGAGCTTTTGGAAGGAAAAAGGGTAGAGATGCCGGTTTTCAATTTCAAAACAGGAACCAGAGAATATAAAGGTGATTTTCTGCAGCTGGATAAAGACGATATTCTGGTGATCGAGGGAATTCATGGATTGAATGACAAGCTCAGCTATGCGCTGCCAAAGGAGAGCAAATTTAAGATTTATCTCAGCGCTCTGACTCAGCTGAATATTGATGAACATAACAGGATTCCTACTACGGATGGCCGTCTGATCCGCAGAATTGTAAGAGATGCCCGCACCAGAGGGACTTCTGCGAAAGAGACAATTGCAAGATGGCCGTCTGTGCGCAGAGGTGAAGAACAGAATATCTTTCCGTTCCAGGAGGATGCAGATGTAATGTTTAATTCTGCGCTGATCTATGAACTGGCATGCCTGAAAGTATATGCGGAACCGCTTTTGTTTGGGATTGCCAAGGACGAACCAGAGTATACAGAGGCGAAGAGGCTGCTGAAGTTCTTTGAATATTTTGTTCCGGTGCCAAGCGAGGCAGTGCCGAATAATTCGATTTTAAGAGAATTTATCGGTGGAAGCTGCTTTAATGTGTAAAATAGTAGAATGAAAGTTACTGTTCACACGCCACTATCCCGCGAGGTGTTTTGGCATGAATATGCCAAAA
>ENA-ORNB01002059-ORNB01002059.1-human-gut-metagenome-genome-assembly--contig:-NODE-2059-length-11935-cov-2.226936_pt1 | contig 11935 bp, 9 predicted proteins | sample MGYA00242112_ERZ509016 | MGnify/ENA primary metagenome ERZ509016 (study PRJEB26280, sample SAMEA2338705) | human gut metagenome | biome: human gut; feature: human-associated habitat; material: faeces...
CCCAGCCAGTCTTGCCTGTGCGGATTACAAATCCACCGTGCGGAATTCCGCTGTGGTCACGTTTCAGTTCCTCTTCGGAAATAAAATGTACTGTGGTATCGTATTCATCAAAGTAGTTCGGCATAGTCTTGATTTCATTCTCAATTCTTGCAAGATCAGCGCCTTCTTCAGCTACTACGAAACACTCTCTGGTATGTTTCTCTCTTGTAGTAAGCTCCGGATTCTTTCCGCTTCTTACTGCTTCCAGAGCAGACTCAACTGGGATGGTGTACTGTTTGCCGTCTTTTACTCCTTTGATACGGCGGATTGCATCAGAATGTCCCTGACTTACGCCTTTTCCCCAGAATGTGTAATCCTTGCCGTTTGTCAGGATTGCATTTGCATACATGCGGTTCAGGGAAAACATTCCCGGATCCCAGCCTACAGAAATAATTCCAACATGACCGTTCTCAGAAGCTGCTTTGTCCACATTTGCAAAATGTTCCGGGATTCTCTTATGGGTATCAAAGCTGTCTACCACATTGAACCACTGGGCATACTTAGGTGTCTGCTCCGGCAGATCAGTAGCACTTCCGCCGCAAAGAATCATAACATCAATCTGGTCTTTCATCTTCTCAGCATCATCTACAGAATATACCTTCGCTGTTTCAGTCAGGATCTTAACCGTTTCAGGAGCACGACGGGTAAATACACCCACCAGTTCCATATCAGGATTGTGCTTGATCGCACATTCTACGCCACGTCCCAGGTTACCATATCCCAGGATACCAATACGAATACTCATTATCTGATTCCTCCTATACTACCGCACGCCAGATGCACAATCCCCACAAATGGTCATGCAGCCCCCAAAAGCTGTATTATCCCATACGAACGTCAGATGCTTCACGTCTGCGGTATCTATATCTATTTCACGCTTTAACAGTTTAATACGTGCGAGTTTTCTTGTCAATTGATTTTTAACAAAATCTGTCATTCAAAGATTACTGTTCTCTGGTAACATCAAAACACCTCAAAAAAGAATACTGTACAATGGCATCCTTCTCCACGGTACAGTATCATAAACTTCTACTTTATCAACAGCACAGCACTCCGCTTCCCGGACAGCACATTCCGCAAAGCGCATTCGCCAGACAAAGCTTCAGGCACATATCATCCCCTGCCACTGGCATTCCTCCAAACGGTCCCTGCTGTGTCTCATACCAGCTTCCGCCACCTTCCATCCGGTTCAGGAGCATACGGTACTGCTGATTATTCGGCTCCTGGCGCACAGCTTCACGAATATGCTCCAGCGCTTTTACATTATTCCCCATTCCCATGTTCGCCATGGAGGAAATATAATACCACTCTCCATTCTTCTGGGAAAGGGAATTCAACACATTCATAGCCTCCTGATAATGTCCGCTCTGAACAAAATTAGCTGCTGCACGTCTGCGCACACTTTCCTCATCTTCATAAGTGCTCTGGCGCTGCTGTCCTCCAAAGCCGCCAAATCCTCCATATCCATAACCACCGTATCCGCCGGAAGATCCACCACTGCTTCCATACTCGCGTTCTCTCATGATCTGCTCATATGCCTGCTGTACTTCCTTAAACTTCTCTTCTGCCTGATCCTTGTTCGGATTGTTAATATTCGCATCCGGATGGTACTTCCGGCTTAACTTTCTGTATGCCTTCTTTATTTCTTCATCTGTTGCATTTCTGGAAACTCCCAGTACGCTATATGGATCCAACATGTTCTTTCTCCCGTTCTTCCCTGCGTTTCCTGCTCACTTCCTCGAAGCGGCACCACACACCGGAATATAAAATGTTCCGAAGAATATCCCCATATTTAATAATAGGAAGCTTCTCGAATTCTCTGCAGGTTTCTGCCATCATCATCATAAGGATCTGGCGTACTTCCCCTTCAAACCCTTCCATTGTATATTTTTCTGCGAAAGGATTGTAATCTTTATTTTTCACATCTTCTTCCACATCATCATATGCATCCAGAAGATAGATGAATTTGCCAAGATAAAAGCCAATTCTTCGAAGGCTTTTCTCCCACTCATCCTGCCTGTAAGCAAGAATCTCCTCCATAATATGCCCAAAAATCCCGGACATTCTGTCTATATCTGTCTCTCCCTGTTTCTCCAAAGCGGAAAGCTCATCCAGAAGTTCGACGATCCGCTTCGCCTTATCTGGATAAAGTTTTAACAGACGGTTATTTTTCCCCTCGAGAAGCCTGGCGTAACCAAGCTTCACATATTTTCTATCATCGTTCCAGTCATCCAGACATTTATAATAAGTTAAAAGTATATTCATGTCTGCACAGTATTCTGTCATCACATTCTTTCGAACTGGCTGTTTTCTCACAGGATGAAGAATGCATCTGGTAGTGCCCTTATACGTCTTTGGCTCATAAAGGCCGGAAAGAAGCATGATCACAAAAGTCATATCATAGCTTAATGTAATCTGGCCGGATATCCCGTATTTCTCACGCAGTTCCCTGCAGAGTCCACAGTAAAAGGTTCTGTACATGTCAAAATCCTTCATCTTGATCTCCGGCTTGTTCATTACAATATATCCAAACATATCAGCGCCTCTTTATAAATTTGGTATGACACTTGGGACATTCAATCTCAACTTTCTTAAATCCGCCTCTGGGAATACGGATTTTCTGACCGCAGCCAGGGCAGCTGTAAATATGATAGTCCTTGCGCTGGCTCATCATTCGCTTCTCTTTCTGGAAACGGGCTCTTAACTTATCTGTCATCTGAAGATACTTCTGATTCTCCTGATAACGTTTGGAAATATTTTTGGAAAAAATCCTGAAATAAGTATAAACAATGGCAGCCATTCCAAACAGATCCAAAAATGCGCCAATTCCACTTCTGGTCCCAGTAAATAAGGTGAGCACAATAGCAGCCAGTGCCACTCCCATAGTGAATCTTGCAAACTGATCCACTCCGTTGCGTCCCTGCATAAATCTCATAAATTTTTCTTTCAATAAAATACCTTCTTTCTTGTGAACTTATCTTCCTGGAATAAGTTTCTGTCGCTCTTTTGTTATTATATTATTTCCCTATCCCTGATTCTGTACATTCACTATTATGGTTCACAAAACAACCAGCAATCATTCCGTCTTTTCCTATCTGTCGCTGCAGACTTGAAAAATGTAAAATTTCAGATAATAAGATTCATCAGCAGACCATAAGATCGGATGATCTGGTGCCTGGGTGCGATATTCTACCTGACGGAGACGTTTATGCACATTTCTGGCAGCCTGCCCGATGGTCTGGGTAAAAAGCTGGTAATCCATAAAATGTGAACAGGAACAGGTTGCAAGGAAACCGCCGTCTTTCACCAGCTTCATGGCACGAAGATTGATCTCACGATAGCCTTTCACTGCATTCTTAACAGAGCTTCTTGACTTGGTAAATGCAGGTGGATCCAGAATCACCACGTCATATTTCTCGCCTTTCTCTTCCAGTTTCGGAAGAAGATCGAAGACGTCCTCACAGATAAATTTTACAGAATCAGAAAGTCCGTTTAAAGCTGCATTGGCTGTAGCCTGATCAACTGCAAGCTGTGAAGCATCCACACCAGTTACTTCTTTCGCTCCTGCATATCCTGCATTTAAAGCAAAAGAACCAGTATGGGTAAAACAGTCCAGAACTCTGGCATTCCTGCAAAGCTTCTGGATTGCCAGACGATTGTATTTCTGATCCAGGAAAAATCCTGTCTTCTGACCGTCTTTTACATCCACCTGATATTTTACACCATTTTCCACAATTTCAACCAAAGTAGGGAACTCTTCACCAATAAAGCCCTTATATGGCTCCATTCCCTCCTGCTTACGTACTTTCACGTCACTTCTCTCGTAAACGCCGCAGATCCGGATACCATCCTCTGCCAGAACTTTCTTCAGAAGTTCCACCAGCATCTCTTTATAACGGTCGATTCCAAGTGCAAGGGACTGTACCACCAGCACATCAGAAAACTTGTCCACAATAAAACCCGGCAGAAAATCTGCCTCTCCGAAGATCACGCGACAGCTTGAAGTATCCGTTACTTTCTTACGATACTCCCATGCATCCCGCACTCTTTTCTCAAAAAATTCCTCATCGATCACAGTATTCTCATCTCTTGAAAGAAGACGTACCACAATCCTGGAATTCGTATTGATAAATCCTCTTCCCAGAGGATATCCGTCAAAATCATGAACCAGTACAATATCTCCATTTACAAAGCTTCCCATAATAGAAGCTACTTCATTATCAAAAATCCACATTCCGCCGGATTTCAAAAGACGTCCTTCTCCCTTTTTCAGGGTTACTACTGCCAGACTCATAGCACTACTCCTTTGCTTTTGCGATTTAGGTAACATTGTAGCACACAATTTCTCAATTTGCCAGTGTTTCCAGGGGTTCTGAGAAAAAGTCATAAAAATTTCACTAATCTTAAAATTTTATAAACTGCCAGCCATTCATCTTCTTTTTTTAACAGACATCTCAGTCTCATTAACAACACAAAAAAGCTCCGGACTGCCTGAACTCGCTTCCTATCGTCAGATTCTAAATCTGACTTTCAATGGCGGTACACGGTTCAGACATTCCAGAGCTTTCACTTATCTTATATTCTGACTTTTCCAGATGGTTATTTTCTTCTTATTTCGCATTCGCTGCAGTTACATATACATGAATCAGATTTGCCTTAATAAGGGCTGGACGAACTGCATTGTAAATAATCACAACCAGGATTGTAGATACAATTGCATTTACAAATGTAGCACCGGCGCTTAATTTTGCAAGGATGCTCGCTACTTCCTGGGGCTGACCAAGAATGTACTGTTTGTAGAAATAGCCAACGATGGGATCTGCGATCACATTAAAAGCAAGACCTGCAATGGAAGCGATCAGACTCCATTTGAATACGTATTTCTTGTCGTTCGTCTCATTGATCTTTGCAATCTTGTGGGCTACAAGACCTGTTATAAGACCGATGCAAAGCTTCAGGACAAAAGTCTTGGGTGCTCCTGTAATGTAAACCGGATCCATAAGGTCTGCAATAGTCATTCCAATAGAACCAGCAAGACCGCCGTACCAACCGCCAAGAAGCAGAGCTCCAAGCACGCAGAAGGTATTTCCGATGTGAAGAGAAGTAGCATCTCCACCCGGTACCGGAATCTTAATCTGCAAAAATGTAAAAGATACATAGCAAAGTGCTGCAAGAAGTGCAGTCTCTGCAAGTTTCATAATGGTAGAATTCTGTTTGTTCATAGGTTTCTCTCTCTTTCCCGGAAACCTGGTACATATTGAAAAAACATTCTGCAAGATGTGCCTCACAAGTTGCAGGAATGATTTCTCAAACAAGCTCCAATGTTTCCTGTTTAATCACTGCTTTTTATACTGCAGTATCTAATTAGCACTTATCATAGCGAGATACTGGTATGTCTTCAATAGACAGTTTTGATTATTTTTAAGAGGTCAGTTGTTTTCTGCAAAAAAAGGTACAGTCCCCAATATCCCACTGGATATCAGTTTCTGTACCTTTTCCACCAGCAGACATGTCATCTCCTGGAGCATCACCACATACTATTCAACAGTATTCTTCCGAATTCAGGTCTGTTATTCTTCGTAGGACTCTTCATCAATAGTCTCGTCATAAGACTCATCGCCTACTTCATCTGTAGCACTTTCATCTGTTGTCACATTTTCAGAGCCGTCAGCTGAATCACTGGAATCTGAACTTTCACCATAAAGTTTCTCAAAGAACTTCATAGTATCTTTATACAGGGTATCTTTATCATCAGAAGATACTGCATCGCCAAGAACATCAATATCCTCAGAAGACTCACCATCATCGATCACATCAATGCCGAAAAGTTTCTTCATCTCTTTATCCAGCATATTCAGTTCTGGTGTAATGTATTTCTCAGTTCCATCCTCCTGATAGGAAACAGCACCATTTCCAAGGATACCAAGGTATTTCTGAAGAACTTTGATGGAAAGCTTGTTGGCTGTGTCAGAATCAAGTGTTACAGTAACTGCAGCATCATCTCCCATTACTTCGTAAAGAGCGTCCTCATCACCGCTGTACTCTCCCTGACAGAAGGTCTTCGCTTTTTCAAATTTCGCTTTCGCATCATCGCCAAGGAAATCTGTATTCAGCTGGGATATATCTGTGATCTCTTCGGAAGAATCACTGCCATCACCAGTATCTGTTCCGCCAACTTCACTGATGTCACCATCAGCTGACTCATCTGTACTTCCATCTGTGTTCTCGCCGGAATCATCAGAAGCCGGAAATTCTTCCCAGGATTCTTCACCGGATTCGTCTGCAGCTCCAGTCTCCTCAGCAAGTCCCGGATCCTCTGTAGAACTCTCGATAACATTGTCACCAAGAGCACTCTGGTCTACATTATCCACAATACTGTCCTCATCATCTGATGAATCACTGCTCTCCTCTGCCTTTCCTGTTACATTGTCATTTACACGCTCCAGAGTTTCCTGCATCTCAGAGTAATCATAGTCCTGCTGGGAAATCTGCTGAAGCAGGTTTACGATGGTATTAATCTCATCATCTGTAAGAGTTACATTGTTATTATTGGAGATATTTACAACAATATTGTAGATATCGTCTGCATTCTGAACATTGTCTGCAATAACCTGCATTTTCGCCTGGTTGATAACAGTGGTAGCGTCATTCTTTCCTACAGAATCAGCAAGATTACCTGTAACTACCATCTCCTCAGTAGCAAGCTTCTTCTTGGTCTCATCAAGCTTCTGTCCACTGGCAGTCTCATATGCCATCTGGATACCGGTCAGTGCTCCTGTACCGGATACTTCAAACGGGCAGGCAGCAACAACCTCACAGTTGGTAACACCAGATGTGGAAAGGGAACTTGCAATCATATTGCAGGTAACCCAGTTCAAATTGGCGGTACGAACCTTGATACCACCGGATGTGGTAGGCTTCACATAAGCACAGCTCACTGTTCTTGTACCAATCTGCTCCAGCGGAACATAGGAACTTAAGTGATCCCTCTCATCCTGATTGGTAACGTAGATAATCTGTACCTGGCTGGAATCCACCTTAAAATATTTCAGCATGGTGTTCTTCTGCTCATCTGAAAGATCTGCGCCAAGTGTAACAACCTTCATAGCATCTGCCATAGCCGGTACCGTGGGAACCAAGCTTCCCATAACCATTGATGCGCTGCAGAGCAGCGTAGCTAATAATTTGCCTTTCTTCATAACTTTTCCTCCAACTTTCTGTCTGGGTTATAATCTGATCTTTAATGAAAGCCTCATACTCTGTAACGGCTTCCATGCACTGCACTTCTGTCTTTGCAGTTGTTTCATTTAGTACACTTATTATAACATACTTCTTATAGTTTTTGTAATTTTAATTGTTAATTCTCTCTTTGAACCTGAAAATATGTTTTGGTAAAAAAATTATTATATCAGCAGCTTTTCCAGAGCCTGTTACCGTGCAGGCTGTAAACAGTAATCCAGAACCTCCTGCACGGTCTTAACTGGTGTAATCTCAAGCTTCTCTTTTACCTCATCGGCCACATCATCAAGATCATCCATATTCTCATATGGAATAAACACATGCTTTACGCCAGCTCTTTGGGCAGCCATCAGCTTCTCCGGCAATCCGCCAATAGGCATAACACCGCCGCGAAGGGAAACTTCTCCTGTCATTGCTATTTCTGCTGGTGCAGGCTTTCCTGTCACCAGAGAGGATAATGCAGTTACCAGCGTGATGCCTGCTGATGGGCCATCCTTGGGAACTGCTCCTGCCGGCACATGGATGTGAAGATCATTTTCCTTGAATTTATCTGCAAATTCCGGATAGAGGGACTTCACAAGAGTAATGGCAATCTGGGCGGACTCTTTCATCACATCTCCAAGCTGTCCGGTAATGATCACCTTTCCATCGCCTTTTGTAAAAGAAGTTTCGATAAAAAGGATTTCTCCACCAGCACTGGTCCAGGCAAGACCGGTTACAACTCCAGGCACTGGGTTTTCCAGAATCTTCTCATGATGAATTCCATGTCCCAAAAATTCTGCTACACGCTTCTCACTTACCGTAATGCTCTTCTGCTCACCCTTTACCAGCTTCACAGCTGCATATCTGCATAGCACATCCATCTGCTTCTTCAGTCCGCGGACACCAGCCTCCGCTGTATACTCTTCAATAATGCGGCGGATTGCCTCATCTGTCACCTTCAGATTCTGGGCTTTGATTCCCATGCTCTTCATTGCTTTCGGCAAAAGATGACGTCTCGCGATCTGAAACTTCTCTACTGCAGTATATCCAGGAAACTGGATTACTTCCATACGATTGAGCAATGGCTCAGGAATGGTATCGGTGGAATTGGCTGTACACACAAAAAGCACATTTGAAAGATCATAAGGAACATTCATATAATGGTCTGTAAAGCTTCCGTTCTGCTCCGGATCCAGCACTTCCAGAAGAGCACTTGCCGGATCACCGCCGTAATCTTTGGCGAGCTTGTCCACCTCATCCAGTACCATAACCGGATTTGCAGCTCCGCTTCTCTTCATTCCTTCCATAATCCTGCCTGGCATAGCACCTATGTAGGTTCTTCTGTGTCCTCGAATTTCCGCTTCATCACGGATTCCACCAAGACTGATACGCACGTATTTACGGTGAAGCGCACGGGCAATACTCTGTCCGATACTGGTTTTTCCAGTTCCAGGCGCACCTACAAACAATAAAATGGAACCAGACTGTTTCTTATTAAGAGCCATAACAGCAAGCTGCTGGATAATTCGCTCTTTTACTTTTTTCAACCCATAATGGTCTTCATTCAGGATTTCTTCTGCCTCGTTCAAATCAATTTCAGCAGGTTCCTCTGTCTTCCAGGAAAGACTTGTAGCAAAGTCCAGATAATCATACAGCATACCATACTCATGGCTGTCTTTTCCTTCCTGCTTCATGCGGTTCAGCACCTTTTCAGCTTCTTTGCGTGCTTCCTCATTCATGCCGGATTCCTGGATTTTCTTCTGGAAACGGCGCACATCAGAAATATTCTCCGGATGCATTTCGTCCAGCTGCTGCTGAAGAAATTCGATCTGCTTCCGGATAGCGGACTCCCGGTAAACTTTCTCATTGGAGTTCTTCTGCGCAGTCTCAGCTTCCTCACTGACACGGAAAATCTCCATCAGCTCATAGACAGCCTCTTCCATCAGATGCATGCGTTCTTTCCTGGAATCCACCTCGATCATATGGTATTTTTCTTCCCAGGAAAGGCTCATGTAACCAGCCAGGGCACTGACGGCTTCCGGATAGCTTTTCCAATGGTAGATCATGCTGCGTACCCAGACGCCCCACTGAAAGCCTTTTGCAAAATCCATCAGTTCTTTCTTGATCTTATCAAATTTCTCCTTTTCTTCTTCCGGGGAGATATCCTGGATATCCGGAAGATCTACCGCTTCTGCCTGAACCATGCTGTCAGTATATTCTACATGAGTCACCTGCACTCTTCTTCTGGTAGTAATCTTGACGCTGCCTTCCTCGTCTATATTCTCAATGATTCCCATCACGCCCACTGGAAAAATATTTTCCATGGAAATTTCCTCTGGGGCTATTTCTTTCTTCTGTAAAACGAAGAGAATTTCTTCTCCGATATTCTGTTCTTTAATTCTGCCTTCCGGAAACATATCTTTTTTAAAGAAAAATGTAACTTCCGGTAAAAGAAGAAGTTCATAAACTGGTATTGTAATCATACATGTTTCCTCCTTGTATTGTTAGCACTCCTTTAATATGAGTGCCAGATTTGTTCTATAGAAAATGGCGAACTCATATGAATTCGCCATCTGAATCTATGATAGTTCATTATAGCACTAAATTAAAATTTTGCAATAAGAATCGAACATTCTTTCTGGAACATGGTAGTTTTTTGAAACATTTATTTCGAAACGGGAGCTAATTTTGCATTCTGATCTGTTCCCCTTTTATGGGCGCATAGGTATAAAGCTTCTCACCATCCAAATCCGCCTTGTACATATCCACAGCACTGATCTGGTGATTGTCGTAAGTATTATAATAATAGATTCCCTTATCTGTATTACAGCAGGAAGTATATAGCGTAATCTCATACTTGTCTTCTCCCAGCTTGCAGCAGCCTCTCTGCTGGTCTACGCTGCCAAGAATGTGGAAAAACTGGCTTACACTTTCTTCTTCTGAATCCCCGGACAGAGAATTCATTTTTACAAAGGCCACCCGCACAAATCTTGACTGGGAGGAGAGATCTCCCGGCAGTCCCATGCCACCCATTCCCCGGCTGTACTGATTCAGTTCCAGATTTTCTGAAAACGTGTTACTGCGGTTTTCCACAGCCAGCTGCATATAATTGTTCAGATTAAACATCTGATAGTTAAAGGGCGGATTGTTTGTGAGGACACCTACTGGATTATCATATATTTTCATTCCCTCTTCCAACGACTCCAGGGTAATACATTCCTCTTTGTCCGCAATAATCCAGTGCAGCTGCGCAACTGGCAGATCAGGAAGAAATGGGGTGTCAATCAGGTTCATATTCTTAAGAAGCTGGCGTGCTTCTTTCACTGTAGCACATTTTCCCAGAATCCATGGGATCAGTTCGAACTGAGTGATATTGTCTTTCCCCTCTACAGGCTTCTTGTAGCTGGCATTTCCAACGAAATTAAGGCCGGCGATTCCAAGCCCTTTCTCATTGACCGCATCATAATACAGAGGATAGTTCTCCATAACACATGCCATTCCGATCATGGCATAATGATTTTTCAGCTGACCGCCTTCTCTTAAGTCAAATACATAATTTCTAGGCGTGATCACTACCTGGTCTCCATAGGAAATCTCATAATCCAGAGTTCTTCCAAAATAGAAATCCTTTGTTTTATAGGTTGCTGCTGTACACATATTCTGTTCCTCCATTCATCAGAGACTGTTTAAAAGTCAGTTCTGTATTACTGTTCACTGGTAACGTTCTGTAATCTGCATATTCCAAAAAGTTCCCAAGGCGTTGTATTTTCCAGTCTGTCATGTTATTATTTATAAAAATTGTGCATGAACGGTTCATCATTAGTGTTATATATTGTAGCACAAACTGTGAAAATTTAAACTCTTTTTTCCCGATTTCACACTTTTTTAAGAAAGGAACTTACCATGAATAAATCTATTGCAGTCGCAGGTACCGGATATGTAGGGCTTTCTATTTCTGTACTGCTGGCTCAGCATAATCATGTTGTTGCAGTTGACATAATTCCGGAGAAGATTGCTTTGATAAACCAGAAGAAATCTCCAATCCAAGATGAATATATCGAAAAATACCTGTCGGAAAAGGAACTGGATCTTACGGCCACCTCAGACGGAGAATCCGCCTACGCAGAGGCTGATTTTGTGGTAGTGGCCACCCCCACCAACTATGACAGCAGGAAAAATCATTTCGACACTTCCGCTGTTGAAGCTGTACTAAGCCTGGTCACAAGGGTGAATCCTGCTGCCACAATTGTGATCAAATCTACGATTCCTGTAGGCTACACAGAATCTATCCGAAAGAAGCTTCACAATAACAATATTATTTTCAGCCCGGAATTTCTCCGAGAGTCCAAGGCCCTGTACGACAATCTTTACCCAAGCAGGATCATTGTCTCCTGTGATGAACACACCAGAGAAGCAGCTCATACTTTTGCAGCACTTCTTCAGGAGGGTGCTCTCAAAGAAAATATCGACACCTTGTTCATGGGATATACGGAAGCAGAAGCTGTAAAACTTTTTGCCAACACCTATCTGGCACTTCGTGTTTCCTATTTTAATGAGCTGGATACTTACGCGGAAATGAAGGGGCTGAACACCCGCGATATTATCAATGGAGTCTGTCTGGATCCCCGGATCGGAACTCATTACAATAATCCTTCCTTTGGCTACGGCGGCTACT
>ENA-ORNB01002068-ORNB01002068.1-human-gut-metagenome-genome-assembly--contig:-NODE-2068-length-11891-cov-2.235806_pt1 | contig 11891 bp, 9 predicted proteins | sample MGYA00242112_ERZ509016 | MGnify/ENA primary metagenome ERZ509016 (study PRJEB26280, sample SAMEA2338705) | human gut metagenome | biome: human gut; feature: human-associated habitat; material: faeces...
GATAATCGTGGCGGTGATTCCGTGGGGTAAATCAGAGCCGAAAATGGATATGGAGCCGGTGTACAGCGTCATGCTTGAGCATCAGCCGGCAGACAGCGACTCCACAGCCGCCGCTGAGAAGACCAAGGCAAACCACCGCAAAAAGGCCTCTTCAAAGAAAAAGAAGAGCCGCAAAACGCCCAAGAGCAAAGCCGACAAAGCGCCTGCCAAGCCCTCGCCGCGCAGCCCTCTCGACGAAGCCATCCCCTCAACAAACTGAGAATTTCTTTTTTGTTTCATGGGGTCTAACTATCTCAGGCCATAAAACGTTGTAAATTATGAGGCCTGTATGGCCGGATTTTATTAATTTTGTAGCCGCTTTCCGGACACAGCTCCGCGAAGCATCTACAGGTAACACAAAAAAGAAAAAACACATACCTAATGGATAAAAAAACCAATAAAGCCCTGCTGATAATCCTTGACGGTTACGGCATAGGCGATCATAAAAAGGATGATGTTATCTACAATACCCCCACACCCTATATGGATTATCTGCGGGCCACATATCCCAATTCCGAGTTGCAGGCGAGCGGCGAGGATGTGGGTCTGCCGGCCGGTCAGATGGGCAACTCGGAGGTAGGGCATCTCAACATAGGTCCCGGCCGCATCGTCTATCAGGATTTGGTGAAGATAAACCATGCCATTGCCGACGGCTCAATCATGCAGATGAAGGAGATTAAAAACGCATACGAGTATGCCGCCTCGGGCCATGCCCTTCACCTCATGGGCCTCACCAGCACAGGCGGTGTCCATTCGTCGCTCAATCACCTCTTCGCCCTCATCGACATAGCCAAGAAATACAACGTGCCTCGCCTCTACGTTCACTGCTTCCTCGACGGCCGCGACACCGACCCCGAGTCAGGCGCAGGCTTTGTGCAGCAGGTAGTTGACCATTGCGCCAAACCCACCGGCAAAGTGGCAAGCGTCATAGGCCGCTACTACGCCATGGACCGCGACAGAAACTGGGACCGCATAAAGAAGGCTTACGACCTTCTGGTGAAGGGGGAAGGCGAGAAGACAACCGATTTCCCCGCCGCCATCCGCGGCTATTATGCCAAAGGCACAACCGACGAGTTCATGCTCCCTATTGTGGACGCCGATGACCCCGGCTGCATAGCCCCCGACGATGCGGTTATCTTCTTCAATTACCGCAACGACCGCGCCAAGGAAATCACCACCGTGCTCACCCAGCATGAGCAGAGCGGCATGACGCCCGTAAAAGGTCTGCAATATTATTGCATGACCCCTTACGACGATTCCTTCCATGGGGTGCATATCCTCTTCGACAAGAAGGATGTTACCGACACCCTGGCAGAATACCTGAGCAAACAGGGTCTGAAGCAGTTGCACATTGCCGAGACAGAGAAATATGCCCACGTTACGTTCTTCTTCAACGGAGGCCGCGAAGAGCCGTTCCCGGGCGAAGACCGAATATTGGTGCCGTCGCCCAAGGTGCCTACATACGACATGAAGCCCGAGATGAGCGCTCCCGAGGTTACCGAAAAGCTCGTCAATGCCATCGACTCAGAGAAGTATGACTTCATCGTGGTCAATTTCGCCAACGGCGATATGGTGGGTCATACGGGCGTTTACACAGCCATACAGAAGGCTGTGGAGGTGCTCGACAATTGCGTGGAAAAAGTTGTTGAGGCAGCCAAGAAGCACAATTACACCACCATCATCATAGCCGACCACGGCAATGCCGACCACGCCCTCAATGCCGACGGCACGCCCAACACGGCCCATTCGCTGAATCCGGTGCCTTTCATCTTCATCAGCAACGATAAGAACGCAAAAGTGGAGAATGGCCGACTTGCCGATGTGGCTCCGTCGCTGCTCAAGGCCATGAATCTGCCTCAGCCCTCTGAAATGACCGGTCATCCCCTCGAAACTCTCTGAAAAATAGGATTTTAGCATACCAAAAGGGCGCGTTGGCATTAGCTGCTTGCGCGCTCTTTCTTTTTTGCAAAAGATGAGCGTGAAAGAAATTCTTGCACCCTCTTTAACCTTCTTTTAACTATCGGGTTTGCGCCTTTGCGAAAATAGAGGTAACTTTGCAGCGACGTTGGCATAGAGCCCGCGCAATGGAGTGTGCCTTTCCGGCTCTTCAGCGCTTACGGCTCAGCCGCTTAAGTTTCGGACTTTACCCTTTGAGAAGGACTCTTATATATATATCAGCCCTGCTTATTGCAGGCATCATGGTGGCAGCGTTCAGGCATCCGGCCTCCATAACGCTTCTTTCTGCCGGCAACATCCTTGCAGCCGACACCATTACGCATACACCCGAGCTAAAAGCCGATTCTTCGCAGCTCAACGGCCGCACACCGCTGGATGTCTCTGACGCAGCCATCGACTCGCTGTATGCTGACCGCAAGCCTCATTCGCTGATTAACCGCGAGTCTTCCGACATTGAGAATCCGGTGGTCTTCTCGGCCAAAGACTCCATTGTTTTCTACAATCAGAACAATGCCCACATGTTTGGTAATTCCACCGTGGAATACGGCGAGTTCAAGCTCAACGCCGGCCATGTGCAGATGGATATGGATTCATCAACCGTTTATGCGGCTCCTCTGCCCGATTCCATCAGCAACGGCGAAGCCACCCGTCCCGTATTCCGCGACCACAGCGGCGAGTATGAATCCGGCACCATGAAATATAACTTCCGCACCCAGCGCGGCTATATCACCGATGTCGTCAGTGAACAGGGCGAAGGATTCCTCCGTGGCGGCAAAGCCAAGAAAAATGCCGATGGCTCATTCTATGTTGCCGACGGCAAATACACCACCTGCAGCGACCATGACCATCCGCACTTCTATTTCCAGCTCACACGCGCACGCGTTCAGCCCAAGAAGAACGTGGTGTCGGGTCCGGCGTACATGGTGCTTGCCGATGTGCCGCTGCCTTTAGCGGTTCCTTTCGGCTTCTTCCCATTCTCAAAAGATTACTCGTCGGGCATCATATTCCCCAGCTTCGGCGACGATTATAACCGCGGCTTCTATCTCCGCGACGGCGGTTACTACTTCGCCATCAACGACAATGTGGACCTTGCCCTGCGTGGCGAAATCTACACCAAAGGGTCGTGGGGAGTGTCGGCCCGCTCTAACTATGTGAAGCGCTACCGTTACCGCGGCAACTTCGAGGTGAGCTACCTCAAGACCATAACGGGCGACAAGGGGGCTCCCGACTATGCCAAATCCACCAACTTCCGTGTGGCATGGACTCACCAGCAGGACCAGAAAGCCAACCCCTTCCTCAACTTCTCAGCTTCGGTAAACTATACCACATCGGGCTATACGCGCAATGACCTTAACTCGTACTATTCCAACGACTTCACCGAAAATACCAAGTCGAGCACGGTCAACCTGACATACCGACCGCCGGGTACCAAATGGAGCATCTCGGCCACGGCCAACATAGCCCAGCGCACGCAAGACAGCACACTCAGCGTGTCGTTCCCCAACTTCACCGTAACGCTGGCTCAGAACTCACCTTTCAAGCGCAAAAAGGCTGTTGGCGGTGAGCGCTGGTATGAGAAAATTCGTCTGAGCTACAGCGGTCAGTTCCAGAACTCCCTCACTGCCCGTCAGGACGAGTTCTTTAAAAAGAACCTGGTGAAAGACTGGAACAACGGCATAAGCCATCAGATTCCTATACAGGCCACCTTCACGGCGTTCAAATACTTCAACATCACCCCGAGCGTGCGCATCAACGACCGTATGTATTTCCAGAAAGTGCGTCGCGACTGGGACCCGAACGCGTCGGCCGAGGTGCGCGACACCACCCACGGTTTCTATAACCTGCTGGATTTCTCGGCTTCCATAGGCCTGACAACAAAAATCTACGGCTTCTGGAAACCCCTTAAGTTCATGGGCGACAAAGTGCAGATGATTCGCCACGTCATCACACCCACCATCTCCTTCAGCGGGTCGCCCGACTTTGGCGCTCCCGGCTGGGGTGTCTGGGGGCATTATTCCCGTCCGCCGTACACCGAAGGGGGCGAACCTGTAAGGGTAGATTACAACTACTTTGAAGGCCGCAGCTTCGGCGCCCCTTCACGAGGCAAAACGGCTATTCTCAGCTACTCCTTCGCCAATAACCTGGAGATGAAGGTGAAGTCGGACAAAGATTCTACGGGAGTGAAGAAAATTTCGCTCATAGAAAATCTCACGATAGGGCAGAGCTATAACTTTGCCGCCGACTCGCTGCGCTTTTCAAACATCAACACGTCTATCCTGCTGCGTCTGGTCAAGAACTTCAACCTTAACCTCAACGCCACCTGGGACCCGTATATGTATGCCGTTGACGCTGCCGGACAGCCACGGCGTATAGACAAGCTGCGCATCTCGCACGGCAAAGGCCTGGCAAAACTTACTTCCACAGGCACGTCATTCTCTTATACCTTCAACAACTCCACCTTCAAACGCAACTCGGAGCAGCAGAGGAATGATGACAACACCGATCCGGATGCCGACGAAAACGGCGAAGAAGAGGATTTTGGCCAGGCTGCAGACAAACGCAGGAACAAAAACAACAACAAGAACAAGACCCAGACCGATGCCGATGGTTATGCCGCCTGGGCTTGTCCCTGGTCGCTGACCTTCAATTATTCCATCAATTACGGCTGGGGCGCCTTTGACTACGACAAGCTCGAATACAAAGGCAAATGGACACAAAACCTCAGCGTGAGCGGCTCTTTGCGGCCAACGCCCAACTGGAACTTCAGCATGTCGTGCTCCTATAATTTCGACCTGCACAAAATCTCATACATGAACTGCAGTATAAGTCGCGATTTGCACTGCTTCACCATGTCATGTTCCTTCATCCCGGTTGGCCCTTATAAATCGTTTAACTTCAACATTGCCGTAAAAGCCTCCATGCTGCGCGACCTCAAATACGACAAACGCTCGTCAACCGGCAACGGCATTCGCTGGTATTGATTTCCCTTCCTCCAAAGCATATATTCATGCTCCGAGGCACTTCGCCTAAGAGCCTGAATATACACGTGTTTATGGCAGGGAAGATACCTTGGGTAGGTAGCAAAAAAAATTGATTGCCATCACGACAATCAATCCAAATTAACCTTAAAATCTAATACCATGAAAAACTCTTTTCACTTATATAACACCGTATATCAGTTTTGGTTTAACCGGATTAGGAAATTTTTTAAATTTTTTTCGCAGCGGCCTGCCGGCGTCGGCTGAGATGGTCGTTTATCAGAATGCAGATGATGCAGAAAATGCCTAACAGCACAAGCATCAGCGACTGCGCGCTCCACATGAGCATGGCAAAAGCAGCACCCTGAGTGCCCGTTATGCCAAACAGAGCCAGAGCAAACATCACGGCAATGTTCCATGCACCCAAGCCACCGTTGCTCGGTATTACCATAGACATGGACCCGAACACAAACGTTACTATGCCCGGCAAAAAGCCGTATGCCATGGCAGGGCTGAAAAAGAGCTCGCGGGTGAAAGGAAAAGCCGCAAACATAACGTAAGTCTCTGAGAAATAGCATATCCAGATGCCCATGGTGAGCCATGTAAATGCCCATTTCTGTTTCAGGTGAAACAGCGACATGAATCCGTTGCCCACACGGCGCAGCTCAAGCTCAGCCTTTGCCATGAACTTGTCTTTGCGGAAGAAATAACAACATCCCCCCACAAGGGCGCATATCGCACCAAAGGTTACATAAAGCCAGGGGTCGCCGAGAAGATGCACAAGGTGTTTGCCCACCGCGTAATGGTCGAGAAAAGCGGTGAAGTAAGAATGAGCCACCGCCGTCATCAGGCCAACCAACACAAGAACTACCACCGCATCAGAGGCCCGGTCGCCAACCATTGTCCCCAACACGGTAGAGAAATTGGCCTTGCGTCGGCGCGCAATGAAGATACAGCGCCAAATCTCGCCCAGACGCGGAATAACCAGGTTGAGAGCGTAAGTGCCGAAAATACTCACACATAGTTCCAGAAAGGTGGCCTTAATGCCCACTCCGTCGAGCTGCAAACCCCAGCGCACAGCACGGATTACATGGCTCAACACCGTAATGAGCATCATGGCCAATACCCACCAATAATCCACGCCATGACGTATGAGCGCCATCATGTCGTGAAAATCAATGCGTTTGAAAAGCCATATTATCAACAAGGCCGAACACACAAAAGGAATCAGATAACGCAAAACTGTGGTTAAAGCTTTGCGCTCTCCATGCCCTTTTTGAGGTTTCAGCCTGTCAGGTTGATTCTGCTGAATGATAATGCCTTTTGTCATCCACTTTTTAACAAATTTTTTCAACCCGAGGTTTAAGAGGCATAGATTGCGGAGAGAAATAACAGACCCTCACTCCAAAATTTTGATTATTTTGGAGCTGTCAGGGGGTGTTATCGTTTATCGGTTATCGTTTGATGTAGGTTATTAACGCGGCAGAAAAAGAGCCTGCTCCGCAGGAGAAATTTTTCATGGGATTAGCAGTGAAAAAATTGTATTAGGTAACCGCTTTGAGATTTAAGGTTAATGAGATAACGTCTTCACTATGATTCAAAATCAGAATTTTTATGAAATGAGCTTCATGGTATCAGGCATTCAATTACAAAAGGTAATTCATTGAATTTTCGTAGTCATCTCACTGCGGAGCAGGCAAAATGTAGGTTAGCGTATGGTAAACGGCCGGGGTGCTCTTTAAGACACAAATCAACATTACACAATGCACACCATGACCGTGGTTATCAACGGGGATTCTCTAATTCCGTTGCAAAAGTATATAAAACTTGCCGAGCTGCCAAAGGAATTCGGCATAAATTTTAGCAATATGTTTTTAAACATATTTTTGAGGCCCTGACGCCACAGAGATGCCCTCAATATAACGGTCCGGAATCTGACTGTCTTACAGCCATCTGTTTTGAGGGAATACTAAAAGTTGTTCGCTCTAAGACCCCGGCGTCAACCTTTTTTTTGTCGCAGAGACTAACTTTCTAAAAATAATTTTTAATTTTAATCATGAGATATATGTAAAATATGTTTTTAAACATAAAATTATTTTGGTTGTAATTAAAAATAGTTTTTTAAATTTGCAGCAGTAATAGTATTTTAGTATGAATACAATTGCGAATAGCATCATTAACCTAACGATTTAGAGGGAACAAGAATCAGAGTTTGTATAATTCATATCACTGAAAACTGTGAATCTAAATATTCAAACATAAATAATATGAATAGGATTTTGTATTTTTTACTCGCTCTAATAGTGGTGAGTGCATGTAATCAGATGGAACCGGAACAAAACGGTAAGATCCTCTCGGGAGAAGAGGGGACTATTTCACGAGCGCAAGCTAAAGAAACCTTAACGAGACTGAGGTGCGAATTTTTCCCTCAAACCAGATCAACCAATGCTAAAATAGCTTCATGCGAAGCCTATGGGAGATCCCTTAAACCAACAACTCGCTCTAACGAAGAACCGGTTTTGTATGTATTTAATTACGAAGATAATCAAGGTTTTGCGATTATGGCAGCGACTCCCTCTCTCCCGGAAGTGTTAGCCATTTCAGATAAAGGAAATTTGGATTTGGCAAATCTTCCCAATAATGGTATAAGAGACTTTGTAAGCCTTTTAGGTGATTATGTAGAAGAACCTGATACTTTTGCTGTTGGAGATGGAGAAATATACACAGTGAAGACACCGTGGGAAACGATAGTTAACATACCACCAATGTGCAAGGTAAAATGGCATCAGAAGCACCCATACAATCAATACACACCTCTTATTAATGGCCAACATGCTGATGTGGGTTGTGGAGGAGTCGCAGTTGCACAGGCAATGTCGATATATGGGAAACCAACGAGTTTTCATGGTTATTCCTTTGATTGGGCTGCTATGACAGCTGATAATCCAACCGAAGAAGCTATAAAACAGATAGCAAGATTCTTGGAAGTAATTGGTAGAGAAGACGTAGGTCAGTTTTTATATCTACCTGAAGGAACGGGAGCTTATATGATTGACCTAGATAGTATTTTTACATACTGTGGTTATAAAGCAACACATCCGGAAATCCTTGTTCCTGATGGAAATGGGGGTACCTCCCATCTATGGATGCCTTATAAGGATATTGATGTATGTGGTGAATTAGTAGCATATAGGCCAGTGGTTATCTATGGAATAAATGGGAAAGGTATTTTTGGTAATTTAGCTCATTTTTGGCTTTTGCATGGTTATATGCAGCGGCAAAGGATTGTCGAACAGCGCATTAACACGAGTACTGGGACTAATGTGCTTTCTCGAAAGACAGAAACAGAAGATTACGTGTTATGCAATTGGGGCTGGGGAGGTCTCTATGATGGATATTATATAAATGGCGTCTTTAATCAAAGTGGAGAGTTTATTCCAGAGAATCCTGCAGATGCGCCGATTGGAGGAGGAGGAACGGATTATTCAACACAACTGGAGGTCATTATAGACATTGTTCCAAAATAATATTAAAGGTATGAAAAGAAATTTTGTAATAGCGGCCTTTATAGGCATACTGGTAGGCGTAGTGGCATTGCAGCCGGCTTGTAGCGATGATGATGACCCGCAGCCCCAAATGGAGTCATTGGCAACATCTTATGTCATGCCGACATCAATGACGGTAACCGATGTCAATTCCTATCCCGAGGATAAAAGGAACTCTCTTGTAATATGTCTCTCATTTCAAGGGCCTATTATCACATTCGATTCCAATCCGGTGGAGTTCGCAAAATTAAATCGCTTCTTTGGCGATACTGCCTGTACACATAATGCTATGGCATTTTGGCCTAAAGAGAAGCATAATTTTGTGGGTAAACCTGTTATCGATATAAAGGCCATAGCAAAAGATGAAAGTTGGGGTGAGAAGTATCCTGAAGGTTCAGATGTTTCGCGGCTTTTAATCGTAAATTTTCTGTCGGCAAATGGATATATAAAGAGTAACTATTCAGATCCTCAATGTCGTAAAGAAATTAAATGTGGCTTGGCGGAATGGAAATCACAATGGGGGTATTCCATATACAATAATATAGGCTTTTGGTTGCCTCATACTCAAGGAGAGCCTAAAACAAACGGGATACATGATGACCGGAATTGTAAGGGGCATAAATGCTCTTTGATTATAACTTTCCCTGATGGACAAATGGAGAAATCAGGCTGTTATTTCTATTGTAGTGAGCACTTGTCATTGTGATTGGATGAAACTATTGCAACCGTGAAAAAGAGTTATTGAAGATGGAGATTGCATATAAATGACTTTTCAATTTAGATAATAGCATATCTCGATGTCTAATACTCCGAAAGACAAAATAATATTAAGGCCGGGACGATAGTAATGACATAAACTATTGAGCCTGCCTCTGATACGATAATGTAAAGAGGCGAGTCGACAGACTGCGACATTTTAGATTGCTCGTCCCGCGACCCCGAATCAGAGGTCTTTAAGGTTCGAGCAATTTGCTATCAATAGCCCATGTAGTCGTAATAATAGTCGTCGTAATCATCGGCATAGTTGTAGCCGTCGGCTTCGGGGTCGTATTCGCGGCGCATTTCGTCGTAAGTCATTGACCGCATCGAACCGCAGCCGCTCGTCATCAGGCCGTAAGCCGCAAACAAGCCTGCAATGAAAACGCAACGCAGAAATGATTTTATAACTTTCATATCTTTATTACGCTCAAACTGCGGTAAAGTTCAGAGCAAAAGATGTTCGTATCAATGAGGCTTTCGGGGATGCCCGACTGCACATATAACTTTTTTTGAGCAAAAGTTTGGAAGCCCAAATACTTAGTATTAACTTTGCAGCATAAAACCAAAACCTACCGACAAATCTAAGAAATGAACACAGAAGACATCAAATGGGAAGAGCTGACATTCAGCTATATGCCTACCGATTATAATGTGCGTTGCACGTATCGCGACGGCAAATGGGGTGAGATAGAAGTCAGCGATTCAGAATATCTGCCAATGCACATAGCAGCCTCATGTCTGCACTATGGCCAGGAATCGTTTGAGGGCCTGAAAGCCTTCAGGGGTAAAGATGGTAAAATACGCATCTTCCGCATGGAGGAGAACGCAAAGCGTTTCATCCGTTCCGCCGAAGGCATCATGATGCAGCCGATGCCTGTTGAGCTCTTCTGCGAAATGGTGAAGAAGGTGGTTAAGCTCAACGAGCGTTTCATTCCCCCTTACGGCACCGGTGCCTCACTCTATATCCGTCCGCTGGAAATTGGCATCACACCGCGCGTAGGCGTTAAACCCGCCACCGAATACATGGTGATAATGCTGGTAACCCCCGTTGGCCCCTACTTCAAAGAGGGCTTCAAACCCACCAAAGTGTGCATGAGCCGCGAATATGACCGCGTAGCCCCCAAAGGCACAGGCTCTATAAAAGTGGGCGGCAACTACGCTGCATCGCTCGTGGCCGGTGAAAAAGCTCACGAACTTGGTTACTCCGTAATGCTCTACATCGACCCCAAAGAGAAGAAATATCTCGACGAATGTGGCGCTGCCAACTTCTTCGGCATAAAGGGCAACAAATACATCACCCCGTTCAGCGAGTCTATCCTTCCCTCCATCACCAACAAGAGTCTGGTGCAGCTGGCCGAAGACCTCGGCATGGAAGTGGAACGTCGCCACATACCCATTGCAGAGCTGGAAGAGTTTGACGAAGCATCTGCCTGCGGCACCGCTGCCGTTTGCTCGCCCATCAGCGAAATAGATGACCTCGACACCGGCAAGAAGTATATCTTCTCAACCAACGGTGAGGCCGGTCCCATGACGACCAAGCTCTACAACAAGCTGCGCGCCGTGCAGCTCGGCGATGAACCCGACGTTCACGGATGGAACTGCGTGCTCGACTGATGCCGCATCTGCTCCGGAAGAAAATGAAATAAGATAACACGAGGGTGCGCGGAAACACAATTCGGCGCACCCCGTTTATTATTTCTCCGGAAATTTCTTGTTGCGAATATTTTTGCGAGCTTTCTTTAAATAGGTCGCACATTTTCTACATCAACTCCATATCACAATACACACCGAAGTTATGGACAAAGCCAAGGTTATGAGTCAGGCGGAGGCAGAAGTAATGCCCGTGATAATGACCTTTTATGAACCCGGCACGCCGCTGACCGAATTGTTGCTCACTCACAGCAGATTGGTGGCTGAGAAAGCCCTTGACTGTATGGAGCGGCATCCCGAGCTTGACCTCGACGCAGTGGAAGTGGCGAGGGCAGCCCTGCTTCACGACATCGGTATTATACGCACCGACGCCAAAGGCATTCACTGCTATGGCACCGAACCATATATAAGGCATGGCATTCTGGGTCGCGCTATGCTCGAGGAGAAGGGGTTGCAGCAAGAGGCAATGGTGTGCGAGCGACATACCGGCGCCGGCATAAGTGCCGAAGAGATAGAAATGGCGCAGATGCCCCTGCCTGTGCGCGATATGCTGCCGCAGACAATGTTGGAAAAACTGATTTGCTACGCCGACAAATTCTATTCCAAGTCGGGCGACCCGAGCAAAGAGAAGAGTCCCGAGCGCATACGCACCTCACTTTCGCGCTTCGGGTCGGCGTCGATAGAACGCTTTGACGCCCTGCGCCGCCTTTTCGGCTAAGAAGAGAAGGCGGAAAAAGGCAGATATTATCAAGAGAGAAAGCAAGAGATTATCAAGAGAGAAAACAAAGATAATCAAGAGATAAGGGGTCGGGTATTGTATAGGTCGGAAAAAAATATTACCTTTGTAAAAATTTGTATTCATGGCCTCCGGACTTGAACAAGAGTTGACCGCCTTAAGCCACCGAGTAAACAAAGCCTCGGAGGAAATAACAAGGCTGCGGAAGGCGTTGGACGAAAGCCGGCG
>ENA-ORNB01002074-ORNB01002074.1-human-gut-metagenome-genome-assembly--contig:-NODE-2074-length-11852-cov-3.467492_pt1 | contig 11852 bp, 7 predicted proteins | sample MGYA00242112_ERZ509016 | MGnify/ENA primary metagenome ERZ509016 (study PRJEB26280, sample SAMEA2338705) | human gut metagenome | biome: human gut; feature: human-associated habitat; material: faeces...
CTGGCACAAGCCAATTTAGCGGAGGAAACACATAAGCCATTAATCATCCATTGCGTAAAAGCGTGGGCGGATCTCATTGCCTGTAAAAAGGCCGTGAAACCGGAGATGCCTTGGATTATCCATGGCTTTCGAGGTAATGGTGAACTTGCCTCCCAATTGGTTCGCTTGGGGTTTTATCTCTCCTTTGGAGATCGTTTTAATCCATCGGCTTTGCGTGCCGCATGGCCTGATTTCCTTTTCTTGGAGACCGATGATAAATCGATTGATATCCGCGGGGTCTACCAAAATGTAGCGGAAGCGTTGGATATTCCGGAAGAAAAGCTGCGGATTCAAATCGCTAAAAACGTTTCTATCTTCCACCTAAACGGATAATTATCAATTATCAATTTTCGATTCTCAATTAAAAAGTCGTACCTTTGCCTCGTATGAGATAAAGTGACAAATATATTAATGTAATACGATATAAATTAATACGATGAATTTTGTAGAAGAATTAAGATGGAGGGGCATGATCGCTGATATGATGCCCGGGACGGAAGAGCAATTGCAGAAAGAGTTGACATCGGCCTATGTGGGGATCGATCCAACGGCAGACTCTTTGCATATCGGACACTTAGTAAGTGTGATGATGCTGAAGCATTTCCAACGTGCCGGTCATCGTCCTATCGCTTTAGTGGGTGGCGCTACCGGTATGATCGGTGACCCGTCTATGAAGTCTGCCGAGCGTAATTTGCTGGACGAGGCTACTCTTCGTCACAATCAGGATTGCATCAAGAAACAATTGGCTAAGTTCCTTGATTTTGACTCCGACGCTCCTAATGCCGCTAAGTTGGTGAACAACTATGACTGGATGAAGGGTTATTCTTTCTTGAATTTTATCCGTGATATTGGTAAGCATATTACCGTGAACTACATGATGGCTAAGGATTCAGTGAAGAAACGTTTGAGCCGCGAATCTAGTGTAGGTATGTCTTTCACCGAGTTTTCTTATCAATTGCTACAAGGCTACGATTATTTGTATTTGTATGAGCATGAGGGTTGCCGCCTACAGATGGGTGGTACCGATCAGTGGGGTAATATCACGACTGGAACGGAATTGATCCGTCGTACGTTGGGAGGGGAGGCTTATGCCTTGACTTGCCCGTTGATCACGAAGGCCGACGGTGGTAAGTTCGGAAAGACGGAATCCGGTAATATCTGGTTGGATCGTCGCTATACTTCTCCGTATAAATTCTATCAATTCTGGTTGAACGTAAGCGATGCTGACGCCGCCAAGTATATCAAGATCTTCACGGACTTGAGCCAAGAAGAGATCGCCGCTTTGGAGGCGGAGCAAGAGGCCGCTCCTCATTTGCGTCCGTTGCAGAAACGTTTGGCGAAAGAAGTGACTGTTATGGTTCACTCTTTGGAAGATTATGAGGCCGCTGTCGAGGCTTCCAATATCTTGTTTGGTAACTCCACGCACGAGGCTTTGTTGAAATTGGATGAGGACACATTACTAGCCGTATTCGAGGGTGTTCCTCATTTCGATATCTCCCGTGATGAATTGGCCGCAGGAATCAAGGCTGTTGATTTGTGTACTGAAAAAGCCGCTATCTTCCCTTCAAAAGGTGAGATGCGTAAATTGGTACAAAGTGGTGGCGTAAGTTTTAACAAAGAGAAATTAGCGGAGGTTGATACTGTAATCGACTGTTCTTCACTGCTTGACGATAAGTATTTATTGGTTCAAAGAGGTAAGAAAAATTATTATTTGTTGATCGCAAAGTAAAAAAATAATCAAAAAATTTGCAAGGTAAGATTTTATTCTTACCTTTGCATCGCTTTAGTAAAGCAATCGGATTGTCTCATGGTGTAATGGTAGCACTACAGTTTTTGGTTCTGTCTGTCGAGGTTCGAATCCTCGTGAGACAACACACAATCCAGAGAGAGGGATGTCAATTTTGGCATCCTTTTTTTATTTTGTAGCATTTTCCCGTATAGATAGCTTATCCGATAAATCCCTAGGGAAAATGAGGTAGTACTTACTTTGGCAATGAAGTATATCTTCTCTGCCACTTGAAGTATATCTCCTGTGGTATTCGCAGTATAATTGCGGGGATAACCTTGCGGTGTGTTTTTCATCTACACTTTTATTTATTTTTCATATATTTGTGGAAATTCTGATTTAAATCTATATTGTTATGTCACGTTCATTTCTTTTGTTTGGTTTTATCCTATATAGTGTTTTCTTGAGCAGTCTGGCGAATGCTAGTGATATCGATTTGTCTGCACCCATGGATAAAGGCGGGTGGAAATTGATATGGAGTGAGGAGTTTGACTATACGGGATTTCCTGATTCTACGAAATGGTCTTATGATACGGAAGGTAATGTATATCAATGGGGAAATAATGAGGCTCAATATTATACATTCGGCAGAAAGGAGAACGCCTGGGTATCGGATGGGGTGTTGAGGATTACGGCCTTGAAAGAACCGATGGAAGGTCGTTCATATACATCGGCTCGCCTGATTACGAAAGGAAAAGGGGATTGGTTGTACGGACGTTTTGAGATTCGGGCGAAACTTCCGACTGGACGAGGGACATGGCCGGCCATCTGGATGCTTCCAACGGATTGGGAATACGGGGATTGGCCAAAAAGCGGGGAAATAGATATTATGGAAAATGTGGGCTATGATCCCGACACGATCGTAGGTTCTTCGCATACGGAAAAATATAATCATGCGATCGGAACTCAAAAAAATGCTAAAATTGCGTGTCCGGATTGTTATAAAGCGTTTCACGTGTACGCCTTGGAATGGGAGGAAGATGAGTACCGGCTTTATGTAGATGATCAATTATACTTTACATTTAAGAACGAGGGGACAGGCTATGAGGTTTGGCCTTACGATAAACGCTTTCATATCTTGCTGAATCTGGCGATCGGTGGGAATTGGGGAGGCCAAAAGGGTATTGATGATTCTCTTTTTCCACATGTGTTCGAGATTGATTATGTGAGAGTTTATAAGAAGTAGGGTGTAACGTGATGTTTTTTTATTTACTTTTGTGGTACATAACATTCTGTACTATATAGTGAAGGAGATACTTAAGAGGACGTTGGTTCGTATGTTGATTTGTTGCGTTATTGCCTTGTTGTTTTGTATAACGGGGAATGCGAAGGTACCCTATATTCCTAAAATCATCAATTATTCCGTAAGCGATTACAAAGCGGGAAACCAGAATTGGGCCGTCTCCCAAGGTCCGGGAGGAAAGATGTATATTGGTAATAACCGGGGGCTTTTGGCTTTTGACGGTATTCACTGGGATCTTGTGAAATTACCGAATAATCTAGGTGTCCGTGCTTTGTATATATCGAAGGACGGACGTATTTATGTCGGCTCTTTCGAGGAGTTCGGGTATTTTGAGATGGATGATGAGAATGATCTGATTTATCATTCACTCAGTTCGTCTGAGATGAACGTCTATCTGAATAATGATGAGTTCTGGACGATTAATGAATATAAGGGTGAGATTTATTTTCAATCATTCCGGAGCTTTTTTATTTATGACGGGGAAAAAGTAAGAAAAGGTGTATCTGACCTGTCCCCATTGTATATTTTCACATTGGACGATCATCTATACGTTCAGTTCATGGAGGGAGGAAGCTTTTGTCGAATGGATGACGGCCAGTTTACAGAGTTACTCTCGAAAAAGGTTTTGGAGGATGATGTGGTTTCGGTCTTGCCATTTGATCATCAGCTATTATTGGTCTCGGCTCGTAGTGGATGTTTTATCTATGATGAGGTGCGTAAAAAATTGTCTGTGTGGAATACACCAGCCAATGAGATATTAAAGGAAGGGATCGCAAACCGGGGAGTCATGATGAAAGATTCTACTTTTATTGTGGGTACGATTTCTAATGGGGTTGTAGCGATTAATAAGCAGGGGGAAACTTTGTGGCATATCAACCGGGAGAATGGCTTGATTAATAATACGGTATTGAGAGTATTTGCTGATAATTCGGATAATTTATGGGTTACATTGGATAATGGTATCGCGCAGATACATGTGAATTCTCCGATCTATTTTTATGAACCGCTTGAGGCCCAGATTGGTATGGTGCATGATATGGTGATAGAGAAGGGTATTGTTTATTTAGCTACGAACCAAGGTCTTTATGCGTTATCTGAGAATGATAGTTATCCAACCTTGATTCCCGGTACTCAAGAACAGACATGGTATATCTCCGATGTCGGAAATCAACTGATTGCCGGACATAATACAGGTACCTTACAGCTAGAGGGCCGAAAAGCTACTCAGATACCGGGGCCCAATGGAGGGGGTACCGCATTACGTAAGACAATTATCCATGGAAAGGAAGTTTTACTCCAGATGTCTTACCGTCCACTCAGTGTTTTCACCCGGGATATGGTTACTAATCGTTGGAAATTTAGCCATAATGTAGAAGGATTCTCTAATTTGATCAAATCGTTTGAGGTTGACCCTACCGGCAATATATGGGCTAGCCATATGTATAAAGGTATCTATCGTCTTCGCTTGAATGAGGATTTGAGGAGTGTGAAAGAGATGGAGTATATCGGAAAACTGGAGGAAGGTAATGAGAGTGGTACGATTAATGTAATGAAATTACGCGGACGTATTGTTTTCTCGGATGGGAGTAAGTTTTATACTTATGAGGATTTGACTGGAAAGATCGTTCCTTATGATTTGTTGAATGAGGATTTTCCCGAGTTAAGCGATACCTATCGGGTTGTTTCCTTGAATAATGATTTATATTGGTTTATCCGGAATTCGGAATATGTATTGTTAGGATATGAGTCTGGGCGATTCCAGTTAAAACAGCGTATTCCTTTTACTTTGTTTGATAATCCGACCATAGAGGATAGGGGAAATATTTATGTGGCTTCCGACGGGACGTCTTATTTTTGTCTAAACGGGGGGATCGCTCGTTATGACAGATACCGGAATTATGTGGATACGACTCGAGTTCCATTAAGTTTGTCGCAGGTAAGGGCCTATAATCGGCATGAAAATGAGTTCGCTCCGCTCCCTTGCAAGGGAGCGGACGCACCGGAAGCCGGTGCGTCCGTATTGAGTTATAGCTATAATACGATTCTTTTTAAGTTTTCGTATCCGGATTTTACGGGGCGCCGTTTCCTGATCTATTATAAACTGGACGGGTTTGATAATGAATGGATAGAAGGCACCAGTAATTTTCAACGGACTTATTCTAATTTACCGTATGGTAATTTTGTGTTACATGCGGTTGTGAAAGACGATCGAGGAAAAGAGCTATCTTCTCTGTCTTATCCATTCAAGATCGAACGTCCATTTTATAGCTCTTGGTGGGCGCTGATCATCTATTTTGCTTTGTTTTTATGTATACTGGTCGTATTAGTGAGAATGTATACGATGTGGATTGTCATGCGTGAGAAAAAAGTTAACGAGGAGCAAAAGAGATTGCAAGAAGAGCAATTGAGGGCGCAAGAGCAATTAATTGTCAAGCTAGAGAATGAAAAATTAGAAAATGACCTTACTTATAAGAGTAAGGAATTAGCCAGTGCTACTTTGTCTGTTATCTCTCATAATGATTTCCTTGAAGGTCTAAAAAAGGAAATACAAGCTCAACAATTATCGGGAAGTTATACGAAACGATTCTTCGATAAGCTCATCCGCATGATCGAAGAGAATATATCAGGCGAGGATGAATGGGCCATTTTCCAGACTAATTTCGATCGTATCCACGAAAAGTTCTTTACGAATCTAAAAGAGCGGTATCCCGATTTGACTCCGGGCGATTTACGATTATGCGCTTTATTACGTTTGAATATGCCAACTAAGGATATGGCTCGTATGCAAAATCTTTCCGTACGTGGTATCGAGGCGGCGCGCTATCGATTGCGTAAAAAACTAAATCTACCGGAGGGGCAAAGCTTGGTAGATTTCATGATCCAGTTCCACTAAGAAATTTCATAGTTATGAATGAAAAATATCATAACTATGAAATAAGAAAATCATAACTATGAGTTTTCCTTGTCATTTTTGTTTTCCCATATTTAGTGAAATGTGTTTAATAACATATAATGTTCTCCTTTTGAATTAACAAATGTATTATAACTGAAAATAAGACAATTAATATGTATTGCAGTAGTATAAAAGTAGTAATTTTCTGCTTGCGCAAGGCTTGCAGTAGTGTTGAAGTATACAAAAATTTGCCCTTTTTTAGGTTTGGGTGTTCATTTGCCTCAAATTTAATAATGAGTGTAAAAACAAATGTTCAACTTTAAAACTAGAATGAATGAAAGCTAAATTAATGCTTTGTTTATGCCTGTTACTTGCTGCGACTACTATGTTTGCGCAGAATCTGACAGTTACTGGTGTGGTAACTGAAAAGGCCACAGGATACCCGGCTATTGGGGTAAGTGTTTTGGTTAAGGGTACGACGAATGGTACCATAACCTCTATGGATGGAGACTATACTTTGAGTAATGTTCCCAAGAACGCAACTTTAGTATTTAGTTATGTAGGTATGACTACACAAGAAGTCCCGGTTAACGGACAGACTGTAGTAAATGTTCTTATGAATGAAGATACGCAAAACTTGGAAGAGGTAGTTGTTATCGGTTATGGTACAAGTAAAGCTAAAGATTTAACGGCTCCGATTGCTGTGATCAAAGCTGATGAGATTACAAAACATGCGACTTCATCTCCGATGGGTGCTTTACAAGGAAAAGTACCGGGTGTGCAGATTACTAATAATGGACAACCGGGTTCCGGTCCTTCCGTACGTATCCGTGGTATCGGTTCTATGAATGATGATAGTCAACCATTATATGTTGTAGATGGTATGTTTTTCGATAATATCGACTTCTTGAATAATAGTGATATTCAGGATTTGTCTATTTTGAAAGATGCGTCTGCAGCTTCTATTTATGGTGTGCGTGCCGCTAATGGTGTTGTCTTGGTTACAACAAAGAAGGGTGCTTTGAATCGTCCGGCAACAGTTACTTATGACGGCTACGTCGGCTTCCAGAAAGCGACGAACGTTTTAAAGATGGCAAATAGCGAGCAATACGCTACGATGATTAGTGAGATGGGTAATGAGACCTTGCAGGCCGTTGTTAACAATGCTAAATCTGTATGGGGTACTTTGCCTAATACAAACTGGTATGATGAGATTCTTCGTACAGCTTTGACGCATAACCATTCATTGGATATTTCAGGAGGAACAGAAAAGGCTACTTATTCTGTAGGTGCTTCTTACTTGTATCAAGATGGTATCTTGGACGCTAAAAATGATTATTCTCGTTTCAATTTGCGTACAAAAGCGGATTATAAAGCTTTTGATTGGTTGAAAGTCGGAGCGAATGTCGTGTTGAGTAACTCTACTCAGAATTTACCGAATGGAGAGGTTTGGTTGGCTGCTTTTAGAACTCCATCAATTATCCCGGTTTATGATGAGAATAGTACGCTGAAACCTTACCCAACGAAATATGCTTCTCCTGCACAAGTTGGTTTGAGTGAGTTTTATTACAATCCGGTAGCTCAATCTGAATATTATGATTCTAAAAACCAGTCATTGCGTGTAATGCCTTCTTTTTATGCTCAATTAGATTTCTTGCCTGAGAATAAATTGTTCTTTAAAACCGCTTATAGCCAAGATATTAATATCTTCCAGACGAGAACATATACGCCCGAATATTTGGTAGGTGGAACTCAGCTTCAATCTACTCCTAAGTTGAAAAAGCAGAATGATATTTATCATAGCTGGATTTTGGATAATACATTAACGTATTCGGATACTTTTGGCGATCATGGCTTGACTGTTATGTTAGGTAACTCTGTACGTTCAGAAAATTGGCGTAAACTGTGGGGTGAAGCTACAGGTGTACCGGGAGAGCATGAAGAGTATTACTATTTGAATCAAGGAAATGCGGATGGACGTACCACAGGTGATGATGGAACTACTTATCGTGGTGTGTCTTGGTTCGGTCGTGTTTCTTATGATTATAAAGGTAAATACTTATTATCAGCTACAATGCGTGCGGATGGTTCTTCTAAATATCAGGAAAAATGGGGATATTTCCCGTCTGTAGGTGCCGCTTGGAATATCTCGGAAGAGGATTTCATGAAAGATCAGAAGTGGGTTGATTATATGAAAATTCGCGCTAGCTGGGGTAAGTTAGGTAATGATAAGATCAAGGCTAGTGATGGTTTCGCTTCTATTAAGCAGGAGATGGGTACTTCAGGTGTGTTTGGTGGAAGTGTTGTTCCCGGCTATACGAATTTGGTGTACTTTAGTTGGTTAGGTTGGGAGGTCGTGAACGAAACGAATGTTGGCTTGGATTTCCGTACATTGAATAGCCGATTAACTTTAGAAGCAGACTGGTACTATCGCTTAACACAAAATGCGGTTATCAACGCTCCGCTTCCTATGGGTGCAGGAAACTTATTGGGTAATAATGGTGAGATCTTAAATACCGGTGTTGAATTGTCTTTGAATTGGTCTGATAAGATTGGTAAGGATTTCTCTTACTTTATTGGCGCTAACTTGACTACATTACACAATGAGGTAAAAGACTTGAACGGTCTTTCTTATTTATATGGTGGTACTGCTGAGTTCCGTACGATCTCTAAGGTAGGTGGTGAGTTGAATGCTTATTATGGACATGAGATCGCCGGTGTTTACCAGAATGAGGCTGAGATCGCAGCTGATCCGATCGCTGTGGCTAATGATTTGAAACCAGGTGATTTCAAATATGTTGACCAGAATCAAGATGGTAAGATTGATGATAAGGACCGTGTGACTTTAGGATCTTATATCCCGAACTTTACATATGGTATTAATTTAGGCTTCTCCTATAAGAATTTTGATTTCTCAATGGTGATGCAAGGTGTTACTGGTAATCAGATCGTAAACCGCAAACGTGGTGATCGCCGTTGGCATTCCGAGTTGAACTATGACGCTGATCAGGTTGAAAACCGCTGGACAGGCGAAGGCTCTACGAATAGCTATATGTCTGCCGCAGGGTCAGTTAATCCTTGGAACATCGCTAAGTTCAATTCATTCTACGTAGAGGATGGTTCTTACTTCCGTATCCAGAATGTTCAAGTAGCTTATACTTTCCCGAAGAAAGACTTTGGCAAGTTTAAGATGCCTAGTGTCCGTTTGAGCTTGACGGCAGATCGTCCTTTGACTATTTTCAAGGCGAACAGCTTTAGTCCTGAGTTGGGTGGCGTGAAGAACGAGGATGGCACGATGCCTTCTTCATCTTACGGATTTGATGAGCGGGTATACCCGTTGTCTTCAGCCTATACATTAGGTCTTCGTATCATTTATTAATCTTTAATGCTAATATAGTATATGAAAAATATATTTAAAAAACAGCTTTTATGGGCTATTCCTTTGGCCTTTTCTTTAGTGACTTCCAGCTGTAGTGATTTCTTGGATAAACTCCCCGAGAATTCTGTGGAAGCAGAGACCGTGGACTATTCTAATACAGCAAACATGTATATGCCGGTTTCCGGTATATACGCGACCTCTCGTAGTTATCTGGGGTCTTGGTCTTCGTACGGATGTATCATTGTGCGTGGTGACGATGTGAATAAAGGAGGATCTCCTACGGACCAGATCGAATATGAGTATGCGAGTAAGTTCCAGTATGATCGCTTGACTACCTTCTGGGCATTGAGTGGCCTTTGGGGAAATTGCTATTATGTTGTCTCTACTTCTAATTCGGCATTGGAGTCTTTAGAGAATTACGCTAAACATCTGACGAGTGAGTCGGATAAACAATTGAACGCTAAATATGCCGCTGAAGTCCGCTTTTTCCGGGCATACGCTTATTTCCAGTTGGTAAATTTATTTGGCGATGTACCTCTTTTGTTAGATAATCAAGAACTGAATGTTTATAAGAGCAAGAAGGAAGACGTAGAAAAGTATATCTATGATGAATTAGATTATTGCATCGCTAATTTGCCGGCAATTCGTCCGAATGAGTCTGAACATCCGGGAGCGGTTACGAAATATACCGCTGAATTGTTGAAAGCTAAATTGAAAATGTACAATAATGAGTGGGATGATGTACTTACCTTGACTGATGATATCGTTAATAGTGGTAAGTTTGAGCTCTATAATGATTTCTATGAATTATTCAAAATTCCGGGAAAATTATGTAATGAGTCTTTGTTAGAGTATCAATTTACTGACTTTGGAAACGGAAGTGGTGATATCGTTTCCTCTGATAACTGGTTTGCTTTCCAAGGCCCTCGTGGAGAGGCTCCTATTTCGGGATGGGCATTTATTGAGCCGACGGAGAAAATTCGTAATCTATTCTCTAAACGTGGTGAAACGGTTCGTGCGGAGACAACCTTCTTAATGACGGATGCCACTACTCGTGACGGTGATTATATTCCTGCGGCTCAACCGGGTGAACCGACTGCTTATAATGGTAAGGCCTATACGCCTGCAAACCAAATGACCCCGGGACGTACTGGATATGGCGATAATAATAATATTCGTGTATTCCGCTATGCTGACGTATTGTTAATGAATGCGGAGGCTAAGGTTCGTAAGGGACAAAATGGAGATGCTCCTTTGAACTTGGTTCGTGAACGTGCAGGCTTGGCTCCGATCAAAAATGCGACCTTAGATCAAATCTTGGAAGAACGTCAAGTTGAATTGGCTTTGGAATGGGGCGAACGTTTCTTCGATTTGGTTCGTACAGACAAAGCTACTCAAGAACTTCCGGGTTTTGTGAAGGGAGAAAGCGAATATTATCCGATACCTCAAGATCAGATCGACTTGAATCCGAACTTGGAACTTGAGGCTGGAACGACAGCAGAATAATAAGATTCTCATATATTTACTAGACCTTTGTAGTTTGGCAAGGCGGTGTCAACCCGTTTGGCACCGCCTATTTTATCTCAAATCATATCTTTATTTATATAAATATCAGCATCATGAAACACATCGCATTACTAACTACTCTCTTATTATCCGCCAGCTTGCAAGCGGTGGAGAAACCTTACGACTATGTTTTCTTCGAGAATAGCTTGATGAAAGGGGATTACTTTTATTCTCAAGCGAAATATACCTCACCTTCTTGGATTAAAAATGCGAGACATCATCTTCCGGTTGCCGGCTCTGTCGCTTTTACGCCCGGCAATTCCTTGGAGCTTACCTATGTATCCGCTCCCGGTGGAGATTGGTATAGCGAGATACAATATTGCCCGGTCCGTGGCAATGACTTCTTTCGTGAGCCCTCTACGCTCTCTTTACAAGTACAACTGAGAGAGAGCATGGATGCTGCCGCTCTTCCAAATATCGCTATTCGTTATGCGGACAGCACGTATACTCAATACCTAAACCTGAGAAATTATCTGAAAGATACACGTCCCGGCGTATGGCATTCCGTATCCATTCCTTTGAAGGATTTCGGATTAAACGCCGTGAACGATACGAACATCAAGAAATTAGCGGCCGTAGCCCTTCGTCCCGGTACGGCCGATGGAAACGAATATACGATTTATCTGGACGATATAGAGCTTTTGCCGGCTTCCCTTCCGTCGGTAAGTACCTTAAACGCTCCGGTCTTGCAGGAAGCTAAGGCTTATGAGCGTCATATCGATATCAAATGGATTCCTCAATCAAAGGAGGATATAAAATACTATCGCATTTACCGTTCTTTCGACGGGATCACTTACCGGCCGGTCGCTGTCCGCCGCCCTTGGATGAATCGTTATACCGATTTCTTGGGAGAGGTTGGTAAAAAGGCTTATTATAAGGTGACGGCCGTGGATTATGCGCTGAATGAATCCAATGATTCCCAGACAGTCTCGGCCACTACCTATCC
>ENA-ORNB01002088-ORNB01002088.1-human-gut-metagenome-genome-assembly--contig:-NODE-2088-length-11795-cov-21.056303_pt1 | contig 11795 bp, 1 predicted proteins | sample MGYA00242112_ERZ509016 | MGnify/ENA primary metagenome ERZ509016 (study PRJEB26280, sample SAMEA2338705) | human gut metagenome | biome: human gut; feature: human-associated habitat; material: faeces...
GCATCGGCTATCGTTACAACTTCTAAAGTAGACGCAATACAATAGAAACACACAGGGGTTGTCCGGTATGACCGGACAACCCTTATTGTTTCTTGGCGGACGGTGTTTCTGACTCTGGCAAGAACGACTTGAGCGTTCTTGTAACAATCCCTATCGGGAATGTCTTGTTCTTTGAGATCGGAATCGGGATGGTGATTGGTTTTTATTGTTTGAATTTTAGAATTGATTGGATTTGACTTTCGCGGCTTGAAAAAAGAGCGAAAGAGCGGAAAAATTGCTCTTTTCAGTACCGTGAAAATGGCTGCTTGACGAGCCAATGAGTACAGAAAAAATAAGGGGGGATCATGTATTTTTCTGGCTAGATATATTTTAGGCTGAAAAAAACATCATTATTGGCAAGATATGTTTTTTATGATAAGCAGGCTTGTTCGTTCGGAGGACGGGAGATAATTATTTGTTTTATAAGTCATTGATAATATTTTGTTTTTAAAAAGATAATCGAGTGTATATAACTTTTTTGGAAAGATGGCGTAATATATGATAAGTCAAGAAAAAATCATGTAATACAATGAATAAACCTTGTCATGATGAGTTTCTTCGTGTATTTCGCTATACATGAGCAAGAAATTTTTGCGGCTGTTGTTATTTCCTCTGATTAAGAAAATTTGTATTTTCTTGGTTGGCGTGGGATTCTCGGCGAGCGTTTCTTTGGGTGCATCCCAATCCGGCTGGTATCGCGAGCAGAACGAAGAGGGCGCCGATATCATTATGGTCGACCTTTTGTATCCGTTCTGGCCGCCCTGTACGTATTTTTCTTGCTGGAATCTGACGATGTATCCGAAGGGCGGGTATTTCTATGCCGGGGTTTCTTCCAGCCACGGAGGAAAGGGAGATTTGGAGTCGTATCATCCCGGTACCGTCTGGTCTTTCTGGCCGAACACGGCTTATGGGAAACGTCCGGTCCGGAATGTCTACGTACATCCCTGCGTCTATGCCCGTCAATATGTGGGAGAAGGTGCATCCGGTAGCGCCGGTGGGCGTAATATATTGTGGCTCAAGCCTAAGCAATGGTATACCATGTTTATTCGTACCTGGGGTGCCGATGAAGAGAAAAAAGAATGTTATGTCGGTTCATGGATGAAGGATCAGAGCGGGAAGGAATGGCATAACCTGGGATATTTCCTCGTTCCGTGTGCGGCTAAAGGATTCACAAAAAACGGAGGATTTATGGAACATTTCGGCGGGAACGTACCGGAACCCAAGGAATTATGGAGAGGGAAAGGATTCTATCGTATCAACGGTCAATGGAAAAAACACAACAAACTCATGATTAAAGTCGCCAAAGACAATGGCATGGAACTTCAATCGTGGAATGTCCATTTGAGAGACAACGACTCCGTCCTGGTTTTGTCTTATGTCGGAGGCAACGATTATCCCCGCAATCTGGAAAGGGGGCGCACGCATTCGTTCCAGCAGAAGCAGGCGGAAGAAGCTCCGACTCCCGATCCCATTTTGTGTGAAGCCTCTTCCCGTATTGTCGGCAATCATCTCATCGTTGACTGGTCATTGACCAAGGAATCCTCCCCCCAGCTCGGTTATGAGATCAAAGTCTATGACAATCCTCAATTTTCGGGGACTCCTATTGCCTCGGCCCGGGAATTGTTTCCGCAGGTGCGTACGAAATCCCTGGAATTGCCGTCCCAGGGGAAAAGTTATGTCAAACTGACCATCATCGATATTTTTGACCAGACCAAAACGGAGTCCCTCGTCCCTCAAACCGCCGAAAAAGAATTGATACCGTCTTCTCCGGGCATTCGCCAGACGGCGGAAGGGATGGAATACGCGTATGTGGAAGAAGATGCGGATTGCGACTCCTTGAAATCCGTCAGTTTCTCCCGTCCCATGCTTTCGGGGATTGCCCGGGGATTCGATATGACCTTCCGTGATTCCCGGGAAAACAAGTTCGCTTTTGCATACAAAGGTTATCTTCGCGTGCCGGAAACGGGGGCCTATACCTTCGTCCTGAAATCCTGTGACGGAAGTATGTTGAATTTGAATGGGGCAACCGTCCTGAACAATGACGGACGCCACAGTTCTTCGGAAAGACGCGTTTCCGTTTTTCTGGAAAAGGGTTTTGTCCCCCTGTCTCTCTCCTATTTTAAGAACACCGACAAGGTGGAAAGCATCCTCTGGCTCGGCTGGGAGCACGGCAACAAACCGTTGGAAGAGATTCCCTCCCTTTGCCTGGTCCATGAAAAGAGAAGTGACATTCCGGATGTCGGATTGGATATCGCCAATGGTACGGGTCAGGAAAAGATACTGAAACCCAAACTTCCCTCCGGGAAAATAAAAAGAGTTGATTTCTTTAATGGCGCCGGACGCGTGTCCTCGGCTTCCCAGCCTCCCTTCCAGGTATCCGTCATGCCGTTCGAGGGAGACAATTCGTTTTGGGCTCGCATTTATTACAAAGGAGGATCTTCGACGGTTGATACGCCCCATATCGCTGTGAAATCGACGAGTGTTCTGGATCCCGCGTGGGAGGGAAAAATCCGTGGAGAAACCGGGTTAGCCCATGCCGTCAGCGGGACGAACGGTTTGTTCCAATTTGCCGGAGAGGGGGAATGCCTGGTGAACAAGAAGGTAAAGGGCGATTTCGTTTTGTCCGGAAAAATCCTGTCGTACAGCGACAAGTCTCTGGGAGTCGGCATCAGCTGCTGGGTCGGTCTGATGGCTGAAAAAAACGATAATTTGTCCCAGCATGACAACGAAATCGCCATTTTCAAGAAACCGGATGGAAAATTATACTGCAGCGCCAATCATAGTGATCTCGGGATGAAACGCACATCGTTGTTCAATTTGGACGGGACTCATTCATGGCTTCGCATTACACGCCGCGGCAACGAGTTTTCATGCTTCTCGTCCGCTGACGGGAAAAACTGGGAAATGGGGATGCAGCGCATCATTCCACTCGATCAAACTATTTCAGCGGGGGTTACATTCCTTTCCACTCCCCGTCCCGGGAAGGCGGTTTTTTCCGCTACCGTCGGCAATGTCACCTTGTTGCCTCTCCAGGTGAAATCCCCTCAGAAATTATCCCTCTTTCCCATCACGGGGGCTCTGATCGGTTATTCCGTGTTGAGCCCGGACAAAGTTGTCGTCCGTTCGAAGCGCGGAGCGCAGCTTTTGGAGAAGAACGAGGGATCCTATACGGGCCGCATTCTTCGTCTTCCTCCGGGAACGTCTTTTGTCCGGTCAATGGTCATGGCTGGGGACAAGCTCCTGATGGCCGTGGCGTCCAGACTGGGTGGCGGAGGCATGTTCCTGAGTCCGGACATGGGCAGGACATGGAAGAGGGTTTGTCCCGAATTCAAGGTTTCTCCCGTGTTGCCTCTTGCCGCGAGTGGTGAAATTCTTTCCGTGAATCCCAAGAATGCACAGGAAATCATGGCGGGATCCGACCGGCATGGCGTATTCTTTTCGTCCGATGGAGGTGAGACGTGGAAAAACATCGGCTTGAAAGGAGAAGCCATAGCAAATGTTACCTACAATCCTAAAGTCATCGGGTGCGTAAGTGTTCTCACGGTCGATTGCGAAGCCAATACCGGACGGATTTTCGTTTCCCGCGATCATGGAAAGAAATGGGACCTCCGGGCGGATGTTCCAGGCACGGGATTCCTGAAGATCTTTTATGACGGATGGTCCGATGGGAAAATCTTCATTTTTTCCAACAAGGGTCTTTATACGTCGTTTAATATGGCGCATTCCCTGAACCGTGTCCTGCAGGTTCTACCTTCCGACCAGCCTTGCCTGGCGGCAGATTTTAAAAAACAAAAATGGTTTGTCGTTCCACTGGATGGAAGCGCCGTTTACAAAAGCCCCGTCAATGGCCTGAGCTGGAAAAAACAGGCGGATGGCGACAAGGGCTGGGGACAGGTCTTTGATCTTCGGATTGATGAAAAGGATGGCAATCATATCACCCTGTACGCGGAAAAAGGTATTTACGAATCCGCGGACGATGGAAAAACCTGGAAAAAACTTCTTATCCATTAACGGATAACTCCTCCTTTGTCTCTCAAGAGACAAAATTAATAACTAATCTAAAAACATCATCATTCTTACTATCATGAAACTTCGACTTCCTCTCCTCCTGGTTTCGGCCATTATGGCTTGCTATCCTTCTCTCTCTGCTGACGACAGTTCCGGATTCAGTATTAATTTTTATTCAGGGACCAGTAATTCCCTGTCGGGAGAAGATGAAACAGGCATGATTCCCGTTGCCGGAGACCATTGGTTCAATTACAAACCTACATCCGCGGATCCGGCTGCCATTACTCAAGACAATTCGGGGAATGCCCTGTCGGGAGTGACGATTTCTACGAAAGCCGAGAAGTATAGCGTCTATTTCCCCGGCGCTTCTACCGCAACCCAGACCGACAAGCTTTTAGCCGCTTATTTCGATACGGCTATATATGAGACGATAAAATTTACAATTTCTGGGGTTCCCTATCTTTCCTCGAACGTTTTCGTAATCATGTCGGGAGACAGTGGATCTTTGGCTTACAGTGCCGTAGGAGTGAACGGTCAGAAATGGACGTATAAAGATGGCTCCGTTGTTCAAGGCGACACCGCATGGGGAACTAGACAAAAAGACCTGGGTGAGTTGACAATGGGAGTCAATGTCTTGGAAATCAAGAGTGTTTTATCAGACACGATCGATATTTCAGTCGAGTATACTGCTAAAGGGCGGGGAACGGTGGCCGGCATTCAGGTGGAGGATGCCTATGGGAGAACCTACTGTTACAGGAAACTGTCCGAAGATAGTGTCTGGAACGGAAATGTCTGGGGAGACATGGAATCTTCCGGGACGAATCCCTGGACTGGAAGCGGAAAGGAAGTTGCTGTTATTTCATCGAGTGCATTGGACGATAACAGCCATGTTCTTTCCCTGGAGGGTGGAACCGTCACTGTTGCCGGTTTTTGGCTCAAACAGGGGAATGTGACATTGAACAACGGAACGTTGCAAATGGAAACGGACAAAGTGATCCGAGTTGAAGATGGAACGAAATTGAATGTCGGCAATGACTTGTCATGGGGCGGTCCTGCCGGGGTAGCCGTTGCTTTTTTGGGTACCGGGACTGTGCTGTTTGACGATGGCGCCGCCTTTCCCGACATATGGTCTATTATGGGGAGTTCCGTCAAGGTGAATAATGACAGATCTCTTGTCGCATCAGGTGTCCTGTCTATTTCTTCGACCGAAGGAACTTCTCTGGACATGGGAGGGCATGTTCTGACCGTTCCGGAAACGGCAATGCTTAGTCTTCCGGGGGATGTTACCGCCTCCTTGACGAATGCGACCGTTGCGGGAGCGGGAAAAATTGTGCTGACTACCTCGTTTACGGCCTCGCTGGACGCTTCCAAAAGCCTGAAAACTTTTTTTGCCGACTATGGGGGGGGCCTTTCCGTAGGCAATGGTTCGACTTTCCGGTTTGACGACTTTGACGGGGACTTTTCGCTGGGGAAAGCTACCATGACTCTTCAAGTGGAAAATGGCGCGACTCTGCGGTTCCAAAAAGCAAAGAAAATCCTGACGAATCTTACATTCGAAGCGGGTAGTACGTTCTACAGGCAGGATAATGCGATGAATTTCCAGGGGAATGTCCAATTCGACGCCACGGCTGAATTGCCTGTGATTCTGACAGGTTACTGGGGAAAAAATACCAATACTTTCGTCTTTAACGGAAAGGTCAGCGGGTCGGGACAGGTCCGTTTGCAGGATTCTGCGACCGGCGGTTCATGGAATGGAATCCAGTTAGACAACGATGAAAACGATTTTTCCGGAACATGGGTAGTTAACCATGAGAGAAATGTTTTGAATATTACCAAGGACGGAGCCGCTTCCGCGGCATCGGTTCTTTTAAATAAGGGATATTTGAGAGTCGCTTCGCCGAATGTTTCTATCGTCTCTCTCGACGGAGAGGCGAGTGCCCATGTAACGTCGTCCGATGAGAGCAATACCCTGATCGTTCAGAAAGGGACCTTTGCCGGAACGATCGGTTCCATTGCGGCTCCGCCGTCAAAATTGACAGCAAAAAGCTTGAACCTTGTCAAAACGAGTGAAGGAACTCTGACTCTAAGCGGTGATTTATCGGGATTCGAAGGGACTATGACTGTATCGGGGGGGATTCTGGATGTGGGCTCGACAACGAATCTTATTCAGGAAAGCGTTCGTTTTTCCCTGAACGGTGGAATGCTTGCCGGGATGACGTTGAGTCCCGGGATGACTCTTTCAACGACGGGTGCTTCGGGTTCCCTGCTGGGCGGTGTGACGACTTTGAACGGTGGAACGATATCCTGTTCGCTGGGGGCCGCCAACTTGACGACGGGAGCTTATTCCCTGGCGGAAAGCGGGAGCCTTGCCGGTACCGGTGTGACTTTCAAGATTGGGGACGAGTGGATTCCGGAAGCATTCGGTTCCTATATACTGATTGGCAATGTCGGGCAGGAATGGACAGGAACCATGACGACGGAAGGGTTGACGACGGATCCTCATTATCAATTCAGCACCTTGTATGATTCTTCTTTGCAGGCTATTGTCCTGAAGGTCAGAAACGGTTTGGGAGAGTTTACATGGACGGGGTCAGCCAACCGGAATTGGAGCCTTGATCCAAATGATATGAATTGGACCGGAGACGGTCAGGAAAGATCCTTTTTGAATGGAGCTTCCGTGACGTTCGGAGATACCGGTGCCGGAGAAGTCGTTTTGATCGGCAATCTGGAACCTGCTTTGATTTCCGTCGACAGCGGCGACTCCTACCGGTTCAGCGGTACGGGATCGATCGGCGGGGCTGCCCGTCTTGTCAAGGCCGGTTCGGGGATTCTTACGATTGAAACGGTCAACTCCTACAAGGGAGGGACGGGTATCACAGCCGGCGGGATTGTTTTGGGGAATGACAAGGCTTTGGGCGACGGAGATATCGGCGTGACGGGCAATGCATCCCTGCAATGGGACGGTGCGAGGAAGTTGGCCAATAACATAACGGTTTCAAGCGGTTCGACATTAACTCTTACGAGTCTTGCCTCCGCTTCCGTGCTGACGTATTCGGGGATTTTGAGCGGTTCGGTGGCGATCGACGACAATTCCCTGATGTCCATGCCGCTGGTTTCCGCCATGTCGGCCGATGCATCGCTGACGATTAACGGCACACTGACGGTAACGGGTATCGTATCCCAGGATGGCGGTGCCTTGCACGCCGACGCGGGCCATGGGAAGATGGTGCTTTCCTGTGCGGGAGATTTGTCCGATACGGGCGGAGGGAGTACCGTGTATTCCTCGATACAACTGGGGGATTTTGCCGGAACGGTCAGGATTGACGGAGGTCTTTTGAGAACAGATGCAAGCGATGGCAATAATCAGCCTTCATGGAGCGGCAGTGCTACGCTTGAGCTGAACAAAGGCGGAATTATTTTCGCTTCCTCAACGGAGGCCGGAGGTAAATTGCTGATCGACGGAACGGGAGAGAATGCTGGCGTCATCCGGGTCTACAATAACCAGACGGGGGTGTTTGCCGGAACGATCGAAGGGAACGGCGTTTTAAGCAAAACGGACAATGGAACTCTGCTCATTAAAAATTCCGTTGATGGGTTTAACGGTTCATTTCATCTTGGGTCCGGTGTCCTGGCCTTTGGGGCTTTGGAGGCAGGGAGAACCGTTGCCAACAATATTTCCGGAACATCGGGAATCCTCCAATTCCAGGGAATTACTCAAATTGATGCGGTTCTTGACGTTCCGAGGATCAGTTTGTCCGGAACGGGATCAGTTGTTCTGGGGGAACAGGCATCGGTGAAGGCCCCTCTCGTTGACATTGCCGGTGGCGCCGATACGAATCATACATGGACTCTGACTTCTTCTCCTGCCTGGGTGATTGACCGCATGAGCGTCGATAGGACAGGGACTGTTCTGAATATCGAAATAGCCGACAATGCGGATGGAAGTATGGGTGTGCTGAAGATTACCGAGCGACTCCAGACATGGGGCGGAGGGACGATCAACATGAAGCAAGGGCGAGTCGATACGGTGCGTCTTATTCTCCAAAACAGTTCCATCGACGATCAATCGGGGGCATATGAGGGAGTCAATCGGTTCAATTTGACGGGAGGCGTTGTCAATATCTCCAGCGAAGAAAAAAATGCCGATGCATATTCGGGATTGCTGCTGGGACACTGGGCCAACGACAGCAGTTCGGATTTGACGATAAGCGATGGAGTTCTCAATGCCGGGAAGACGATAGCGAGGATCGGTTGGAGCAGCGATGCTTCCATTCGTGTCGACGGAGGGGAATTGAATGCTTACGGATTGAGCTTAAGCGGAGGATCTTCGGTCATTGTCAATAATGGGCGGATAAATGTGGGGTCTGGTGGAATGAACAATGACGGGATGGTTCAATTGAACGGAGGGACAATCGGAGCTTTGGAGAATTGGAGTACGTCCCGGGAAATCCAGCTCCAAGGGTATGCATGCTTCCATACGACGCAACGAATCGTGCAAGAGGACGGTGTTTCCAAGGATGCTCCGACCGGGGTTTCCATGACGCTTTCCGGAGTATTGACCGACGTTGCCGATGCGCATGGAAAATTGATCACGGATGGTTTGGGAACGGTCATTCTGACCGGGACGAACACCTACACGGGAGGAACGGAAATCCGGAGTGGCAGTACTCTGCAGCTTGGGAACGGAACGACTTCCGATGGAATGGTCGGAAATGGGATGATTTCCCTGTATGGAACTCTGTCCTTGAACAGTAAAGTCCAGATGATCGGGAATGAGATGGAAGTTGGGGACGGTGCTCTGATTAATGTTCTTGGCGGTGCGGGGGCGGAAGGCGCTTCCAGCTATGTCCTGAATGGAGCTGTATCGCTGGGAGGAACGTTAACCGTTGCGACGATTGACGGAATAGAGGTAACGGTTCAGGGAATTCTTTCCGACAAATCCGGGATTTCCGGTTCTTTTGTCAAGAGAGGAGCCGGGAGTTTGACCTTGTCTGGAACGAACCTTTATTCCGGGCAGACGATTGTTTCGGGCGGTACGTTGAAAGCTGGTACGGCAGATGCTTTCGGGACGGGTTCCGTCGTGCTGGCTGCCGCTGGAACTCTGGACTTGAACAATCTGTCCGTAGACAATGCGGTTGAGGTGACGGGTACTTCTGTTTTGAACGGAGCTGGCGCGTATGCCGGCGAACTGACGCTGACCGGAGGGGATCTGACGGGCGCTGCCGTCAATCTTGTGTCCGGCAAGACGGCGCAGTTGAAGAGCGGCTCGATCTCCAACGATCTGACCGGAGACGGAGGTATTGCCAAAACGGGGGACGGTACTGTCGTGCTGAGCGGAACGGGAAGTTCATATTCGGGAGAAACCTTCGTTTCTGGCGGTACGCTTCGGGCAGCCGGGGAGATGGTGTTTGGTTCCGGTTCCGTAGTTCTGTCGGGAGGTACCCTGGATATGGGGAACCAATCGATCGGCAATGCGGTGCACGTGACGGGAATCGCTACTGTGAATGGAGGAAGCTCGTACGAGGGGGTCATGACGCTCGACGGAGGCACCTTGAAGGGAGAGTCTCTCAATCTGGCCCAAATGGCTCAGTTGAAGAAAGGGACGGTGGAAAGTATCCTGTCCGGAACGGGAGGATTCGAGAAAGTGAACGACGGGACATCCGACGGCGGCATCGTGACATTCAAATCCCAACCGGATCTGACGGGTATGATCAAAGTGTCCGGAGGCGGCCTCGCTTTCGATGCCTCCCTGACGAGCGTACGGCTTGCAGACATTTATATGGCAGGCAAGGGGAGGCTTTTCGCGAAGAATTTGACGATGACTTCCGGTTCATACCTGACTATGGATATGAGGGGGCATGAAACCGGGGACGCGTCGTTTGTTGCTCTGACCGATGCGCCGACAGGTATCTATGACCTTAATTTCACCGGTTACCAGGCTTTGAGCCCGTCCTCCTATAATTTGTTTACGGGAGGAGACGGCATTAGTTTGGAGAATTTCAACTACAGCCTTGCAAATACGTCTACGCACGGGTTCCAGGTGACGCTGGAGGGGAATACTCTTGTTTTGCACGTTTCTTCAATTATTTCCTGGACATGGAATGGCCAGGTTGGAGAGTCGGCTACTGTCTGGAGAGGCGAACAGGCTGTTCCTGGGGCGGTTTGGACCGTTGACGATCCTGAAGGAATATCAATGGGCCCCGATAACCAACCGGTATGGTTTGTGAGTACGGCTACCAGCCGGTCTTTCAATCATACGGTGGCGATTGTCGGGAATGTGACTCCTTATTCCCTGATGGTGAGCAATGAATTGGGTGAAGACAATGCGTTTACCTTCACCGGTGATTCCAATTCACATATCGTAGGAGCAACCTCCCTGATTAAACAGGGAGAGGGTACGTTAACGATAGAAACGGATAATGAATATACGGGAGGGAGTTTCCTGGAAGGGGGAACCGTCATCGTGACCAGCGACAAGTCTCTCGGTTCCGGAACGATTACGTTCCGGGCTAACGAAACGACGTCGGGAGGAACTCTTCTTGCCAAGGGGGACGTGACTTTGTCCAATCAGATTGCCGTTGTCAACATCCCTTTGGTTTTCGGAACCATTGGTGAAGAAGACCGATTGACTTTGCTGCAGAGTGAAGGAATCAAAGGGGCTGGGATTTCCGTGACCGGGGCAGGAACGGTTCATTTGTCGGGCTTCCATAATACGAGTGTCCTGACCGGCCCATTGAACGTTGAGGAGAATTCGACGCTGGAGTTGTCCAATGCGGCAGGAGTTGCAAATGGTGAAGTAGCCATTGGGGATAAAGTCGGAGGCATCTGCGGGTTAATGAAAAAAACCGATGGAGGCTCTCTTCTGTTCAAATTGCAAAATGGCAACGACACCTTCAAAGGCACCGTCGAAATGCCGACGGGAACTCTGGTTCTTTCCGGCTACAAACCGTCGGGGACTGTTCCCGTTGATTTCCTGACCACGGGAACCATCGATGTGCAGAATTTGCGGTTGACTGCGATGGTAACCGTCGCGGTCGACTCCTCGCTCCAGCCGGGAATACTAAAGATAGGCGATTCTCTTGAAATGGGGACGGAAGGCTTTACCGGTTCACTTGTTCTCAATCAAGGTATTCTTGATGCTTCCGGGGCCGTGGCTACTTTGGGCAGTGCCGGGAACTCGGCCAGTTCGGGGCAATTGACTGTCAATGGCGGGGAGGCTGCTTTGAAACAAATCGATTTTGCCTCAAATAGCAATTCTTCCCTGACGCTCAATGGCGGAACGTTGACTCTCGGAAACGGGGGTGTGAGTGGAACGGAGGGAATCATGACACTGGGCGACGGTACCTTGAAAGCCTCTGAGTCGTGGAGTACTCCCCATGCGATCGTCTTGGCCGGAACAGCCGATACTCGGGGGACTCTCATTGATATCGAAGGTTCCCGTTCCATTAACCTTTCTGGTTCTCTGAGCGGTGACGGCGGAATAACCAAACTCGGAACCGGGAATCTGATTTTGAGCGGGACTCACGGAGATGACGTGAACCTGTGGAACGGTCTTCTTTCCGTGACGGAAGGCTCAGTTACTCTCGGTTCGAGTTCGGCACTGGCCGGAGGTAGAGTCCTCCTTGAAGGGGCGACTTCCGTCCAGCCCGTTCTTGATCTGGATAATCAGGCCGTTTCCAATGCCATCACGATTAAGAACGGCAGCCTGACCCGGGCCTCGGGCTATGTTTCCGATTCCAATGTCTCCA
>ENA-ORNB01002094-ORNB01002094.1-human-gut-metagenome-genome-assembly--contig:-NODE-2094-length-11763-cov-5.074821_pt1 | contig 11763 bp, 8 predicted proteins | sample MGYA00242112_ERZ509016 | MGnify/ENA primary metagenome ERZ509016 (study PRJEB26280, sample SAMEA2338705) | human gut metagenome | biome: human gut; feature: human-associated habitat; material: faeces...
CCCGCCATTACGATGATGGAGTCGTTCTCGGTGAAACCGTCCATCTCAACGAGGAGCTGGTTCAGGGTCTGCTCGCGCTCGTCGTGGCCGCCGCCGAGACCTGCACCTCTCTGGCGTCCGACTGCGTCTATCTCATCAATGAAGATGATGGAAGGTGTCTTTTTCTTAGCCTGCTCGAACAGGTCGCGGACTCTCGACGCACCAACGCCGACGAACATCTCAACGAAGTCCGAACCGCTTATTGAGAAAAACGGAGCGCCAACTTCGCCGGCAACCGCCTTTGCAAGCAGAGTCTTACCTGTTCCGGGAGGGCCAACGAGCAGAACGCCCTTAGGAACTCTCGCGCCTATCTCGCGGTACTTGCCGGGGTTCTTCAGGAAGTCGACGATCTCCTCAAGCTCCTGCTTTTCCTCGTCTGCGCCTGCAACGTCGTCAAATGTGACCTTCTTGCCGGTGTTCTGGCGCACGTTCGCCTTGGAGAAGCTGGACATCTTTCCGCCGCCGGTGCTCTGGCGCATTACTATGACCGTAAAAATGATCATCACGCCGACCAGCAGCAGGTAAGGGAGTACGTTTGTCAGGAACGTATTATCGGATATCGGGATATAATCCTCGACAAGCGGGCTGTCCGGGTTCGCCTCGTTGTATCTCAGGCGGTAGTTTGCCGCTTTTCCGTCAGAGGTATATCCGGAATTGATATCGTTGATGAAAATGCTGACATTCGGCACGGTGTACTGATGAGCCGGAGCGCTCGCAGCCTCACCCTTGAGCTTATAGGTCAGCGCGCCGCTTCCGAGATCGAGCTGATACTGTGCAACGTTCAGGTCGTCGAACTCAGAGATAACGCCGGAATATGTGACCGTAGTGCGCGAGGAATTGCTCGCAATGTTAAGTACAGACACCAGTCCGAAAATCAGAAGGAAGATAATTACCAGATAAATAATTACACCTTTTAATTTGTTAGAATTCATTAATACCGCCTTTCCGGAAGATATTTCCTTGATACGCAATATATAGTATACCCGATTTGAAGCATTTTATTTTCACAATTAATTTGTGCCACAAATGTGGGTAGTTGTCCCTTATTTTATTTGGACAATGAATATTATATCACACTTTTAATCAAATTGCAAACTATTTCGGTGAATATTAGCTGAAAATTTAGGTGAAAAACTGTGATTATTAATTACTTTTCGTGCTTGCGGTAGTGCTGCTCCGCATATTCAATGTAGGCAGCGCCGCGTCTTACCACGAAGAATTTTCCGCGGCAGGGATTGAATTTTCCCTTTCCGGAAGCGATGATTTCCCTTGCAGTGTTGATTCTCAGCGCGCTCGGCTCTATTCCTCCGCTCTGGAGTATCAGCTTTATTGCGCGGCTCTGCACCGGCTTCGGGAACTTGGCCAGCTTCTCCGCGCTCCAGGCTGGCTGTAATTTCCAGATATCCTCCTCGCCGGGAGTTCTCAGCCTGACCGTAGTTTCAGCCTCGGAAAGCGTCTGACGCGCCATGTCGTCCAGGAAGTCGCTGTCCTCCCGGAGCGACTGCTCCATGCGGTTCATCGTGGAAAACAGCGAGCCGTTAATTTTCAGCATTTCCGGGAGTATTATATGCCGTATCTTGTTGCGGGTGTAGTCCGTGGAAAGGTTCGTTTTATCCGTGACCCACGACAACCCGCGGCTCCGGCAGTACTCCTCGACTTCCTCCCGGGTGCAGAATATCAGCGGGCGGATTATATTCCCGCGCACCGGCGGAACTCCGCACAGACCCTTCAGACCTGTGCCGCGCATGAGGTTCAGGAGCACCGTTTCGACGCAGTCGTTGGAATTGTGCGCCGTAGCCAGCTTCTTTCCATCCGAGACCTCCGCGAAAAAATCGTACCGCACCCGGCGCGCGCACTCCTCCAGGCTTTCGTGCTTCTGCTGCATAGAAGCAACGTCGGCCTCCAGAACCCGGAGCTCCACGCCGAGCCGCTTACAGAACTCCTCACAGAAATGCATGTCAGCGTCGGATTCCGCGCCGCGCAGATGGTGATTAACATGACACGCTGAAACGGTTATCCCAAGCTCCCCGGAAAGCTCCGTCAGGGCATGGAGAAGCGAAACGCTGTCCGCCCCGCCCGAAAGCGCGGCAACAACAGCGTCCCCCTTTTCTATCATTTTGTACTCGGCAAGCGCCGACCTGATATTATCCAGAAAGTCCATTCCGACCTCTTACTGCCCCTCCTGGCGCACCAGCTCCGCATTTGTGAAGCGCGTGAACTCGCCGTCCCAACCGAGCGGGACCGTACCCGGTTCACCGTGACGGTTCTTTGCCACGATGCATTCGCAGGAGTGCACGTTGGGGTCTGTTTTGTCATAGTAGGAATTGCGGTAGAGGAACATAACGATGTCCGCGTCCTGCTCGATGGAACCGGATTCACGCAGGTCTGACAGCATGGGGCGCTTGTCAGGGCGCTGCTCCGGACCTCTTGCGAGCTGCGACAGCGTAATGACCGGAACGTTCAGCTCCTTCGCCATGATTTTCAGGTTACGCGTAATGTCGGAGATCTCGACTACTCGGTTGCCGTTGTAGTTCTTGGTCGACGACATGAGCTGCAGGTAGTCGATGACCACCAGTCCGAGATTCTTCATTCTGCGGAGCTTCGCCTTCATCGCCGCCACCGTGATTCCCGGCGTGTCGTCAATGTAAATGTTGAGCCTTGAAAGCACGTCCGAAGCCCTGCCGATATCCTTCCACTTTTCGGGAGGGATCGTGCCGGTTTTCATTGCGTCCGATGTCAGGGAGGCCTCGCTGCTTATCATACGGCTGACGATCTGCTCCTTTGACATCTCAAGGCTGAACACGGCAATGGAAGTATCCTGGTATTTCTTTCCGACATTCGTTACGATGTTCATTGCAAACGAGGTCTTACCCATACCGGGGCGAGCCGCAAGAATTATCAGGTCGGAGCGGTTCAGACCGTAGATCCTGCGGTCGAGGTCCATGTACAGCGTGGACAGTCCCGTGATGGTCTGCCCCTTGCCCTCCTTCGCCGCCTTGTAAAGCTCGTCAAGTGCCTTGATCCGGTCAAGGACGATTCCGCCGATGTGAGTGAGTCCCTTTATCTCGGCGCCGCTTCGGATATCGAAGATCTTCTGCTCTGCGAGGTCGATGAGGGTGTTTGCGTCCTCGGTTCCCTCGTTTACAGCGTCGATGATGTCCTTAGAAGCAAATATCAGGCTTCGCGCCATGTACTTATCAACGACTATCGCCGCGTATTTCCCGACTGTGGAGATACTCGGAACTGCGGTCATTATCCGCGCGAGGTACTCCTTCGCCTGCTCCGGGGTCTCGAAGATGTTCTGGCGCATTACAGCGTCGAGCACCGTGACGATATCTATTTTGTCGCCGGCGAGATACATATTCAGCATCACGCCGTAAACCGAGCGGTTCAGCGCAACATAGAAATGATCCGGCTGGAGCACGGTCGCAAGTTCTGACATTGCACTGCTGTCCATCAGGACGGCGCCAAGCACCGACTGCTCCGCGTCGATATTGCACGGGACGTTGATCCCCGAGAGATCATACTCTGCCATATCAGCCCTCTGCTACGCTGACTGTGAACTTCGCGGTAACTCCCGCATAGAGGCGCGCCTCCGCGGAGAAATCGCCGAATCCCTCGATCTTGAGGTTAACGGAGATCTTCTTCTTGTCTACGTCGCAGCCAAGCTCCTGCTTGATCGCCGCGGAAATTTCCTTTGCGGTAACTGTTCCGAAAAGTCTGCCGTTCTGACCCGCCTTTGCAAGCACGGTGATCTTCTTGTCCTGGAGCTTCGCGGCGATCTCCTTCGCGTTTGCGATGTCAACGTCTATCTTGTGCTGAGCGGAATCCTTCTGCCCCTGAAGCAGGTTGAGGTTCTTTGCGGAAGCCTCCTGCGCGAGTCCCTTTTTAATAAGGAAGTTCACGCCGTAGCCGTCCTTGACCTCGTGTACCTCGCCCTTCTTGCCTGTGCCCTTAACGTCCTGAAGTAAGATTACCTTCATCTTGAATACCTCCTGTATCAGTCCTGCGGAAGATTGTTGTAGTACTTGTCGATAGCGTCGTAGAGCTTCTGTACTGCCTCTTCCTTGTCAATATTGTAGAGCTGTGCGCCGGCCATTGTAAGATGTCCGCCGCCGTCGTCCTTTTTGTTTCCTATATTCTCCATGAGAACCTGCACGTTGACCTTGCCCAGCGAACGCGCGCTGAAACTCCAGCCGTTTTCTATCGGATAGACGGTAACGGAGGCGTCAACGCCGGTTATATTGAGCATTTCGTCCGCCGCCTGGGAGCATACCACACGGATATCCTCGAAGGACTCGCCTACCACGGATATCGCGAAGCCGCGGTACATCTCCGCAGAAGCGACCACCTTCGACCTGCGCATGCGGGACTTCATGGAAGTCGCGAACAGCTTCTTGACTAGTATCGTGTCCGCGCCGTACTTCCTGAGCCTTGCCGCCGCCTCAAATGTAGCCTCTCCGGTACGCATCACGAAATCCTTCGTGTCGAGGGTTATGCCCGCGAGCAGAGCCTCAGCCTCCAGCGGAGTGAGGTTCCCGGCGTCGCCGAAGTATTGCAGGAGGTCGGTCACCATCTCCGAAGCCGAGGACGCGTTCGGGTCGACCCAGCTTATTACTGCGGGTATCTCGTTATCCGCCTTGCGGTGGTGGTCGATGACTATAACGCGGGTCTGATCCGCCTTTTCGTACAGTTCCACGCTGTCGACCTTTTTCTCAATGTGCGTATCAACTATACACAGCAGCGAATTTTCACTGAACCGTATCGCGGCGACCTTAGGCTCGATAACGAGCGGCGGGTCGTACTCCGAGAACCTGCCCAGGAGCTGCTCCGAAAGATTCTTCACGTTGCCGTTGCGGTCAAGCTCGCGGCTCACGCAGGCATACGCCTGCTTGCCCATCCGGCGTATCGAAGCTGCAAGTCCGATCGCGGCGCCCACGCTGTCGTAGTCCCCGTAGGCGTGTCCCATTATGTAGACTGCGTCTGCGGAGTTTATCAGCACCTTAATGCGGTCGGCGGTTATTCTGGTTCTTACGCTGCCGCCTGTGCGCTCGGTGCGCTGGGTCTCTGCGCCGTAGTAGTCGTACCCGGCTTCCCTGCCCTTGCTTACCGCCGCCTGGTCGCCGCCTCTGCCGATGGCCTTTTCAAGCGCCTGCCATGCGAGGCTCTCGCTCTCGGAATGGCTGTCGGAATTCCTGCCCATGCCTATTGACAGCGTAACGCAGGAACGGTCGTTGACCTTTATCTGGTGCGCCAGTTCGAGCAGCTTTATACGCTCGTCCACCATCTTCTGCGCGAAACGCTCCTCAGTGACGATGATGAACTTATCGCCCGACATCTTGCGGAGCACGGCGTTTTTATCCTTGAAATACTCCTCAAGCAGCCTGTCTATCTGAACCGTTACGAATGTCTTGTCGCTCTCGCGGTTGGAGCCTGCAATGTCATCGTAGTTATCGACTGCAACGATGATAACCACCGGCTTTGACCTGCGGTGCTCCTCCTGGAGGGACTTGAAGCCCGTGATGTCGCGGAAAAACATGATGTGTACCGGGTCGGTCGCATTCGCTACGTTTTCCTTGATCAGGCGGCTGCTTGAGTCGCCGTCGTCGGAATTGTACTTTATCTCACGGGAGCAGACGCGGTACCATCTGCCGTTCTTATAGACCTCCATGCCCTCGCCGGAAAGCATTGAAAAATGCTCCGTGGTGATGCTGTCGATGCTGCTTTCATCGTCATTCGGACGGAAAAAGCAGGAGCCGAACGCGTCGTTGCACCAGAGTATACGCCTGTCGTTGTTGACAAGCGCAACAGGGAGCGGGAAGCTCATCAGCGCCTTATGGTTCGTGTTGTCGATCATCTTGTCAACGCGGTCATAGTATGCATATTCGTTGACCCTGATCTGGAGCAGCTTGCCAACTGCGATACCGCCAGACAGCAGAAGAAGCGGCAGTGTTATCCAGAACAGCTTCGGCGAGTATCTGAGCATGAAAGAGTCAAGTGCCACAAGAAGCACCGTAAGCGCAATGACTGAGATGAGCAGCAGCTTGCTCCTGTAAAGATTCTTCACTAAAAGACCCTCCAAAAACGAGTTACTTAGTCAAAATGCAGTCCAAAGCGGACGCTGAACTCAATCAGCCTTTCCCTGGACTTCCATTATAATAGGAAGTATCATCGGGCTGCGCTTGGTCTTTGAATAGATGTAATCGCTGAGCGCGTCGCGCATAGCGGACTTGATGTTGCCCCACTCGCGGATATTTCTGTCGCGGCAGTTGTCCATTACCTGCTTCATGAGCTGCTTCGCCTCGTCTAACAGCGCTTCGCTCTCGCGTACGTAAACGAAACCGCGGGAAACGATGTCAGGCCCTGCAAGCACGTTTCCGGTCTCGCGGTCGATGGTCGCTACGATTATCATTACGCCGTCCTCGGCAAGGTGCTTTCTGTCGCGGAGCACTACGCTTCCGACATCGCCGACGCCGTAGCCGTCCACCATTACCCTGCCCGAAGGAACCGTACCCGTAAACTTCATCTCAACGCCGTCGGTTTCAAGCACCTGACCGAGATCCGCAATGAAGATATGATCCTCAGGTATACCCATGCCTATCGCGAGCTTGCTGTGCTTCTTCAAGTGCTTGTATTCGCCGTGTATCGGGATAAAGAACTTCGGCTTCGTCAGCGAGATCATCATTTTCAGCTCGTCCTGGCAGGCGTGGCCGGATACGTGAACCTCGTACATCGACTCGTAAATTACCTCGGCGCCCTGCTTCATCAGCTCGTTCACAACCTTTGTCACCAGCTTTTCGTTGCCGGGTATCGGGGTCGCGGAGATGATTATAAAGTCCATCGGTGTTATAGTGACCTGCCTGTGGTCACCGCTGGACATTCTGGAGAGCGCTGAGAGCGGCTCGCCCTGGCTGCCGGTGGTGCAGATAACAAGCTTCTCCGGCGGGTACTTGTTCACGTCCTCAATGTCGATGAGCATTCCCTCCGGAATGCGGACGTAATTCAGCTCGACCGCCTTTGCGATGACATTCTGCATGCTTCTGCCGGAAATAGCGACCTTCCTGTCGTGGATTATCGCCTGGTCGATTATCTGCTGAATGCGGTGGATATTACTCGAGAAAGTCGCGATTATGATGCGCTTTCCCTCTGCGGAATTGAACAGGTTCTTAAAGCTCTCGCCCACCGAGCGCTCGGATTTGGTGTAGCCGGGACGCTCCGCGTTGGTGCTCTCGGACATCAGCGCCAGTACGCCGCGGTTGCCAAGCTCGCCGAAGCGCGCAAGATCAATTATGCCGCCCTCTATCGGGGTGTAGTCTACCTTGAAGTCGCCGGTGTGCACGATAACTCCCGCTGGGGTGTGGATAGCAAGCGCGCATGCGTCCGGAATGGAGTGGTTAACGCGAATGAACTCCACGGACATACAGCCCATGCGGACATTCTGGCGCGGCTCCACAACATTGAGCGAAGCCTGTGAGAGCAGGTTGTGCTCCTTGAGCTTGCCCTCTACCAGACCCAGCGTAAGGCGGGTCCCGTAGATAGGAACGTTGACCTTCTTTAAAAGATACGGCAGGGCGCCTATGTGGTCCTCGTGGCCGTGGGTGATAACGATACCGCGGAAGCGGTCCTTGTTCTTCTCAAGATAGGTGAAGTCCGGTACTACCAGATCAACGCCCGGCATGTCCTCGTCCGGGAATGCAAGTCCGCAGTCAACGATGAACATATCGTTGCAGCACTCGTAAACGTAGAGGTTCTTGCCGATTTCGTTAAGTCCGCCGAGCGCCGTGAACTTCACGGGAGCATAGCGAACCTCCCTGGGCTGCTTCTTCTGCGAGGTGCGCTGGCCGTTGTCGCGTCTGGAGCGCTCCGGGCGCTCGGAACGCTCCTGGCGCTCAGCGCGCTCGGCTCTGTCGGAACGCTCCTGAACCGGCTTCAGGACTGCCTTCTGCGCGTTCTCCTTTTTCTTCACCGGTGTGAATCTCGCGCGGTAGCGCTTGTCGTTCCTGCTCTTCTCAGCTGCGGAACGCTCCTGCTTCGCGGGCTGTTCCGGCTTCTTCTTGGGGGCTATGTTCTCGGTTTCTGTGAGCAGCTTGTTGTTAGTCAATAATCCCATTAATTACGATCCTTTCTCCGTTGCAGGAACTATATCCGGGCTGCAAAAAGGCGCAGTACACCGCCTGTTGTATCAGATCAGGAGCCGAACACGGCATGAATAAGTAAGCGTCCGCACATTGATAAAGAGGAGCGTCCCGCTCCGGGCAAATGACTGCCGGGGTCGGAATGCATGCGGCGAAGCCTTCCGGCAGAACGGAGCCGGCAGACAGCGCCATGTGAGTAAAACGGCAATACGGAACAAACCCCTGCGCCCCGGCGAATGGTGCCGTTTGGCAGAAGGTCAGCCATCTTTTCCGGAGCAAATCGCGCCGGAGGTCATCGTTTCATGCTGTTCAGATGATATATGTTAACTGCAAAAAATTACCTATATCTATATTTGACCGGCAGGGCGCAAATATACACATACGCCGACCGGTTTAATACCTTGAAGGACATCAGATCCGGCAAAAAATCCACATTTATTTACCGGACATATGTATTTATTATACCGCTTTTCTGCCCGATTGTCAAGTAGTAGCTACGATTAAATTATCTACATAAGCAGTATTAGGAAACCGTAACGTATAAAGCTTCTTTCATTTATAGATATCTTGATGAGTGCTTTTGTTCTCCGCACTCAGCCACTATTAATTTCAGAGGACACTCCCATCTCATGCAAAAATCCGGCGCTGGATAACCAACGCCGGAAATTTTATTTATCTTGCGAAACCGCAGTAGATTAAGCCTTGAGAGCCTCTTCAACGAGTACTGCGCAGGCAACGGTAGCGCCAACCATGGGGTTGTTGCCCGAATTTCGATAAAGAACATCAATGCTCGTGAATGGCTTTATAATGCGGAAGGAGAGTTAGCGAAAGTGAGTGGATAGAGGGTAATTATTGTGTATGGAGGACATGAAGAGGACAAGGAGGACAACTTTTGAAATGCCAAATGTTTGTACTTGACATTTTGTGTTAGAACTGGTATAATACAAATATACCGATTGATGCAAAGTGTCATAATAATTCCAACTTAATTATTAGAAAGGAAAGCTAAAATGGACAAAGACATGAATATTAACGAAAAACATCTTGAATTTTTACAAAATAATATTTCTAGAATGAACCAATGTTCGTTCCAAATGAAAGGATGGTCAATTACAATCGTTGCTGCCTTTATTGCGGCGTTTGTTTCCACTATAAATGATACTACTAACCAAGGCAACAAATTATTTATCCTTGCATCAGTTGTACCAACTATTATCTTTTGGATTCTTGATTCTCTTTATCTTTCTAAAGAGAGAAAATTCATAGGAATGTATAATGATGCATCTGGTATTACTGAAAGGAACAAACAAATTATTTTAAAAGATTACGAAATGCCAATAAACAAATATAAGGGGTGGAAGTACAGTATATTTAAGGCAATGGTTTCACCATCTGAAATTTTGCTTTATGGTCTAATCATAGCAGGTTTAATTTTTTTCTATTCATTTATTTAATAAAGGAGATATAATATATGTTTTCACGATTTCAATATATTCTAAATGATTATCATGAATATGGTTATCCTGATTTCTTTTATGAAAGTTCCATTAAACAACACATGGAAAAAGGCGAAGAATTATATCAAAATTCTGTAACAACTTCTCGTGAAAATTTGGAAAAATTTATTTTTTCCAACGGACATATTGATGGTACATCTTTACAGGAAAATTGGTTTAGCATTGAGGATGTTGATGTTTTCTTATCTCATTCTCACAAAGATCTTAGCAAAGTAAAGGCATTTGCTGGTTGGTTATACGATAATTTTAAATTAACTTCTTTTATTGATTCTTGTTGTTGGGGATATTGTGATGATTTACTTAAGGAAATTGATGATGAGTATTGCTATAATGCTTCATCCTGTGCATATAGCTATGAATTAAGAAATTACTCAACAAGTCATGTACACATGATGTTATCTTCTGCGCTATCTCAAATGATAGATAAAACAGAGTGCGTAATATTTTTTAATACTCCAAACTCAATTATATTAGAAGATGAAATATCACAAATAAATAAAGGAAACAAAGAAGCCACTTTGTCACCATGGATTTATCATGAACTCTCCATGACAACAATGATAAGACAAACTATTCCAACAAGATTTACTCTAAAAACTCCAATACTTGAACATAACTCACTAAACTTCTCAGAAGAACAAAGAGAGTTAGGCTTTGAGCATGATGTTAGCAAATATCTTAAAAACATGAGAACACTTAAAGATACTGACCTGCTAGAATGGCAAGCACATTATATCAGCAGTAAGTTAACAGGGGAATTTGCATTAGATACATTGTATAAAATGTTAAAAAACAAACACTAATTATAGTATAAAGAGTGGAATTGCTAGGGAATTCCACTCTTTTCTTTATGAATACATATTATTTAGGATTGAGTTACCCTGCTCAATAATGGTATCAGATGTATGCTGATAAACCTGCATAGTAATTTGAATATTTTTATGTCCTAGTCCGGCTTGTACATATTTAGGGTTAGCACCCGCCTCGGCGAGATTGGTTGCGTGGGTATGCCGGAGAGAATGAAAATCAAAATCTTCGCACCCTAGTTGGGTGTGAATAATCATAGAAGTATGTTGCATTATTCGGGGTTGAATATATCCTCCATTCTCACGTCGGCACACAGGGAATATTTCAGTTCCATTTCCTACAGTGTTCAGTTCACAGGTGTAATCAACTTCATACAAGTGAGTATATTTTTCAGCATAGTATTCAGCTGCTCTATCCTGCCTTTGCTTTTCCCTTTTCAGCAAATCAATTAAAGCATTATCAAGGGATATTGTGCGAATAGAATTATACTTAGGCTCACTAAAATACCAGTAACCTTTACCATGCTCCCTACTCCCACTCTGCCACTGTACCTGCCTATTTACTGCTAATGTTCCCTTTTCAAAATCTATATCAGACCATACAAGCCCAAATGCTTCGCCTAATCTTAATCCACATTTATATCCTAGCATAAGTGGTATATGTGCCGAACTGCCCTCTGGAAACCGTTCAAATATCTTTTCTATCATACCCTTGTCAATATAAATATGAGGTTCAGATCTGGAAGGGATAGCAGGTTTAGCCCTGGTCGAGGGTAATTTGACGTATAGCATTGGAGAAGATTGAAGATAGTGCAGCGGTTCTACTGCATAGGAAAGTGAACTAGATAGAATACCCTTGATTATTGTCAGGGAATTACGGCTGTACCCCTGGTTAAACATATAATTAATAAATTCTTGTAGAACGGCAAAGGAAAGAGAAGATAACATATATTTACCCAGTTTGGGTTTAATGTATAGCCTTATTTTCTTTTTATAATTTTCAAGGGTAATCGGTTTGAGGTTTGTTACACAGTAAGTTCCTAACCAGTAATCAAGGTAATCTGAAAAACTGCTATTATTAGGCTCAAATACTGCACCTGCCTGGGTATAATCACTATATGCTTTGGTGCCAGCTTCCATTGCCTCTTTTTTAGGGCAACGCCGCACAAAGCCCACAAATTAGGAATTAAGCTAGATTAGTAAACAAACTGGTTGCATAGTAAAATAAAAAATGGTATAATAAAAGTATGAATAAGCAGATAAGTT
>ENA-ORNB01002109-ORNB01002109.1-human-gut-metagenome-genome-assembly--contig:-NODE-2109-length-11674-cov-3.296927_pt1 | contig 11674 bp, 6 predicted proteins | sample MGYA00242112_ERZ509016 | MGnify/ENA primary metagenome ERZ509016 (study PRJEB26280, sample SAMEA2338705) | human gut metagenome | biome: human gut; feature: human-associated habitat; material: faeces...
TATTCTCATCATCAGACACAGCCAATAAATAAAACTTATCAAAGCTTATGTTATATAAATCATAAATGTCTATTTGAACAAGAATATCTGTATCTAAATAAATAACTCTATCTATATTTTTCAATAACTTAGGCAAAGCTAATCTATATAAAGCTCCTAAGCTAATTCTTACAAGTGCTTTTTCAAAAAATTCTTTGTCAATATTCCAATTATTAATCTTAATATTATAAAAATTAATGCTACTATTGTATTTCTCAGCTAATTTAATAAATCTATTTCTGTTTATTTCTGTTAAAGTGTCGTCATGCAAAATGTGAATAACTATATTTGCCCAGTTCCTTTTAGCTGTATTTTCAAATACAGAAGCTATCGTTGTGCCTGCAAATTTACTGTGTTTACCATTTTTATCATAAAAAGCAAGCGCTATATGAAGCTTTTCACTCATCAATTTATCTTCCTCAATTTATTTTTCATTGCCGTCAAAACAGGCAACAATATTTTTAATAATTTCCACATAAATGGTATCTTTATAATAAACTTTTCATTTATATCTCCATTCACTTCTTTTTTTAGCTGCAAGCCATAAAAATATTGATACCAAATTCTAAATTTAGCAATAAAACTAATTTTATTGTTACTTAAAACAGTAACATTCCATAAATATTTTTCTAAATATCCATCTATATTTTTCTTTTTATAGTTTTCCTGATTTTTTGTAATTCCATCAGTAAAATATTCTTTGAATTCTACTATATGATTGTAACCAATAAGCTTATACTTTAATCCTATTTGATCTGTTACATAATCCTCTGGTATAAACTTTGTCCTATTTAATTCTGGCCATTGATATTGTTTTAAAATGCTTGTTTTAATCGCTTCCAAGCAATCACTATAACCTGCATTAAACAAACTCAATCCGCTTCCCCAGTGAATATCTATATAATCCGTAACAAAACCGTCTTTAGGAAATCTTTTTCCTATTAACTTTTTATTATTCAAATCTGCACATCTGGCAATGATTCCACAAATATTTTCGTCATTGCCAATTATTTGTGTTTTCTGATAAAAAAATTCTAAACAATCATTTGTTAGTACATCATCAGAATCTAAAATAATAAAATATTTACCAACAGCATTTTGTATACCTATATTTAACGCACTATGTTTTCCAGCATTATTTTTAAACAAATATTTAATGATTAATTTATTTTGTTTTTTATAGTTATCTATCTTTTCTTTTGTATCATCTGTACTGCCATCATCTACAACTATAACCTCAAAATCATTAAAAGTTTGTTTTTCTAAACTTTCCAATGCTCTATTTAATATATAGCTTCTGTTGTATGTTGGTATGCATATAGTAAAGTACATGTTTATTAATCCTTTAAAATAGTTTCTGTTTTACTCATTACGTCATCAACACTAATATTATTCAAACATTTTCTATCATCGCAACTTAAATATTTATCTGTGCCATAGCAGTATTTACATTCATACTTACGTTCTATAAATGCTGCATTTTTAGAATAGGCTCCATGTGTTTTAGGATTTGTTGGTCCAAATATAGATAATGTTTTTGTACCTACAGCATCAGCTATGTGCTGCATTCCAGTATCAACACCTATAACTAAATCACATTGTTTCGCTAAAAAAGAAGATTCTGTAATTGTTGTTTTTCCAACAAAATTTAAAATATTATTATTATTCAATACATTACCAAAAATCTCTGAATCTCTTAATTCATCTTTACCACCGAATAAAATCACTTTATTATTCTTTTTTATCAAAATTTCTGTAATTATTTTTATTTTTTCCGTTGTCCATGCGCGCGGATAAACTAACCTATTTTTATAGTTACTCGCTGTTCCTCCGCCGATACAAACACCTATAATTTTTTCGTTCTCTTTTTTAGAAATTAATAAACTTTTCATTACAGGTACATTTAATATCGGTCTTGTTAATTTATCCGGAATGTTACAAAAGTCTTTAAGTAATGCAATATTACGTTCCACCATATGAACTGTATTATCTCTTTTATAAATATCAAATTTTCGGTATTGTTCACCTATTTTATTTTTAGCACTGGTAAACATTGCAAATATTTTTGCTTTCCATTTAGTGGTTATTGGAGAAAGAATAAAGTAATCAAAACTTTCTTTTCGTATTGTTAAGATAAGTTTTAAAAAATTTTTAATAGTTATATCCTGCATACTTAGATAATAGAATTTATCTATCTTAACAGGTGCCATATTAAAAAGTTCTTCACTTACTTTTCCGCTTACAATTACTGCCAAATAGCTATCCGGATAATTTTGTTTTAATATTTGCAGCATTGGTATAATTTGTACGCAATCACCTAAACCATGTTTGCTGTCTACTAAAATTTTCATTTCAAATCTAAATTCCTCAATTAGTAAATTACGAATGTTTCTTCAACCCAGTAACCATGTAAAATAGCATATAATACATACTTTTTGCAATGGAAAGTTTTTGGCTCTCTCTATACACGTTCCATGTCCATAAAGTACTTTGTAGTTTATTACTGCTTATAGATTTACTATTGCCTGTTCTGTATAAAGCAAGTTTTTCATTTATCCCATAAGCCGTTATCCCTTGCTTTAAGATATTAAGCCAAAGGATATAGTCTTCATGTTTTTGCGTTATAAAATGTATATTTTGTATTTGTGTTCTATCCAGCATTACTGTAAGGCATCCTATTTTATTGCCTTTCAATGCTTGCTTATAATTTAAACTTTGTGGTACTTTAACCTTATTTTGAATATTTTCTTTTGTTTCTTTAAAATTCTCATATCCTGTAAACGTAAAGGCATAACTATTCTGCTGCATAAAGTTTAACTGCTTTTGCAGTTTTTCTTTTTTCCAAAGGTCGTCGCTGTCTAAAAAGGCTATGTATCTGCCTTTGGCGTTTTGTATTGCTGTATTACGTGCTACTGCTGCACCGTTGTTTTGTTTAAGGTTTATCTTTTTTATACGGTTATCCTTATCAGCATAGCTTTGCACTATTTCTCCTGTGTTATCTTTGCTGCAATCGTTTACTATCAACATTTCCCATTTGGGATAAGTTTGAGCAAGTACGCTTTCGATGGTTTCTGATATGTATTCTGCTGCATTGTAAGCAGGGGTAATTATTGATACCAAATCGTCAATATATTCCTGTTTATTTTCAGTATTCAATTGATGTTCCTTGTTTTCTCGTTCAGACAATTACTTTACCCCTTCGGTGCTTTCTTTTGTAATAAGCACTTTTAATGTTTGCAGCATAATTATTAGGTCTGTTTTAATGCTTACTTCCTGTATATAGATAAGGTCATATATAAGTTTGTCGTAGGCAGTAGTATTGTACTTGCCTGCTATTTGCGCAAGGCCTGTTATGCCAGGTTTTACGTTATGGCGGTAGGCGTATTCCGGCTTTTCTTTAATAAATTGTTCTACAAAGAACGGTCGCTCCGGCCTTGGGCCTACAATGCTCATTTCCCCTTTAAGTACATTAAACAGCTGCGGCAGTTCGTCGATACGTGTTGCGCGTATAAAACGCCCTACCTTTGTTATACGGCTGTCGCCTTCTTTGGCAAGTACCGGCCCGCTTTTGGCTTCGGCATCCTGCCTCATGCTGCGGAATTTATAAACCTTAAATGTTTTACCGTATTGCCCTACTCGTTCCTGGCTGTATATTACTGGTCCTTTGCTGTCTGCCTTTATGGCTATAGCTGTTAATGCCATTAGCGGCAGAAGTATTATTATTGCCGGTATGCTCACTGCTATATCAAGCATTCTTTTAAGTATTTTTTGTTCTGCTGTTAAAAGCAGGCGTGTAATGCGCTGCATCGGAATGTCATCCGCTATGATAAGGCTGGTGTTTTTGCACGCCATTTCGTACATTGTTGGTACGATAAACATCTGTTTTTTTGCACTCCTGCCATAGCAGATTATTTGTTCTTTTGCGCTTATATCAAGTTCTGCGCCTATAAAAATAAGGTCATATTTATCTGCGCAGCTCTGCCAGTTTTGGTTACTGTTAATATCAGTAACAACTTCTTTAATGGCTTTATGCATACCGTAAATTTTACCAATTTTTTCTTGCAGTCTTGCAGCTTCATTTTCCCCACAAAATAAAATGCCGCTGAAAGCCGGAAGATTTTTTATTTCCCATTGATGGCAGATATAGTTCCATATAAAGAGCAGTATTAGTGAAAATGCGCCGCTGTATAACAGCACTACGCGGGAATAATCAAAGCTGCGGAAGAAGAATGTTACTGCCATGGCAATTACATAAATGTTTATTACTGCAACTATAATATTTAGAAATATATCTGCAATACGTTTGCGCACAAGGCTGAACAGCCCGTATACGTTAAACATTACAAGCATAATAACAATAAGTATGGGCAGAAATTGCATATGAAAGGCAATTTTATCAGGCTGTTTTATTCCTAATTCCAGAAGCATTGCTGCTGTTGTTGCCAAATATAAGCAAACAGTATCGCCGCAGATGAGAATTATTTTTCGGATTAACGGATAGTAGTTCAAATGGATTCTTCCTCTTTTATGCTTCTTTGATTGTAATAAAATTTGTAATTTTATTTTGCATTATTTTATAATGTTATTTTACCATACCTTTACCCCCCCGCAAGACATTTCCGTTAGAGTAAATCTAACTTTTACTGGTCTTGGTGAAACTTTATCCCTGCCGGTAGGTTGGCGCGGCAGCGTAGTTTTACGGTAAACCGCACTGCCGGTGATGCGGGATATCAATGACTCATCTAAAAAAATTACGTCACAACAAATTTGATGCTGACATTAGAAGTTTATCTTTTTTATTATATTAATGTTCACAAATATCACTCCCTATTCAGTCATGAAATTTGCGTAGCTTCGCTGTCACAGTTATCAACTTCGCTTCCAGCTCATTGCTAACCGGCGACTCAGCTAAAAACAAAACCACCCTGCTTACTCCAAACGGAATAAACAGGGTGGTTTACTTTACCTATTACAACTTATTAAGTTTTTCTGCTGTTATGCAGTAAAATCAGTTATTAGTAGGTACATTATTATATTTTACTTTTACATCACGGTATCTGCTCATGCCGGTACCTGCCGGAATGAGTTTACCGATAATAACGTTTTCTTTAAGGCCAAGCAGCGGGTCAACCTTGCCTTTAATAGCTGCGTCCGTAAGTACACGGGTGGTTTCCTGGAAGGAAGCCGCAGACAGGAAGGAATCGGTTGCCAGGGATGCTTTGGTAATACCCAGAAGAATCGGGTGGCCTTCTGCCGGCTGCAAGCCGCGGTCAAGCATCTCGCTGTTCTGTTCTTCAAATTCACCGATATCAACGTATTCGCCCGGCAGCATCGTAGTATCGCCTGCTTCGTCGATACGTACTTTACGCATCATCTGGCGTACCATAACTTCAATGTGCTTGTCGTTAATTTCTACGCCCTGAGATTTGTAAACGCCGAGTACCTGCTGTACCAGATAACGCTGGGTTGCGCGCACGCCGCTGATGCGGATAATATCATGCGGATTGAGGGAACCTTCGGTAAGGCGGTCGCCTTTTTCGATTTCCTGCCCTTCGGTAACAGCAAGTTTTGCGCCGTACGGAATAGCATAAACTTCTTCCATGCCGTCTTTATCGGTAATGGTAATTTTACGCTGGCCGCCTTCTTCGGCAATATGCACAACGCCGGTGGTTTCTGCCAAAATACCGGGGTGTTTCGGTTTGCGTGCTTCAAACAATTCTTCAACACGCGGCAAGCCCTGGGTAATATCGTCGCCGCCTGCTACGCCGCCGGTATGGAACGTACGCATGGTAAGCTGGGTACCAGGTTCGCCGATTGCCTGTGCTGCAATGGTGCCAACTGCTTCGCCGACATCAACGTTTCTGTCGGTTGCAAGATTACGGCCATAGCATTTGCGGCAAACGCCAACTTTAGATTTGCAGTTAAGCACGCTGCGGATTTTAACAGTTTCGCGCAGGGTTGCAATTCTGTCTGCCATATCTTCGGTAACATAATCGTTGATATGATAGAGCACTTCACCGTTTTCATCCAGAATATCTTCGGCAAGGTTACGGCCGACAATACGGTCACGCAGAGATTCGATAACCGTCTGTTTGTTCTTGCCTTCGGTAATAGCACCGATTTCGATACCTTCGATAGCATTGTTGCGCACTTTCATTTCGCGGACAGTGCCGTCTGCCAAAATTGCGTCAATCATTGCTTCAGTATAAGTATCTTTTGCATGTGCCAGTACTTCACCTTCTGCGTTAACAACGTCTTCGGCAACTTCTTTGCCGTCGAAGTGATGCATCAGGTGTTCTTTCATTACCTTGTTGGCATCTTCGCTGCTGATATTAATCTGAACGGTTTCAGTTGCTTCGCCGTCCATATCATCGGTTGCATACAGGTTAACTTCAAGCACGTGGCCTGCAATAAGTTTATTGTAAATATCTTCCGTAATAACGGTATCTGCTTCGGCAATCAGTTCGCCGGTTACAGGGCTTTCAACGCCGGAAGCAAGGTTGCGCCCGATAACGGTTTCGCGCAGTTTGTTCTGGCTTGCGCCAAGGGTTTGTTTGCACAGGCGGCTGCGTTCTTTAACAAGGTTAAAGGTTACAACATCGCAGTCATCTTCGCGTACAATAACATCCTGAGCAACGTCTACAAGGCGGCGGGTAAGGTAACCGGAGTCTGCCGTACGCAGTGCGGTATCGGCCAAGCCTTTGCGGGCACCGTGGGTGGAAATAAAGTATTCCAATACGGTTAAGCCTTCGCGGAAGTTTGCCTTGATAGGACGGTCGATAATACGGCCGGACGGGTCAGCCATAAGGCCGCGCATACCTGCCAGCTGACGGATCTGCTGGGTGTTGCCGCGGGCACCGGAGTCAGCCATCATGTTCAGGGAATTGAATTTATCCATGGTAGCGCTCATCAGTTTTGCAGTAACGTCGTCCGTTGCCTGGCTCCAGATTTCAATAACCTTACGGTAGCGTTCGTCCTCGCTCATTAAGCCGCGGCGGAACATACGCTCGGTTTTATCAATCTGTTTTTCGGCGTCAGCCAAAATCTGCTGTTTTTCTTTCGGAATTTTAATATCGGATACGGCAATGGAAATACCTGCCTTGCAGGCGTTGTCATAACCGTTCTTTTTAACAATATCAAGAATTTCGGCAGTACGCAGGTTGCCAAACAGCTTATGTGCTTTGGCAACAAGGTTGCCCAGTTCTTTTTTGTTAATAAGTTTGCTTAAATGCCAAACCTTAACTTCTTCGCCGGCAGCATTCTTTTCGGTTTCCTGATGGAAGTACTGCAGTTCTTTCGGCAGGTCTTCGTTAAACATGATATTGCCCGGCGTAGTGGTAACAAGGCTTACGCCTTCGTTCTTTTCTTCGCCGTAAATATCTTTGTTAGGTACATAAACCTGAATGCGTGCCTGCAAATCAACAACCTTATGGAAGTATGCCAGCATAGCTTCATTAATGCTGCTAAAGCGCATGCCTTCGCCTTTGGCTCCTTCTTTCACCATGGTGATGTAGTAGGAGCCCAGAACCATATCCTGGGTAGGTACTGCAACAGGTTTGCCGTCTTTCGGTGCCAGAATGTTGTTAACGGAAAGCATCAGAATTCTTGCTTCTGCCTGTGCTTCCGCGGAAAGCGGCAGATGCACTGCCATTTGGTCACCGTCGAAGTCGGCGTTGAATGCTGTACATACCAAAGGATGCAGTTTGATTGCACGGCCTTCGGTAAGAATAGGCTCGAATGCCTGAATACCGAGTCTGTGCAGCGTCGGTGCACGGTTAAGGAATACAGGATGTTCTTTAATTACTTCTTCCAAAACGTCCCAAACAACATTATTGGCGCGTTCTACCATGCGTTTGGCGTTTTTGATATTGGTAGCCTGTCCGCTCTGAACAAGGCGTTTCATTACAAAAGGTTTAAACAGTTCCAGTGCCATTTCCTTCGGCAGGCCGCACTGGTGCATTTTAAGTTCCGGGCCTACAACGATAACGGAACGGCCGGAGTAGTCAACACGTTTACCCAAAAGGTTCTGACGGAAACGGCCCTGTTTGCCTTTCAGCATATCGGAAAGGGATTTCAGCGGGCGGTTGCCCGGGCCTGTTACCGGACGGCCGCGGCGGCCGTTGTCGATAAGGGCGTCAACTGCTTCCTGCAGCATGCGTTTTTCGTTGCGTACGATAATATCCGGCGCGTTAAGTTCAAGCAAGCGTTTTAAGCGGTTGTTGCGGTTAATAACGCGGCGGTACAAATCGTTAAGGTCGCTTGTTGCAAAGCGTCCGCCATCCAGCTGAACCATCGGGCGCAGTTCAGGCGGAATAACCGGTACAACGTCCAGAATCATCCATTCCGGGCGGTTGCCGGATTTTAAGAAGGCTTCGCAAACTTCCAGGCGGCGCACGGCGCGGATTTTGCGCTGGCCGCTTACTTCTTTCAGTTCTGCGCGCAGTTCTGCGGTAAGCTTGGGCAGGTCAATTTCCTGTAATAAAGTTTTAATTGCCTGAGCGCCCATGCCTACTTTAAATGCGCTGCCGTATTTATCACGGTTTTCAATATATTCGCTTTCGGTCAGCAGCTGTTTTTTAGTCAGCGGAGTGCTGCCCGGGTCTAATACAATGTAGTTGGCAAAGTACAGTACTTTTTCCAGAGAACGCGGGGAAATATCAAGAATTAACCCCATGCGGCTCGGAATACCTTTGAAATACCAGATATGGGATACAGGTGCCGCCAGTTCAATATGGCCCATACGCTCACGGCGTACTTTGGCACGGGTTACTTCAACGCCGCACTTGTCACAGATAATGCCTTTATAGCGGATTCTTTTATATTTGCCGCAATGGCATTCCCAGTCTTTGGTAGGCCCGAAAATTCTTTCGCAGAACAAACCGTCACGTTCCGGTTTTAAAGTTCTGTAATTGATGGTTTCCGGTTTTTTTACTTCGCCATAGGACCAAGCCCTGATTTGCTCCGGTGAAGCCAGGCCGATACGCATAGATTCAAAATTATTTACGTCTAACAAGAACCGATCGCTCCCTTCTATTCCATATCTTCACTGGCGGCGTCATCCGCATCTTTTGCTTCCATATTCATGTTGCCAATATCGGCAATCAAATCAAAATCGGGGTCTTCCGCTGCGCTGTCATCACTGTCAGTGGTGTAGTCATCCTGTACAATCTCCGTGTTAGGAGCTTCGGGAATTGCACCGTCGATGTCAAGGTCCAGCTTGCGGGCTGTTTCGTTAATATCGTCGTCAGTATCACGCAGGGAAATTTCTTCTTCGTCCTCGTTGAGCACTTTAATGTCAAGGCCGATGGACTGAAGTTCTTTAATAAGTACCTTAAAGGATTCCGGAACACCAGGTTCAGGAACGTTTTCGCCTTTAACAATGGCTTCGTAGGTTTTAACACGGCCGACAACATCGTCGGATTTTACTGTTAAAATTTCCTGCAAAGTGTAAGCTGCGCCGTATGCTTCCAGCGCCCAAACTTCCATTTCGCCGAAACGCTGGCCGCCGAACTGCGCCTTGCCGCCGAGAGGCTGCTGGGTAACAAGGGAGTACGGGCCGGTGCTGCGGGCATGAATTTTATCATCAACAAGGTGATGCAGTTTAAGCATGTAAGTTAAGCCGACGGTAACTTTGTTATCAAACGGTTCGCCGGTACGGCCGTCATACAGCGTGGTTTTGGCGCTGCGGTCTATACCTGCAAGGTCAAGCGCATCATTAATGTCTTTTTCGTGAGCGCCGTCAAATACCGGTACGGAAATCTGTACGGCTTTAATGCTCTTATCACCGAATTTACCGATTTCAACGGTTTCGGGGATGCCGTATTTTTCAACGTCATAGCCAACACCGGTCAGGCGTTCTACAAGGCCTTCGGCATTGTTTTCAATCTGCATGCCGAGTGCACGTGCTGCCCAGCCCAGATGGTTTTCCAGAATTTGTCCGATGTTCATACGGGAAGGTACGCCCAACGGATTCAGCACAATCTGTACCGGTTCGCCGCTCGGCAGGAACGGCATGTCTTCGCGCGGCAGAATACGGGAAATAACGCCCTTGTTGCGCCCCTGCCATTTTATCGCCGACGGAAATTTTACGTTTCTGTGCGATATGTACGCGAACCTGTTCGTTAACTCCCGGAGGAAGTTCGTCGCCGTTTTCGCGGGTAAATACTTTTACGCTGACGATTTTACCTGCTTCGCCATGCGGAACACGCAGCGAGCTGTCGCGTACTTCGCGTGCTTTTTCGCCGAAGATGGCGCGCAGCAGGCGTTCTTCTGCGGTAAGTTCGGTTTCGCCTTTCGGAGTTACCTTGCCGACGAGGATATCGCCCGGACGTACTTCCGCACCAATGCGGATAATGCCGCGTTCGTCAAGGTCTTTCAATGCTTCTTCCGATACGTTCGGAATATCGCGGGTAATTTCTTCTTCGCCAAGTTTGGTGTCGCGGGCATCGCAGTCGTATTCTTCAATATGAATGGAAGTAAATACGTCGGCCTTAACCAAATCTTCACTCAGAAGAATAGCATCTTCGTAGTTGTAGCCTTCCCAAGGCATGTAGGCAACAATTACGTTGTAGCCAAGTGCAAGTTCTCCATGGTCGGTTGCAGGGCCGTCTGCCAGTACCTGGCCTTTAACAACCTTGTCGCCTTTGTAAACAATCGGGCGCTGGTTAACGCAGGTACCCTGGTTGGAGCGTTTAAATTTCAATACGCTGTATTTATCTACGCCGCCGTCATCTTTACGGATGATAATTTCATCGCCGGTAACGCGTTCTACAACGCCGGCATTTTTAGCCAGAATGCATACGCCGGAGTCAACGGCAACTTTATATTCCATACCGGTACCGATGATAGGAGCCTGAGTGCACAGAAGCGGCACTGCCTGGCGCTGCATGTTGGCACCCATAAGAGCACGGTTCGCGTCATCGTTTTCAAGGAACGGAATAAGTGCGGTAGCAATAGATACAACCTGTTTCGGCGAAACGTCCATGAAGTCTACCTGGTCAGGAGGCAGGGAAAGTACTTCGTTCTGGTAACGTGCGGTTACACGTTCGCCTTCAAAGTAACCTTCGTCATCCAAAGGTTCGTTCGCCTGAGCGATAATGTAATTATCTTCTTCATCAGCGGTAAGATAAATAATTTCATCAGTTACTCGCTTGTTTTCTTTATCAACACGGCGGTACGGGGTTTCCATAAAACCGTATTTGTTAATAACTGCAAAGGTAGAAAGAGAACCGATAAGGCCAATGTTCGGACCTTCAGGGGTTTCAATCGGGCACATACGGCCATAGTGGGAATGATGTACGTCGCGGACTTCATAGCCTGCACGTTCACGGCTCAAGCCACCGGGGCCCAGTGCGGAAAGACGGCGTTTATGGGTCAGCTCGGCCAGCGGGTTGTTCTGGTCCATGAACTGGGAAAGCTGGCTGCTGCCAAAGAATTCTTTAATTGCAGCAACAACAGGGCGGATATTAATAAGCGCCTGCGGCGTGATAACATCAACGTCCTGAATGGTCATGCGTTCTTTTACAACGCGTTCCATACGGGCAAGGCCGATGCGGAACTGGTTCTGCAAAAGTTCGCCGACACGACGTACACGGCGGTTGCCCAAGTGGTCAATATCATCAACATCCGCTTTAGA
>ENA-ORNB01002127-ORNB01002127.1-human-gut-metagenome-genome-assembly--contig:-NODE-2127-length-11612-cov-9.422255_pt1 | contig 11612 bp, 7 predicted proteins | sample MGYA00242112_ERZ509016 | MGnify/ENA primary metagenome ERZ509016 (study PRJEB26280, sample SAMEA2338705) | human gut metagenome | biome: human gut; feature: human-associated habitat; material: faeces...
CTTGATGTCCAACATGATAAATTTCCCTCTTTTCTGATCTCACACAGCGCCGCGCGGGCTGCACGCCCTGCGCCAAATATGCCGAATGTTGTTTTCTATTATAATGCCGTGAAACGGATTTGCAAGCAACCGAAAAATGTTTCATCTTTGGGGCAGTCAAGTTGCCACAAATTATGACCTTATCGGTGTTCAAAAGCGAAAAAACATGGTACAATAGAGTATATATGTAGATCTTTCGCCAAAAGGAGCTTGCGTTATGATACAGGGTGTTATTTTTGATATGGACGGGCTGATGTTCGACACCGAGCGCATCTGGAACATCTGCTGGGAGCCGGCACTGGCAAAATTCGGCCTGCCCTGCAAGGATGGCCTCTCGCAGGCTGCCCGCGGCACCACCAAGGCCGGCAGCTGCGATGTGCTGCGGCGCTTCTACGGCGAGGACTGCCCCGCCATGGGCATCGTGGAGGAGCTGTACCGGCTGGCCTATGAAGCCTTCAACAAGCCTGTCCCCAAAATGCCCGGCCTCGATGAGCTTCTGGCCTGGCTGGACGAACATCACATTCCCATGGCGGTGGCGTCTTCCAGCCCCATGACCGTCATCGAGGGACATCTGGAACACTGGGGCCTCGGCCATTACTTCAAGGCCGTCATCTCGGGCGAGCACCTGACCCGCTCCAAGCCCGCGCCGGACATCTTCCTGCTGGCGGCGCAGAAACTCGGCACCGAGCCTGCAAAGACGATGGTGCTCGAGGACAGCTACAACGGCGTCCGGGCCGGCGCGGCAGGGGGCTTTGTCACCGTGATGGTCCCCGACCTCTCGCCCGCCACCGACGAGATGCGCAGGATCTATACCTGCGAGTGTGCTTCGCTCCACGAGGTGCGCAGAAAGCTCGAATGCGGAGAACTATGAGCCGCAGCAGACCCGCACCACTTGTGAAATTTCAACATATCATCTGACAAATATCAATAAACCCCGTCATAACTCGGCTTGCTCCCACAGCCGTTTCCAAACTTGAAGCGCTCTCTGAAATACATTATAATAGTGGGGAACCGACTGATTTCCTGCGCTATGAATGGAGTTTGCATCATGAAGAATGATTCTTCCCGGTTCGGGCATATCATCCAGCTTTTCACCGTCCTTCTCACAGCCATCCTGATCAGCCTGTTTTTCGCTGCCCTCGTGCTGGTGGGCAAGATACAGGGTACGGCCCGCGTCGTCAACTACGCCGGCCTCGTTCGCGGCAAGACCCAGCGCATCGTCAAGCTCGAAATTTCCGGCACGCCGGAAGATGATCTCCTCGGCGATGTGGCCTCCTACATCGAAGGCCTCCGCTTCGGCAGCAGCGAGCTGGACCTGGTGCGGCTGGACGACGCGGATTTTCAGGCCAAGATGACCGCTCTTTCCAGCGAATTCGACGACCTGAGAAACGAACTCATCCTTGTCCGTCAGCGCGGCTACACCGAGACAGCCATCATCGCCAAGAGCGAGCATTTCTTCCAGACCTGCGACGAGGCCACCAACCTGGCCGAGGTCTACTCCCAGAAGCGGGCCACGGCCCTTGACTTTCTGGAAAAAGTCGTCCTCGCGGACATCGTGGGGCTGCTGCTTTTGTTCGGTTATCAGATCTTCAAGGCCCTGCGGTACGCGGCCATGAACCGCATTCTGCAGCGCAAAGTCTACCTCGATGAGGCCACCGGCCTGCCCAACAAGAACAAGTGCGAAGAGCTCCTGGACGCGCCCGACCCGCCGGACGGGAACACGGCGCTCTGCGTCTTTGACCTCAACAACCTGCGCACCGTCAACAATAACCTCGGCCACGACAAGGGCGACGAGTACATCCGCTCCTTTGCCGAACAGCTGCGTCTGGCCGTGCCATCCCAGCACTTCGTGGGCCGCGACGGCGGCGACGAGTTCATCGCTATCCTCTACGGCGTGGACTGGGACGGCGCACAGGATGTGCTGCGCAGCATCCGGGCGCAGGCGGCAGAGTATTCCCGCCAGCACCCTGAGATTCCCCTGAGCTATGCGGCAGGCTGCGCCATCGCCAGCGACTTCGAGGGCAGCACCCTGCGGGAGCTGTTCCACCACGCCGACAAGAATATGTATGTGGACAAAAACCGTGCAAATCGCGAGGAGGCCGAGGCCCGGGAACTGCAGAACCAGCAGCTTCTGCAGTGGGTCAACGCCCATGGGTATCAGTTCTCGAACTGCCTCTACTGCGACGCCCTGCTGGACCAATACCGCGTCCTGCGCACCTCATCGGGCTTCTTCCTTGCTGACAACGGCAGCTATTCGGGTGCAGTGGAGCAGATCGTGGACGAGTACGCCGCCTCCGCCACCCGCAAGACAATGCGGGAAGCGTTGCAGCTGAGCACGCTGTCTGCTGCCCTCAGTGCTGAGCACCCCAAGCAGGAGCTTGAGCTGGATTTTGAGACCGACGGCGTGACCCAGCGCGGGCGGCTGACCCTCCTGTTCTGCGACGCCGACCTCCATGGGCGGCTGCACCACTTCCTCGTGGGCTTCGAGTATTTCCGGGACAAGAGCACCGCCTTCGACGAGCGCCAGCCCCTGACCCAGTATTACGAGCAGATGAAGCACTCCCTGCTGGAAAACGACAACTATGTGGATGCCCTCATCGACGCAAACGACGCCCTGTTCACTGTGGACCTGACCCACGGCCAGCTCGAGCAGATCTTCTACCGGACTACCGCGCTGCGGCAGTTCGATCTGCAGATGGCGCTGCCCTGCTCCTACGACGACTACTGCGCCCAGCGCCGTCACTTCGTCACTCCTGAGACGCTGGAAAACTACCGCATCGTGGACACGGCGTCAAAACTGCTGGAGCGCTTCCACTCGGGCTTCAAGCACGTGACAGTGGAGTACCGGGAGCAGACCTCCTGCGGCGAGCCGGTCTGGCTCCAGAAGACCGTCCTCATGGCGCAGGATACCGTCTTTGATGCGGCCTCCGGGCGGGAGATGCCGGTCATCCACGGTATCATCCTCTTCCGGGATACCTCCATCTTCCATGCACAGGAGCAGGCCGAGAATCAGCGCCTGCAAGAAGCTTTTGAAGAAGCCGACTCGGCCAGCAAAGCCAAGACCGCCTTCATGAACCGGATGAGCCACGACATCCGCACCCCCATCAACGGCATTCTCGGTATGCTGGACATCCTCCGCTCCAACCGGGACGATGCCCGGAAGGTGGACAGCTGCCTTGATAAAATAGACCTCTCCGCTCACCATCTTCTGGCACTGGTCAACGACGTGCTGGACATGAGCAAACTGGAAGCCGGGCAGATGGTGATGGAACAGGAGCCCTTTGACATCGAGGTGCTGCTGCACGACGTCTCGTCGCTGGTGGAGGCACAGATAGAAAAGGACGGCCTGACCCACCGCCGCCACCGGGAAAATATCCAGCACACCGCCCTCGTGGGCAGCTCTCTCAAGCTGCGGCAGATCATGGTGAACCTGTTCAGCAACGCCATCAAGTACAATAAGCCCGGCGGGTCCATCGACACCTACGCCAGGGAGCTCTCCTGCGACGGCACCACCGTGTGGTACGAGTTCCGCATCACGGACACCGGCATCGGCATGAGCCGGGATTTCCTGGAGAACCAGCTGTTCAAGCCCTTTACCCAGGAGTCCGCCGACGCCCGCACCCAGTACAGGGGTACCGGCCTCGGGATGTCCATCGTCAAGGAGCTGGTCAGCCAGATGGGCGGCAGCATCTCTGCCGAGAGCCAGCTGGGGGAGGGGACTGCCTTCACCTTCCAGCTGCCCTTCCTGCTGGACAAGAACGCCGCCGCAAAGCCCCAGCTCAAGCCCACCGACAACGGGCGGCTGGACGGGATGCACATCCTGCTGGTGGAGGACAACGACATCAACATGGAAGTGGCCGAGTTCCAGCTCACCAGTCAGGGCGCAGCGGTGGACAAGGCATGGAACGGCAGGGAAGCCGTGGAGCGCTTTGCCGCCAGTGCGCCGGGCGGGTATCAGGCCATCCTCATGGATGTGATGATGCCGGTGATGGACGGCTTCGAGGCGTCCCGGGCCATCCGCGCCCTCGACCGGCCCGACGCCGCCACCGTTCCCATCCTCGCCATGACGGCACAGGCCTCCGACGAGTGCGCCCAGTCCTGCCATCAGGTCGGTATGAATGGCCGTCTCGTCAAGCCTCTGGACGCCAAAAAGCTGGCAAAGAGCATCCGGGAGGCTGTACAAAACAAGCAGTAAAGGAGACGTTCTCATGAAAATCGCAGTCCCGTTCGAAGACGGTCAGGTGTTTCAGCACTTTGGCCGCTCCGCACAGTTCAAGTTCTATGAGGCCGAAAACGGCCAGCTCCTGCGCACCGAGGTCATCCCGACGAATGGTCAGGGCCACGGCGCACTGGCGGGCTTTCTCGTACAGCATGGCGCAGATGTTGTGCTCTGCGGCGGCATCGGCACCGGTGCGCAGGTAGCACTGATGCAGGCAGGCATCCAGCTGTTCGGCGGCCTTTCCGGCGCCGCAGACGCCACTGTGGCCGACTATCTGGCCGGAAAGCTGGTCTTCGACCCGGACATCCACTGCACCCACCACGACCACGACGAGGGCCGCAGCTGCGGCTCCCACTGCGGGGGCGGGTGCCACTGATAGAATAAGCAAAGCCGCCCATACACTTACTCCCAGACAAACCAAAAAACTTCTTCATCCGACAACGACTTGACGGCATTGGTTCGAGTGACCGCACGCCAAAAATCAAGTCTTGGAGGATACTATTATGACAAAATTGCTTGCCTGCCGCTTCAACATGGATACTAACCGGGTGGAAGCCCGGTTCGCGGATGGCACCATCATTGCCATTGACTGCATCGCTGTGGAGGATGAGTACGGCAACACCCCGGCACAGCGGGCAGAACTGGACTGGCTGCTGTGGAACAAGCCCTTGGAGTACGCACAGATGGTGCTGAGAGGGGAGATGGAGCGTTATCTTTCTCTCGGCTGTGACCACGGCAGACTGGAGGATTGAGCCGCAGAAAACGCGCGGCAAAAATGCTAATCGCGCGGCGCGCGTTTCGGCGCGCGATTAACGATCTTTGTTTTTATCGAATTGCAGTCATTTTCTGCTCTTTCACAAGAAAATCGCGCGTTTCTTTGCGCGTAATAATCGCGCGGCGTGCGTTTTTATCGCTGATTTTCTTTTAAGCAGTATCTTCTTCCGCGCCCTGCTCCTTTTACTTCAATCTTCCCTTCTTCTACAAGCTTTCGGAGAATACGGTATGCCTGATCTTTTGTGTATCCGCACAGCTCTTGAGCTTTCCGATTCGTAATCGACGGCTTATGCTTCAGATATTCAAGAATCCGATCCTTTGCTTGAATCTGGCTGACCGTCTTATCCTGCACATAGGCCACATCGGTTTTCACCGTTTCGTAGACCTTGAGGGACAGCATATAGGTCTTGCCGTTGAGTTCCAGAAGCCCCTCGTCCCGGAGAGCGTTCAGAACCTTGTGGGCATTGTCATCGGTTTCCTGAATCCTCTTTGCCGCCTGCTTCAGGGTGATTTTCTGGTGCTCCCGGAGATAGTGCAGAATCATCAGCTCCGACAGCGTGAACATCTTGGACCGCTTATCCTGCGTCTCTGCGATGAAACGCACGAAGTTCTGGTTCTCCATCGTGCTACGAAGGGTCAGCCGGACGGAGTTGGGCGTGCTGGCGTACTCCGGGTAGGGCTTGCCCTCGGTGAGCATACTCTGGAACATAATGTCCACGCCCTGCCCGGAACGCTGCACATACTTCAGGTGCTGAAGGGTCATTGCGATCAGCTTGTTCCGGGGAATGGATTGGTGGGTGATGATGTTGCTTTCGTTGATGTCCCCCGGAAAGCCGCCGGGGTTTTCAATCACGATCTTTGTGGGGTAGTGCTTGACGTAGACCGGTGCCATGTCCTCATAGGAGCGATGCGCCAGCGCATTCAGCAACGCCTCCTGAAAAACCGCTTCGGAGAAATCGTACACCTCCAGCCGGAACAGCCCCACCTGCACATTGGTCAGGCGGTTATAGGTGCGGATGCGCTCGGTCAACTTATCCAGAATCGAGATCACCGGCTCCTGCATGTCCATGCGGTTGTCGTATTCCGTCTGCGCTTCGTCGCTGTAATGGAGGTAGATCACCTCTGCCTGCGGCAGCAGCCGGGCAATGGAAGCCGCCTTGCCCACAAACAGCAGCCCTGCCACCGTCACACGCACTTCGTCCTTGTCCATTCGGATCAGGTTCAGGTTGTCCAGAAAGGTGGTATCTGCCAAATCCGGCAGGGCAGAGCCTGCATCCCGAATCCGCAGCTTCTCTTTCAGGCGGTACACTTCCAGCAGGTCAATGTCGCTTTCGGTTGCGCCTTCCACGATCTTTGCCGAAAAGTCCGGGTTGTCAGCAGGGGAGTACACATCATTTGCCGGGTAGTAAGGCTTTGTCACGTTCCCCAGCCGCCTGTAATAGATGCCGCCGGTGGTGGCAACATGAGAATTGGATTTCTCCACCGATACCACCAGCACCACGCCGTCAGAGGTTTCCACCGGCTCGATTTCGGTAAACAGGCTGGGCCGGGTCATATCGTAGATGGCTTCCATCAGTGCCTGCGGGTCGCTCTTGGGGCAGCCCGTAATGGTGCCGTCATCTTCCACGCCAAACAGCAGAACGCCCCCCTTTGTGTTTGCCAGCGCAACCGCACTTTTTACCGCAAGCTCTTTCCGCTGCCGGTAGTCCTTGCACTTCACCCACGACTTAAACTCCTGCCGGGTGCTTTCCCCGGCAGCAATCATTTTGCGGAGTGCTTGTTCGGTCATGGTGGGGGCCTCCTTTCCTTGCTCATCTATTGGAATTAACAGTTGCCTGTATGTAGCTTAAAATATGGAATCCTTCTGTCATTCATCATCTTTTGAAAAGTTTATTAAAGTCGATTGCATAGCCAATGCTCTGTAATTCTTGTAAAGCCTCAGTTTTCCAACTTTCCGAAACTGTGTAAACAACCCCTTGTAAATCGGACGGAAGTTCTATACCTTCATCTACTAACATTATAACTCTCTCCCGACCCAGTTTTCCCATAAAATAACCCGCTTCATATACGACATTCTGTCGTGCGCGCTGCTTCTCTACGGCTTCACTTTTTTCTTTTCCAATATCATCACCAGTAAACAGGCAAATTGCGGCACCCACATCACTATTTTCTTCAAACTTCTCAATGATCGTCTTGCCCTTATTAGCCTGTTCACTCAAGATAATTGCTTCAAGCCCTTGTTTTTCAAGAAGTCTCGCCACTTTTTCTTTAAGTGCTTCATCATGCCCATGAACAACAAATACTTTATTATTTTGATAGCTCGAATCCGGATGTACATCTTCCGACAGTTTCTCGTCTTTTTCTGACATTTCTTCTTTAATTTCTATCAGATAGTCTTTGAAAACGTCTTTTGTCTTTTTCAATCCGTTGCAACAAGTACTTATACGGATATAATCTGCACCGGGCACATACATAGTTGGTGAAAACAACGTATTGGAAAAATCCGTCACCTCGTAGCTGTTACGTCCGAAACGATTTACCAGAAATCGTTCAGCCCTTGAATGCCACGATTCAAATTCAGGAGATTCAGCCATAACATTGTTTGCAATCAATGTATCAATTTCATTATAGATCGCTTCTAATTTTTGATAATCAGTCATTTGAACATCCTCCTGATTTCTTTATCCAAAGCTTGTGCTCTTTCTGATTTCATCATATCACAGTGGTTTGTTTAAAATCAACTGCATATTTTCGCAAAAATTGTACTGGATTTTAAACAATCAGATGTGATATAATTAAATTTTATTCTTCAATCAGGAAAACCAGCAAATGCTCCCCATTATCATAAATACTGAATGTTCTCCTTATTCCATCACTCTAATCGTACTCTCAACAAACGCAATCTCATCTTCCGTCAGCTCATACTTTTTATACAGTTCTTCATCCGTCCAAGTTTTGCTGAAGTCCTGCATCGGAACAAACGGGAAAACAAGCTTTGACAAGTTGATTGATGTCAATGCAAGCAGAATCAACGCCCTGACAAATTTAGTTTTCAAATACAGCAACGTATTTTCGGCATGGCTGTAATCATCATACGCACCAATCACAAAATACGAATGTGTGCATACTTCGCCCGGGTTGATAATTCTCATAGACGATGTTAAAACCTTAAACATTCCGTCTTTTCCCGGCTCACCAGCGTGTTCGGCACCCGTTTTACTAATAAGAATTTTGTATTTATCCACACTATTAGTCCCTTTATTCACTTCGTCTCGATGGATGTAGGTCACCCCATCGCTCGCATAAAGAGCAAGGTCATCCGCACGGTCTTTTTCCATTTTGCCTCGATAGTTTGTTGGCAAGCCATAGGGCATAAGGGGGCTTACAATCTCGTCAAAACGAGATTCTTTTTTTGCTGCAATCTTATGCAGTATGGAAATTGCCTCATTGTACCGAACTAGAATTGGAAATTCGTCTAATGCGCGATTAGAGCTGTGCACGTCGCCGTTACGAATGCTGATAAAATTGCACATTCCATCATATTTACTATCCCAAAGGAAATAGCAAATACCTCCGCTAATACTAATTTGCGGAAAACACTCTTTTGCATTGGTATAGTCAACCAACTTCACGATTCGATGGTCATGCATCATATCATTTCGGAAGTCATCTAATCCCATGCCACCAGCAAACCATCGAGAAGGCATAATCATTGACAAATAATGTGGTTCAACCAACTTCGCGGTATTCACAAACAAATCGTAGATAGGAACAGCTTGTCTGCTGTCTCCACTTGTTTCCAGCTGATACGGCGGATTGCCCACAATGGCATCAAATTTCATGGGCTGTCCCTCCTTTCCCCATGTATCGGTTCGCTGCAGCTTCTTTGCCAGACGCTGCGGGTCGTTTTCCATCCGTTCCAGCAGGTGCGGAATGTAGGTGGTGTTGACCGTCCAATCCTGATAGCCCACCAGCGTCCGCCGGGTGATGCTTTCCGCCATCCGGGTCTTGCACAGAACAAAGATCTGCTGCTCCACGGTCTCCTGCCAGAGAGCCTGTGTCTGCTCCAGCGGCAGCTTGTCCTCCGGGCCGGGCAGCTTCATGGCGTACAGGCTGTATGCCATATACAGAGGATACAGGCCGGATTTGGAGTTCATTTCCAGAATCCGTGCCTCCGAGTTGAGGAAGATGTCCTCGGTGACCTGCCCCTGATCCACCAGACGAGGCTCCTCCAGAACCTCCTGCGGATCGAACTGTTCGTTGAGGAAGCAGTAGCCGCCCACCATGTTGCTCAGATGAAGGTTCACCACCCGCCACGGGGTCAGAACGGTTTCCTTGTCGGGGTTGCGGAAGTGGCTGAAGATCTCGGCAATGCGCTTCACACGCTCGGTGGGCGGCAGCTCGTCCGCAGCCTTTGCCATGCGGCGGATGCTCAGACCCGCCCCGCTGACCACATCCTCGTCGTAGTATTTCAGCAGCTTGCGGAACAGGGGCTTGTCCACGGTTTTGGGCATAAACTCTTGCCATGACTCCTCATCCACCAGCGTGATGAAGTCTGCCATCTTGATGCTCTCGGTCAGGTCCACCTTGGCACCGTAAATCAGCAGAGGCAGGCGGATGGACACATTCCGCAGCAGCCGGATGACCTTTTCCCGCTCTTTCTTCTGCTCTTGCAGTTTCTTGAGCAGGTTATCATCCTCTTTGGTGCGCTCCCGCTTGGGCTTATTGGAAATCTTGTCTGCCTTTTCGTATTCCTCGCCCGTCAGCCCCTGATGATTGATGTGGACTTTGGTTTCCTTTTTGGCGGCTTTCTGCTCGCTGAGCTTGTCCGACAGGGTATGGAACAGCTGCACATCGTCCTCGTCCATGACGATGCCGGTGTCCTGCTTGTAGACCGATTCATCGTCAAAGCCGCTCTTGATGGCTCTATCCACCGTCAGACGCTTGATCTGCCGCATCACTCTGGAGACGCTGTATGCAGTCATCTGGGTGCCGTCCACCGCAATCACCGGGCAGAAATTCAAAAACTCGCCCAGTGCCGCCCGGTTCTGCTCCTCGTTGGTCCGACCCCGCTTGGTAATGCGGTTGACCTCAGAAATCACCTTCAAGGCACGGTCCGGGGCAAAATCAAAGACGTAGCAGCGTTCCTTCTGCTTGCCGTCCAGCACTCCTGCCGACTGCACCCGGAAGATGGTCTGCATATAGCCGGACGCAGCCGTGCTTGCCGACCCAGTCAGCATCATCACAGCCGTCCACTCCGGCACCGTCACGCCGGTGGTCAGCTTGCCGCAGGAAATGGTAATGGTGTAGCGGTTCGCCTTGATGACCTGCTTTACCAGCGTCAGGGCGTTGTCGTAGGGCATTTCGGCATCGCCGTCGCCTGCAACGTTAGCAACTTTATACGCACCAAACACAGGATGGTCTTTCAGCAGCCTGCTCAGGGCACTGGCCTCTTTTACGCCCGGAACCATCCAGAGGGTATGCCGGAACATCTCCCGGTACTCCGGCGTGGAGTAGGGGTAGTTGCTCTCCGGGTTCTCCGAAGAAATCAGGTCCAGAAAGCTGCGCACATCGGCCTCGTGGACAAAATCACCCACCTGTGCGCCAGCAGGCAGAGGACGGAAATCCCGTGCAGGGTCTCCCGCTTGCGTCTTTGCTCCTGCCGGATCTACAAAAGTTTTCGGTAATGACCTCGTTCCAGAAATTCGATCATCCCTTTATCCCGAAGAAATTGCATCTGTTGGCGAATCTTCGCTTCAATGTTTTGATTGTCGGGATGCTGAATCTTCAGTTTGTCTGCAAACACATAAATATCCTTCAGATAAAAATCTTTCGTCGGGATAGCGTTTACACAGTTGAGTACATCAAACAGCCATCCACGCTTTTCAATAGATCCCGTTTGCAGACGTTTGATTCTTGCATAGTCTTGTACGATACGATCCTTACTGCGGAAATTCTGATTTTCAATAATAGGGATTCGCCCTTGTTCTGGAATATCACCGTACAAAATATTGCAACCGACCCATCCAGCACGTCTGGCAGTTGGCAATAACGGTTTTCTCTTTTCGATTACTGTAGGTGTAAAGAAGAATTTGGGAACAACTGTTAAATCGACGACCTGTAAAGAGGAGTAGTGCATAACCAACAAATCGGGATTTGTCATACTGGTTATGCGACTTATCATGGTATCGTATGCACCATCCGATATTTTTCTTCCGATTCTTCCATCTTTACTTTTTAACTCAAAGATTTCCCCACAGGATGGACACTGAAAGTCTGCAACAGGGCGGTTATTTTCCAATTTTGAAATTCGAGCATTTCCACATACCGGGCAGAAAATATTGTCGTTGACCCAGCTTTCACTCATTACACGGATTTTCTGTGAATTGCTTTTATATCCAAGTCCAAGCGATTGGTCAAAGCACAAGTTCATAGTTCAAAATCCTCACACCGGATATTGCTTTTTATGATTGTACCACGTTAGTCAGGCACTGTAAATATCAGAGCCTCATGCCGCCATCTTTCGTTTTCATCAGGGCGCCCCATTTTCCAGTGCCCTGCCGGGAAGAATCCAAAGAGC
>ENA-ORNB01002134-ORNB01002134.1-human-gut-metagenome-genome-assembly--contig:-NODE-2134-length-11583-cov-2.726232_pt1 | contig 11583 bp, 8 predicted proteins | sample MGYA00242112_ERZ509016 | MGnify/ENA primary metagenome ERZ509016 (study PRJEB26280, sample SAMEA2338705) | human gut metagenome | biome: human gut; feature: human-associated habitat; material: faeces...
TTACTGTAAAACAAATAATGTAATCAAAAAGGAAAAACTTTTATTAAAACGAAATAACAGATTAACAAACATCCGTAAAAATTATTTGAAGAAGGAATGAAACATAGAGGTTTATGACTTTTTATAAGTTTTCAGTAACGGAATGGATTATGTTTAGAGAAATTGGGGATGAGCGGGCTTTCGATGGGATTTTAAATCAGATTATAGAGAACATTCAGAATGGCAGTCTTAAAGCGGGAGCTGCCCTTCCGGCGGAGCGGACAATGGCGGAGACCATGGGAGTGTCCAGACCGGCAGTCAGAGAAGTTTTGAGAGCACTGGAACTGCTGGGAATAGTTAAGCCAGTGCCGGGAGGCGGGAATTATATTACGGAGGATCTGGATACCTGGCTGATCGGCCCCTTATCCATACTTTTTAAATTAAATAATGGATATCTGCGCCAGAATCAGCAATTTCGTGCGGCACTGGAAAGAGAATCAGCAATTCTTGCAGCGAGGAAGTGCACACCGCTGAACGCAGCAGAATTATGGATGATTCTTGCACGGCTGGACGCCGCAGAAGATGAAAAGATACGGGGTAAACTGGATCGCGAACTTCACCAGAAGATTGCAAAGATCGCAGATAACCCGATGATTTACAGTGTCCTTGCGGCAGCGGATCAGCTTACGGAGAATATTGTTTCCGGGACGAGAGACTACATTATGAAAAAGAATAATTCTGCCAGAGAGGTTGATGACCAGCATCATCGGCTTGTTGAGGCAATCATCAACGGAGATGCAGAACAGGCGGAACGATGTATGTCCGAACATATGGATACGATTGAACGTTATATGGAAGAAATGCAAAAAAAATCCTAAGAAATTTTGGGCATTTTTACAGAGTTAATTGATATGACCTCTATTGTGTTTTGGTAATACCAGTGATATAATTAAAATGCAAATTGGTAATACCAATAAATAAAACTGGCAATACCAGAAAGAGGTGCGAAACAATGGGATATGTGAAATGGTCATATGAGACACTGAATCATTTTTGCGGAGACGTATTCAAGGCGTTTGGATTTACAGAGGAAGAAAGCAATCAGATCAAGGATGTGCTTCTTACGGCTGACCTTTATGGAATAGAAAGTCATGGTATGCAGAGAATGGTGCGTTATCATAAGGGAATCGAAAAGGGAACCATCCATCCGCAGGCAAAGCCTGAAGTTGTATTTGAAACACCGATATCTGCAGTGATTGATGGTCATAATGGAATGGGACAGCTTATTTCCGTTTACGCAATGAAAAAAGCCATCGAAAAAGCCAAAAAAACCGGAGTTGGAATCGTAACCGTCCGTGAGTCCAATCATTTTGGTATTGCCGGATATTATGCAAAGATGGCGTGCGATGAAGGACTTCTGGGAATGGCTTGCACTAATTCAGAGGCTATTATGGTTCCTACGTTTGGCAAAAAAGCCATGCTTGGATCAAACCCAATCGCAGTAGCTATGCCGGCAGACCCGTATCCGTTTTTCTTTGACTGTTCTACTACAGTAGTTACAAGAGGAAAACTAGAAATGTACAACAAAATGGAGAAACCGCTTCCTAATGGATGGGCGTTGGACAAAGATGGTCATGCAAGCACAGACGCACCGGATGTCCTTGCCAATATTGTTGCAAAGAAGGGCGGCGGAATCATGCCCCTTGGTGGAAATGAAGAGGTTACAGGAAGCCACAAGGGATATGGATATGGTATGTTATGTGAACTGTTCAGTTCCATTCTTTCCATGGGTGTTACTTCGGATCATTGCTGCACATTCCCGGATAAAACTGGAATCTGTCATGGATTCATGGCAATCGATCCGGCTGCATTTGGTGATCCTCAGGCAATCCGCAGACATTTTTCAGAATACCTGGAAGCTTTGAGAGAAAGTCCGAAGGCAGAAGGCAAAGAACGCATTTATACACATGGTGAAAAAGAAGTTTTGGCAGAAAAAGAAAGAAGAGAACATGGATTACCTGTAAACGATAATACGATGGTCGAACTTGCTAATCTGTGTGGATATCTCAAACTTGACTTTGATAAATATTTTGACGGATATGAGCTTCCAAAAGATAGCAAATTCTTTACAGGAAATTATTAATAGATTAGAAGGCAACTGTTTACAGTAACAATAGAGGCAGCCGAATCATACGGTTTCACATAATTTAAGATACCAGGGAGGACAATAGAAATGGATTATGCAAAAGAATCTTTAAGACTGCATGGAGAATGGAAAGGTAAGATTGAAGTTGTAACAAGAGTACCTGTAGAAAATAAGGATGATCTGTCACTTGCTTATACACCTGGAGTTGCACAGCCTTGTCTGGAAATCCAGAAGGATGTAAACAAATCTTACGAACTCACAAGAAGATGGAACATGTGTCTGGTAGTTACAGACGGTTCTGCTGTTCTTGGACTTGGAAACATTGGACCAGAAGCCGGAATGCCGGTTATGGAAGGTAAATGTGTCCTTTTCAAGGCATTTGGTGATGTAGATGCATTTCCACTCTGCATTAAAAGCAACGATGTGGACGAAATTGTAAATACAATCTATATGATCTCCGGTTCCTTTGGTGGAGTAAACCTGGAAGATATTTCCGCACCGAGATGTTTCGAAATTGAAAAGAAACTGAAAGAAAAATGTGATATTCCGATCTTCCATGATGACCAGCATGGTACTGCGATCATCACACTGGCAGGTCTTACCAATGCACTTAAAGTTGTTGGCAAGAAGAAAGAGGATGTCCATGTTGTAATGAACGGAGCAGGAGCAGCAGCAATCTCTATCGCTCGTCTGCTTCTCACAGCCGGATTTAAGAACATCACACTCTGTGACAGAAAGGGTGCGATCTATGAGGGACGTCCGGAAGGAATGAATCCAGTCAAAGATGAAATGAGCAAGGTGACCAATCTGGATAAGAAAGCAGGTTCTCTGGCAGATATGCTGGTCGGCGCAGATGTATTTATCGGTGTTTCCGCACCTGGTGCCGTTACAACAGAGATGGTTAAGACCATGAATAAGGATGCAATTGTTTTTGCATGTGCAAACCCGACTCCGGAGATTTTCCCGGATGACGCAAAGGCTGGCGGAGCAAAAGTTGTTTCCACAGGAAGAAGTGATTTCCCGAACCAGATCAACAACGTACTTGCTTTTCCAGGAATCTTTCGTGGCGCATTTGATGTGAGAGCAAAAGAGATCAATGATGAAATGAAGCTGGCAGCGTCTGAAGCACTTGCAAATCTGATCGCAGATGAGGAACTTTCTCCGGAATATATCATTCCGAAGGCATTCGATAAGAGAGTAGGACCGGCGGTAGCCAAAGCAGTTGCGGAGGCAGCAAAGAGAACCGGCGTAGCCCGTATTTAAAAAATACAATTTAATAAGATAGACAATTTTCCCCGGCATAACTTATTATAGGGATAGCAAGGACGTGTGACAACAATAGATTTTACTTCAAGGAAACGTCCGCAGTATGCCGGGGATTTTCTTATAATTTTTTACGAATGAGTAGAGATTTATAGCTGGAAATAAGAAACCAACTATGGAAGGGAGAACTGTGGTATAAACAGCTTCCGTCACAGACAGCGTAGGAGACCTGCAAGTAGCTGGACAAAGCATGCTATAATTAAAAATAACAGACATCAGAAAAGAAGGGACAAAATATGCAAATCAGTTTATTACTAATGGAAGAGATTGCAAAGCTTTTTGCAATCATGCTTATGGGATATGCGGTTGTAAAAGCCGGCCTTATGAAGTCATCAGAGAGTAAAAGCATATCTGTAGTCATGGTTTATCTGGTTATTCCATGCGTAATTATCGACGCATTTCAGGTGGACTATACGCCAGATGTAAAAAAAGGACTGCTCCTGGCATGTGCGGCAGCAGTTCTGGTACATGTTTTATTTCTGATACTTACCACAATATTAAAACAAGTATTACAGCTGGATACGATTGAGCGTGCAACTGTTATTTATTCAAATGCCGGGATACTGGTAATTCCGCTGGTACAGGATTTGCTTGGAAAGGAGTATGTTATTTACTCCAGTGCTTATATTACGGTACAGCTGGTTTTGATCTGGACACATTGCAAAAATATGATTTGCGAAGAAGATAGATTAGAGTGGAAAAAAGTATTTCTGAACGTAAATATTATTTCAATCATAGTAGGAGTGATATTGTTTATCTGCAGAATCCAGATGCTTTCGGGAGTGCAGGATGTCATGGATATGATGAATAATATGATTGGTCCGATTGGTATGCTGCTTGCCGGAATGGTTATTGCGGACGTACCTCTTAAGATTGTATTTACTAAAAAAAGAAACTATCTTTCAACAGTATTGCGATTGATTGTTTATCCAATATTTGTACTGATTCTAATGAAACTGATTCATACATTTGCAGGAATAAATGATTCCAAACAGATTCTCCTGACTGTATATATTGCATCCATAACACCTGCTTGTGCAACTGTGACATCCATGGCGCAACTATATGATAAAGATGCGGCATATGCGAGCTCATTGTATGTACTTACGACACTGCTGTCAATTGTGACCATGCCAGTGATGGTGGGAATGTATGAGATGTTTGTGTGAGAGAATAGAAAGATTGAAGAAATGACACTGACTTCGGTTGGTGTCTTTTATTTTCATGGTCCAGTCATGTCCAGACTGATCGAATACTTTGTGAAGATCACGTTCCAGATGTTAAAGGCATTCTACATTGCAGAATACAAATCCATCATGATAATTGATAGAGGAGAAAAAAGATATGGATCCGAGTATGCATGTTCATGCTGCCATTTCTGATTGTATATTTGGGGATAAAAGATGGACTGAGCCTAAAAAGCACATTATTTTATTTCCGAACAATATTGGACAAGTAATTATGAATTAGTGAAAGAAATGATGTCACAAGCGGAAATCCAATAAATGTCGTGTCAAGTCTATAGTATCTGACACAATAGGTTATAAAAAATCTGTAATAATGAGATAATTACAATCAATAACGCCGATACGGGATTATAATAAATCCTACTTGGCGTTATTGATTTTTGCATAGCATTCTTTGCTCTATAAGAAGTTCACGAAATTTACCACATCGAGTTGGATTTGTTGACAATCATATTGGCTTGGAATATACTTGGTTTATCAAGCGCGGCTCGAAAAAATCTTTATTGTCAGAAAAAAGTCAATCCAAAAGGGGAACTGGAGATTATTGACAGTTAAATATAACATATAAAATCATATAAGTAGATGTTGAGCTCAAGAAGCTAAAACTTTCATAAAGAGGTGTCAGAATGGATAAAAAAACAACGTTGGAAATGATTGCAGCAATTTCAAATGCAAACGGTACATCAGGCTTCGAAGATGAAGTGGTTGCTGCAATTCGTCCTTATGCAGAAGGACTCGGAGAAATTACAGAAGATCGCATGCGCAACCTATATATCCGCCGTAAAGAAAATAACGGCAAACGTCCGGTTGTTCAGCTTGATGCACATAGTGATGAGGTTGGCTTTATGGTGCAGGCTATCTGCCCGAACGGAACTCTCCGCATCATTCAGATCGGAGGTTGGGTGAACCACAATATTCCCGCTCATAAAGTCCTGGTTCGCAACCGATTCGGAGAATATATTCCAGGTATTACTGCCAGTAAGCCTCCGCATTTCATGACAGAGCAGGAGCGTAAAGCACCTCTGGATATGAAAGATATCACGGTAGATGTTGGCGCTGTTTCTAAAGAAGAGGCGGTTGAAAAGTTCGGCATTCGTATCGGTGAACCGGTAGTGCCAGATGTGACATTTACATATTCAGAAACCACAGATCTGATGGTGGGCAAGAGCTTTGACTGTCGTTTGGGATGTGCGGCAATTCTTAAGACCATGCATACTCTGGCTGGTCAGGATTTGAATGTGGATATTGTTGGCGCTTGTGCAGCACAGGAAGAAGTTGGTGTACGTGGTGCCACTGTGACAGCACAGGTAATTAAGCCGGATATCGCAATTGTTTTTGAAGGCTGCCCGGCAGATGATACGTGCGTTGAGCAGTATATGGTTCAGACTGCTATTAAGCGTGGCCCGATGCTTCGTCACATTGATTCACGCATGATTACCAATCCACGTTACCAGAGATATGCGCTTGATCTGGCAGAAAAGCTTGGCATCCCGGTTCAGGATGCAGTTCGCAGTGCTGGTTCAACCAATGGTGCAGTTATACATCTGACTGAAAAAGCAGTTCCGGTCATTGTTATTGGTGTTCCGGTTCGCTATGCGCACACACATTACGGGATTTCAGCTTATGCTGATTTTGATAATGCGGTTAAGTTGGCATGCGAAATTCTTAAAAGACTTGACGAAGAGCAGATTATGAGTTTTTAAAAAAATATAATGATGTGCTGAAAGCGACAGGTATAACGGCAACTGCCGGAAAAGGATATGCAAAGAAGCGCATCACAGCTATTTGAACTTTTATGTGACAAACGTAACGGTCTGTGATATTATGAAAGTGGTATAGGCGAAAATGACTTTTGCAGAAACGAAAGTATTTTCAAATTTTATTTAAAAATATACTTCTTCTAATAGATTAGAAAGAAGTTATATAGATACGGAACGGTATGAGTACAAAGAACATTACCAGTGAACAGTAATGTAGGAGAACAGTTCGAACATATGTATCGGCTGTTCTCCTTTTGTTTTCAGGCATTAATGCGGTACTTAATGCAGTAGTATTTTCTATATAAGTGTTGGGAGATTATATGAAAAAGTTTAAGGCAAACGATAATAAGAGTGAAGAACATGAGATCAACTACAGACAATTCAACAAAAAGCTGGAACTGCTGAATCAGATCCTGTCTCTGATATCAGACATCAATCAGGCATCAGATGAGAAAGAAGTGAAGGACTGTATTCCTGCATTGCTTCAATACACCGGCGAATATACAGATGCAGACAGAGTATATATTTTTGAACTGATGTCTGAAAAACAGGATTATTACAGCAATACCTTCGAATGGTGCAGAGAGGGGATCGTCCCCCAGATTGACAATCTGATTCGTATTTCTGCCGATAGTATGCCGGTGTGGCATGAGAAATTTCTTCGTGGAGAAACTATAATTATTCATGATCTGGAGAAAATATGTGAAACTATGCCTTCGGAATATGACATCCTGAAGGTTCAGGATATTCATTCTCTGCTGGTTTTACCTTTGTTTGCAAATACGCAGTTGAGCGGTTTTATCGGTCTGGATAATCCGGATCTGGTTAATCCCGGTGTTTCCATATCGCTTCTTTCCAATGCAGGCGGACATCTTGCCAGTACCCTGAATAATCTGCGTATGTTCAGGATGCTTGAGGAAAAGCAGAAAACACTGGAGAGCAATCTGGAGGAACTTCAGAAGGAGAAGCATATCCTGGAAGCTCTCTGTGTAGATTATACCTCATTTTATTTATGTGATCTGGCAAATGATACTCTGGAACCGATCAAACAGAGCATGCATTCCAATTGGGCAGAGATTGATGGGATGACAGAGCTGGAATCCGGCTATACCTCCAGAATCAGATATTATTATGACCATTATGTGATCCGGGAATCAGCATCGGATTTCCTCCGGAAGATGGAACGTCACGCTCTCATAGAGTATCTGCGGAATCACAAGCGTTTTGCGTATCGTTATCAGTCAGTGAAAAACCATGCCGGACATGAGTATTTTGAATTACAGGTGATCCGCCTGGAGACAGGCAACAGGGATGATTATAAGATCATTATGGGATTTCGCTATATTGATGATATTGTGCAGGAGGATATGAAAAAGAAGCAGCAGATGGAAGAGACTATGGCTGACCTGAAACTGAATAATGAGATCATCTCTGCAATCAGCAAAATGTACCGGATCATTTACCGGATGGATCTGATCCATGATACCTATGAGGAGATTTCCAGCCAAGAATCCATGCACCGTCTGACCGGTAGAAATGGAAAGATTTCTGTTCAGTTTACAAAAGCCGGAGAGAGATTCATAGCGCCCGAATTTCAGGAAAGAATGAGAGAATTCCTGGATGCTTCCACGCTGGCAGAGCGTCTGAAGAACAGAGAGGAGGTTTCCACAGAATACAGAGCCATAACCGGAGTCTGGTATCAGGCAAGATTTATTGTAAAGCTTCGAAATGAAGCAGGGGAAGTGACTAATGTTCTCTATGTGACGAGAGATATTAATGACCAGAAAATATCTGAGCTGGAGAGCCGGGAAGAACTGAGAAGAACCGCTCAGGAGGCAGAGAAAGCCAATCTGGCAAAGACAGATTTCCTGAGGAGAATGAGCCATGATATCCGGACACCGATCAATGGGATCCAGGGCTGTGTGGATATTGCGGACCGTTATCCGGATGATCTGGAGCTTCAGCAGGAAGCACGTACCAGAATCAGGACTGCTTCCAGTTATCTTTTAAATCTTGTCAATGATGTGCTGGATATGAATAAGCTGGAATCCGGCAATATACAGCTTGAGAGAAAGCACTTTAATCTGCTGGAACTTTTGCATAATACGAATGAAATCACCAGGATGCAGGCAAATGAATCCGGCGTTAATTATTATGTGGAAGATGGAGAAATCATCCATACACAGTTGGTTGGAAGTCCGGTGCATTTCCAGCAGATATTAATGAATATCGGCAGCAATGCAGTAAAATATAATCATGATGGCGGTTCTGCGACAGTTACCTGTCGTGAGGTTTCCTATACGGATACCACTGCGGAATATGAACTGACCTGTACAGATACCGGTATCGGTATGAGTGAGGAATTTCAGGAAAGGGCATTTGAGCCTTTTGCCCAGGAGGGGCAGTCAGCCAGAACAAAATATGCAGGTACCGGTCTGGGACTTGCCATTGCCAGAAAACTGACAGAACTGCAGGGAGGAACTCTTTTCTTTGAGAGCATACAGGGAAAAGGAACCAAATTTATTCTCCATATTTCTTTTGAAATCTCTGCAGAGGAACAGGAAAAGAAATCTCATATGTATCAGAACTGTTCAGTAGAGGGAATTCAGGTTCTGCTGGTGGAAGACAATGAGCTGAATATGGAAATTGCTGAGTTTCTGCTGAAAGAAGAAAAAATGATAGTGACAAAGGCATGGAATGGACGGGAAGCCGTAGAAATTTTTGAGAATTCAGAGCCCGGATATTTTGATGTGATTCTGATGGATCTGATGATGCCACAAATGGGAGGTCTGGAAGCTACCCGCAGAATCAGAAAAATGGATCGAGAGGATGCGAAATCTATCCCCATTTTTGCTATGACAGCCAATGCCTTTCTGGATGATATTGCACAGGGTAAAGCAGCAGGAATGAACGAACATTTTTCAAAACCCCTTCAAATGGAGAAAGTGATAGATACCATTCGATTTTATTGCACAGCCCGATGAAAAACAGTTGGAAGAAAACATAACGAGGAAAATTCAATGAAAATAAATAGTACAGCTGCTAAACATATTAAAAAATACTGCTATATTATAGGACTTCTCTCTTTCCTGATCGCATTTTTTGCGTGTAGTCAGATGCTCCGATATCAGGAAAAGGAAAAAAAAGCATCGGGAACTTATATGGCACAAAGCACGATAAGGAGAGTCAAGGCAAAGCTGGACAATTATATAATGATTTCTGATTTTCTGGGAAATTATATCATTGATGGATCGGATATGGATGAAAACACTTTTTCAGAACTGGCAGAAAAGATTCCTAATGAGGAAGGTGTGGTAAAGGCGTTTGAGCTGGCACCGGAAGGGATAATAACCGAAATCTATCCTATGCAGGGAAATTCAGAGGCTCTTGAACTGGATGTTCTGAGGGAACACGAACGGAAAAAAGATGCAGTTCTGGCTAAGGAAACCGGGGAATATACACTTGGCGGTCCCTATCAGTTAAAGCAGGGAGGAACCGGAGCATTACTTTTTAAACCGGTTTATCGAACCGATGATTTCGGAGAGAGTAGTTTCTGGGGATTTGTACTCCAGGTAATTGACTGGGATCGTTTCATGAGTGATATAAATCTGAAATCTTTAAGTGAGGCAGATTTCAGTTATAAGATCTGGTCTTATGACAGAAGCAGTGGAGATAAGGTTATTCTTGCCCAGAGTCAGGATGATATGCCGGAAAACAGCCTGACGATAGAATGTGAAATCCCGAATAACACATGGTATTTTGATATTGTGCCTTCCAATGGGTGGATTCCGGTTTCTCAATGGATTCTTTCCATAATTGCTTCGTATATATTCTCGTTGCTGATCGCTATGGTTTTTTATCAGATATCCAGCAAAAAACACAGAGAAAAACAATATGCTGCTGAGCTTGAGAAAGCGGCAGAACTGGCGAAAAGTGCCAATGAAGCAAAAACACGATTTCTGTTTAATATGAGCCATGATATCCGGACGCCAATGAATGCGATCATAGGTTTTTCCGGATTACTGGAAAAGAACCTTCAAAACGAGGAAAAGGCAAAAGAATATCTGGGAAAGATCTGTTCTTCCGGAAATCTGCTGATGACGATTATTAACCAGATCCTGGAGATAGCCCGTATTGAAAGCGGCACTACAGCTCTGCAGCTGAAAGCAGAGGATATAAACACATTATTTCATACGGTAAACACAGTATTTGAGGAAGATATAAGGAAGAAGAACCTGCAGTATTCGGCAGATTTGGATGTATATCATACCTTTATCCTTTGTGACAGGGTGAAACTTCAGGAGATAATGCTGAACATCATCAGCAATGCGATAAAGTATACGTCAGATGGGCATGGGGTTCATGTAAAGATATATGAGAAGGATTCAGAGGATCCCCGGAAAGCCCGGTTTATTTTTAACTGTGAAGATACAGGCATTGGCATGAGCGAGGAATATCTTCCACATATCTTTGAAGAATTTTCCAGAGAGCATACAACCACAGAGAACAAGGTCGCTGGTACAGGACTGGGTCTTCCTATTGTAAAATCCATGATCGAGTTGATGGGAGGAAGTATCCGGGTAGAAAGTACGCAGGGCGCCGGGACAAAATTCACTGTGGATATTTCTTTTGATACAGCATCAGAAGAGGATGTATACAGGAATCAGATATCTGAACAGCCGGATGCATTAAAGAGGATGGAAGGAAAACGTATTCTTCTTGCAGAGGATAATGATCTGAATGCAGAGATTGCGATAGAACTGCTTGCGGAACAAAAGATCATTACAGACCGTGCGGAAGATGGAGCAGAGTGTCTGGATAAGCTGGAGAAAGCAGATTCCGGATATTATGATATGATTCTTATGGATATTCAGATGCCGGTGATGGATGGATATGACGCTACAGCCAGGATACGCAGAATGAAAGATGAGAAGAAAGCCTCCATCCCCATTATTGCAATGACGGCTAACGCCTTCGCAGAGGACAGGCAGAAGGCAATATCAATGGGAATGAATGATCATGTGGCAAAACCAATTGATATGAATGTACTTTTACCGGTGATAGCAAAATATATAAAGTGAAATATCGGTGTTACTGTTCACTGGTAACGTTCCGCGAGGTGTTTTTT
>ENA-ORNB01002141-ORNB01002141.1-human-gut-metagenome-genome-assembly--contig:-NODE-2141-length-11533-cov-5.211099_pt1 | contig 11533 bp, 13 predicted proteins | sample MGYA00242112_ERZ509016 | MGnify/ENA primary metagenome ERZ509016 (study PRJEB26280, sample SAMEA2338705) | human gut metagenome | biome: human gut; feature: human-associated habitat; material: faeces...
CCCAGCTATGTTCAGACACGAGCTTTCCTCAACGGAGGGTTCTGAGGAACAACAGGCTTATAACATATAAATAAAAAGCATGAATAACACGCACGATACGACGTTTGCCGAACTCACAAAAGAAGATGCTCGCTGTCATTTCCACACTCGCGCCATACAAGCCGAATGCAGGCAGTCTGGCATCGGAAATAGGTATCAGCGGAAATAGCGTACAAGACTACCTCTCCCTTCTGGAAAGGGCATAGTTGATTGGACAGCTCAGGGATGAGAATACATAAAATAATTGAAAATAATATACAAGATTGCCACATGCCGATTCGGTACGTTCTCTGAACCATGTTATAAGTGTTCAAGTGATACTTGGTGTAGAATGTCTATCGTTTCCAAATAAATACAATATAATCAAGGTCGATGCTTTCTAACCTACCGAGAAACAGGCTAACAACGATATTACAACTTTCATAAGAATAAAATCAGTGTAAATTCATGTCAGATACTTCAGCTAATAGCAGAATAGCCAGAAACAGTGTATTCATGAGCGTACGAATGGTTATCGTTTTATTGTTAACGCTCTACACTACTAGAATTGTCCTGCACACTCTTGGGATTGAGGACTACGGAATTTATAATGTCATCTGCGGGTTTGTATCAATGTTCAGTTTCTTGAATACCAGCATGAACAATGGTATTCAAAGATTTTTCAATTATGAGTATAGCAGAAATGGGATAAAAAGTGCGAATAAAGTATATTGCACATCCGTAATCATTCAAGTCATATTGGCTGTCTCTTTAGCGCTGATCATAGAGTTTGTCGGCATTTGGTACATCAACAGCAAAATGACGCTGCCTGTTGAACGGCTTAGCTCCGCAAGGTGGGTCTTCCAGTTCTCTGTTTTGAGCTTCTGCTTCACAATACTGCAAGCACCTTATGGAGCAGCGATAATGGCTCACGAAAAATTGGATTTCTATTCTGTAGTCAACATTCTTGATGCGTTGCTTAAGTTGTTGATAGCATTTTTTATAGCAGCATTCAGATATGACCAGCTAATAATTTATGGCTTATTGTTATCCATAATAAGCGTGATTGATTTCTTCTTGTATTATTCATATTGCAAAAGGCATTTTATTGAAATCAAATTTCATTTAGTATACGACAGAACTCTGTTTCGTTCAATGCTCCAGTTTTCGTTCTGGAATATATTCGGTTCATTTAGCGGTGTCATGAAAGAGCAGGGCATCAATCTTATCATGAATTATTTCTTCGGACCAGTAGTCAATGCCGCCAGAGGCATCGCTGCCCAAGTCAATTCAGGATTGCAGGGATTCGTTGCAAACATTACCGTCCCCGTTAGACCTCAAATAACACAGTCTTACGCTCAAGGGAACATATCACGAACCATGAATCTGACATATACAATCAGTAAATTAAGTTGCGCATTTTTATATCTGATGGCATTGCCTTTATCGTGGGAAATAGACTACGTATTAAGATTATGGCTTGGTGACAATGTTCCCGACCATGCAGGAACATTTGTCATCATCATATTGATTACATCAGTTTTGAACAATCTAAACAGCGCAGTGTCAGCTGTTGTTCATGCGACCGGAAAAATGAAGTTGTATCAACTGTCCACAAGTTTAACAGCATTATGCGCTATTCCCATTGCTTATATCTCATTGAAATTCGGCGGATCTCCAGAATCAGCACTTTGGGCAGTTGTCTTGACTATGATTGCGGCTCAAACGGTTGCAATTTCCGTATTGAAAAAATTAGTGGGGATTTCCATACTGGATTATTGTCGAAAAGTAATATTTCCTCTTGTACTGGTGTTTATGGCAACTGCTTGGATACCGTATTTCATCAATCATTTCGTTTCTCCAAGTTTCATTCGTTTGTTAATTAATGTTGCAGTTTCCTGTTCATCAGTTATGACCGCCTTTTATTTTGTTGGACTGCAAACGAACGAGCGAGAGATGATGAATCTATTGATAAAAAGAATTATAACAAAATTAAAACAAAATTAAAAAAACAATGAATATAGCTCTTCTTACCGCTGCGGGCAGTGGAACACGAATGGGGCAGGACATCCCAAAACAGTTTATGACAATAGATGACTGTCCGGTTATAATTTACACAATGCTTCCATTTCAGAAACACCCGAAAATCGATATCATTGCTGTGGTTTGTCTAAACGGGTGGGAGAAGACCATGCGCGCTTATGCGAATCAGTATGGCATCACAAAACTGAAATACATTTTTCCTGGTGGCGACAGCAATCAAGATTCCATTCATAATGGTCTCGTAGGTCTCAAACAGGAAGGATGCACTGATGAAGATATTGTTTTAATTCAAGATGGTGTACGACCTTTAGTCTCCTCAGACATAATAACAAACAATATAAGTGTCTGTAAACAATATGGATATGCGGTAACTGGTTTGAAGTGTAAAGAAGTCATCATGGAGTTTCAAACAGCCGATGGCACACTTAACTATATGCCGATTCCACGTGAACGTTTAGTCCGCACCCAAACCCCTCACACTTATAAACTTGGTATAATTCTAGATATCCACCGAAAAGCAGCAGAAGAAGGCCTTGATATGGCCGCATCGTGTGAGCTTGCGGCAAAAGTTGGAATATCTGATCAGCATCTTGTTTTGGGAACTGAAAAAAACGGCCTTAAACTGACAAACGTAGAAGACATTGAGTTGTTCAAGGCACTTAAGCATGTCTCCAAAGACAGCTGGCTAAAATAGATGGTGACTATGGCATATTACGACGATATTTCTAAAGTATCTTCCCTTGATATTTCGTGGGAAGACTTGAACGGAAAGAATATTTTTGTAACTGGCGCAACAGGGTTGATATGCTCCACATTGGTTGAAGTCCTTATGGAGCATTCTGGAGGGGACTATCATGTTTATGCTTCCGGCAGAAACGAAACAAAAGCTAAGGCCCTATTTTTTAAGTACTTTGACAATCCTAGATTTCATTTTGTGAAGCATGATGTTATGGAACCGCTTAATTATAATACTGATTTCCATATTATAATAGCCGGTGCAGGAGTTGCTTCTCCCCAGCAATATGCAACAAATCCGGTTGGAGTAATGAAATCTAATTTCGTCGGTGTTGACAATCTTTTCACCTATGGGATAGACCATGGGCTTGAGAGGTTCTTGTATATATCTTCTGATGAGGTGTATGGTGAAGGCGATGGACGCGTATTTACAGAGGAATATAGTGGATACGTTAACTGCGCCACGCTCAGAGCCTGTTACCCATCAGCAAAAAGAGCCACAGAGAGTTTATGCATAGCTTATGGACATCAATATGGAATCGATGTCCGGATTGCGCGTCCATGTCATATTTACGGGCCCAATTTTACGGACACTGATAATAGAGTGTATGCGCAATTCATCAGAAACGCATTGGCCGGGAAGGATATCGTAATGAAAAGTTCTGGAGAACAGTTGCGCTCCTGGTGCTATGCTCCTGATTGTGTGTCAGGCTTCTTATATATTCTTCTATATGGAAAGATAGGTGAGGCTTTTAACATTGCTGATGAGACATCAACGATATCGATAAAAGAACTGGCCGATACAATTGCTGACATCGTAGGGAAAAAAGTTGTTTATGAGCTACCATCCGACACGGAGAAATCAGGCTTCAATGTCGTTAAGAAGTCCGTATGCTCTACGGAGAAGTTAAAATCAATTGGATGGGCTCTGTCAGGGACAATCAGAAACAAGCTGGAAAACACAATCAAACGTAGAAAACAGAAATGAGAACAAGAGTATCTCCAACAATGCGAGCGTTGGCAGCTAAAGTAGGAAAAGTTGGTCTGTTGAAAAAACTCCTCAGTCCTATTTATACCGCATACAAAAGAAATATTCAAAGCAGGCGGAATAGACTGTTCAGAGAAAATGGAGTCAACGTACTAAAAGAATATGATGCAATCTTAAGTAGTATAGATGTACAATATTCTGTATTTGCAGGAACTCTTCTAGGTGCCGTACGTGAAAAAGGATTTCTAAAGCATGATGTGGATATTGATACGGTGATATTCAACTGCGACTACACTCCTAAAATCAAACAGGCATTGGAGCAGAACGGATTTAAGTTAGTTCATTACTATCTAATTGATAATGGTGATAAAGGAAGAGAAGAAACGTATGAAAAAAACGGTGTCAGCATAGATATTTTTTATATTTATTCGGATGAAAAGTATCCGACATATCAGTGTGATTTTCACGCTCTAGATGGCAGCACATCTCATGAAGACTCCATGACGAAGTATGGATATGTTGCCACACGTAGAATAGAATTTCCGGTTAGTCACAAAGTGACAAGAATCCAATTTGAGGACATTTCGGTGAACGCTATCTCAAATGCGAATGAATGGCTTGAATATCGATATGGAAAGAATTACATGATACCAGATCCAGATTTCAGAGATAAGGGAGACAATCCACACATATTTGAATGGACAGAAGTTAAAGCCATAATGAAATATTAATCATGCCTAAAGTTTCTGTAATAGTTCCGGTATACGGAGTTGAAAAGTATATAGAACGTTGTGCACGCAGTCTGTTTGAACAGACGCTTGACGACATCGAGTTCATTTTTGTCGATGATTGCACGCCAGACCGTTCAATTGAAATATTGACTTCTGTCTTAGAGGAGTATCAACAAAGAAAGAGACAGACCAAAATCATACACCATGACGAGAACAAGGGTCTACCAATTGCAAGACAAACAGGTATTAATGCGGCTACTGGAGAATATATAGCGCACTGCGACAGCGATGATTGGGTGGACATCGATTTATTCGAATGTCTTTACAAACATGCATTGTGGGAGCAATTGGACGTAGTGATTTATAATTATCGCACAACAGATGGCTCACATATATTATCTGAACATTCTGGAGGAAGCAGCACACATAGAAATACTTGTATTAATGAGATGATGCATAGGAATATGTGGTGGTCCTTGTGCAATAAGATGTTTAAGCGAGAACTTTATACTCACGAAGATTTGGCTTTTCCTAACGATGCAATGGGCGAAGACATGTGCCTTACGCTCCAATTGTTTTATTATTGCCATAGAATTGGATATGTAGATAAATACTATTATTATTTTACCAATCCGACTTCCATCATTCAGCAGGTGTCAGAAGACAAATGCGTGTCAAAATTACATCAGATTATTAAAAATGTAGAGATTATAAAGGACTTCTATACAGAACAGAATTGTTTGAATTTATTCCAAAGAGGAATAAATTATTTAGAATATAATTCAAAGTGCACCCTATTGCCGTTACTGCGCGAAAGAAAATATAAAAAGTTGTGGCGCAGCACATATAAAGGCTGTGAATGGAAGGTAATTTGCGACAATGATGCGGCTTTCAAGGAGAGACTCAAGGCTCTGCTCATTATAATTGGTTTATATCCTATACACACAACAAGATAAGTAATTTTACCATATTAAGATATCCCCCCAACTGCGGACAGAGACAACGTACTTGCAGTTCACATATATAAATAAACATTGAGATCTACTAAAAGATTCATGCATGAAGAAATAAAGATACATATGCTTGACATTATAAAAAAGGATTTTCGGCTAATAACTTGCACTGGAATAATGATGCTGCTACTTGTAGCAAGAGACATTTTAGGTGTAGATATATCGGATATTATCGTAACGGTAATCTGCATTCTATCTATGTCCTGCTTGAAGTATGCTCAGATGGTAAATTATATCTTCTTCATGTTTCCAATAATGTGTGGTGTACCAGGTTATATAATAAGCACCGCATATATTCTCCTTGTCATAAAAGGTCCACGGTTGAAAATACGGCAAATTTTCCCGCTACTCATCGTCGTGATATTGGAAATAATAAATGAGTCCTATCGTTCAATCGAAGGCCTGCATACAGGAATGTTGTCTTTCCTTTCATTTACTGCAATATTCTTTTATTTCCTTGATGAGGATAAAAGCAACAAATATTCTGTAAGGAAAAGTCTCATATATTATGGTCTGGGGACTGTCTTCGTATTCATAGTAATATATACAAATATGTTCCGAGAGTATGGAATTACGACCATATTAAGTGGAATGCTGAGATCTGGAGCATTAGGTGTTGAGGGTAATGATGTTACACATATGCGAGGGCATTTGGCTTTAAATGCCAATACCATTGCATATATGTCCATTAGTGTAGTATCTATTTTTTCTGTGATGATCGAAAAGATACAGACTAAACGCATATTCTATTTCAGTATTATTGCAGTATGTCTGTTCTCGGGAATTTTGTCTTTTTCAAGAACGTTCATAGCAGCTGTTGTCCTGTTTTATATACTATTGCTTTTAACAACACGTGGGGCAAAAAAGATAAAATTAGGAACTTTATTTCTTATAGTTGCAATTGCAGCAATGTTTTTCTTTGGAGATACAATACTCACAATTACGGACACATTTGTTGGTCGCGCAGAGGAAAGCAATTTCACTACAGCGGGAGGGAGAACTGTCTTGTTTAAATTGTATAATGAAGCATGGCTTAATGACTTTAAGTATATCCTTTTCGGTACGGGAGCCGTCTCATATTTTCCTGTGATGCATATCTATAATGCCATGCATTGCGGATTACAACAAATATGGGTATGCCTGGGAATTACAGGTTTGTTACTTTATCTTATAAGGGGTACTATCTATTTAAAACGAATATATACAGGAAAGATAATCTTGTATTTGCCTTTTATTTCGACTCTATTTTTTGATCAATCAATACAATTTTTATCTCCATATCCTTTGGTATTGATATTGCTGGCAACAATGCAACTTCCAAAGATTGTTTATGAAAACGAATACGAACTCAGTTGACAAGATGAAAATTTTTCAAATTATTCCACATCTTGGCTCCGGTGGAGCTGAACGATTTGTAGTGGATTTGTCTAATGAACTTTCAAAGATGGGGCATGATGTGATTTTGTGCACACTTTATATTTTAGAGGGCCCCTATGGCTTTTATCGTACAGACATCTCTCCTGCGGTTAGAACGATATCGCTAAACAAGAAGCCTGGGCTTTCAGTCAAAGCTGTAATAAAGTTCATTCAGTTAGTTCACAGGGAGAAACCGGATGTGATACATTCACACATAAATGCTTTACAATATAGTGCCATATCTCAGATTTTCCAGTCGAAAGGAGTCCATACAATACACAACGAGGCGCATTTGGAGGCTACCGGATTTCTGGAACTAACACTTAGACGGATATTGTTCAGATTAAGATTAATACAGCCTATAACAATCTCCAAAGAATCGGATGACAGTTTCTTCAATTTCTATCATAAACACGCACAGCTGATTTACAATGGACGCGCAATAGGTGATGTCCATGCTAGTCAACAGGTCAAAGACGAGATCAAGCAGTATAAGAAGAACATTAGTACGAGGGTAATCGTTCAATTGGCGAGATTTCAGAAGCAGAAAAATATTCCAATGATGGCACGCGTCGCGAAACGGTTATCTGATGAAGGATATAATTTCACGCTGCTATTCATAGGAAATACGGATAATACGGCTATACTCAACGAAGTTTTAGCAGAAAAACCTGATTGCGCACATGTCCTTGGAGAACGACACAATCCTTTGGAATATTTGAAAGAGGCAGATGTCTTTGCGTTATCTTCATTATTTGAGGGTATGCCCATATCTCTACTAGAAGCCCTTGCGGTTGGGGCAATCCCCGTTTGTACTCCAGTAGGTGGCATCCCAAATGTAGTTAAAGATAAGGTTAATGGATTTCTAAGCGAGGATATATCAGAAGAATCATATTATAATGCACTTAAAAAATCTTTAGATGCAGATACTGATACCTTGAAGAAAATGAGGGAAAAAGCACGAGAATCATTTGAGCCCTATAGCATGAAGATTTGTGCAAAGAAATATTTGATACTATATAACAACCTTTTAAAGAATAAACGATAATTATCCCAATAACTATGAGTAAATTCCAAGAATTATACAATGCGGACATCGCTCGATATGGTGGTAATCCTGAGTTGTATATAAAAATATTTCTCTTCCTTTATCGCAAGGCTGCAACAGTTCCGTTCGCGCCAGTGAAATTATTATACAAGGCCATATTCCGATTCTGGGCAAATCGCAGAGGTCTAGAAATAACTGCTAATCAGCAAATTAGGGGGGCTATATTTGGGACATGCATATAATATCACAATCAATAGTAAGGCGAAGATAGGTCGAAATTGCAATATACATAAGGGTGTGGTAATCGGTCAAGCAAATCGTGGCCCACGTAAAGGTTGTCCAACTATCGGTGATAGAGTTTGGATTGGTATCAATTCGGCTATCGTTGGAAACGTCACTATTGGTGATGATGTGCTGATTGCACCTAACAGTTTTGTAAATGTAGATATTCCTTCACATTCCGTGGTTTTTGGTAATCCTTGCATAATAAAGCACAGGGATTGGGCAACGGAGGGATATGTAAATAATATTGTAGAATAATGAATAAACAAAAAATTATCTTTATTGGACCAGCTGGTGGAGGAAAAGTTCCACAAAATGGCGCATCAGCTAAGAACTATCATTTGATGAATTTCTTTCATAAGAAAAACATCAATGTGATTTCTGTTGATACAGAAAATTGGAGAAAAAATCCTTTGGTTCTTGTGAAATTAGTTTTTCTCATATTATTAAATCCTAATGCAAAATACATAATAGCTACTAATAGTATGAGTTGCTATAGAGTGTTGCAGATAATGTCGCTATTTCCAAGGAAACGTTCTGTTATTTATTGGATTATCGGAGGTAGTATTGCAGAATGGATAAAAGAAGGGAAAGTAAAAGCAAGACCTTTTAAGATAGTAGATGTTTTCTTGGTTGAAGGTAAAAAAATGCAGGAAACCTTTTCGGAGATTGGAATTACGAATACTATTTACGTTCCGAATTTCAAGTGTATTGATTATTTGCCAGAAAAAAAAGCGAAGACAGACAACAAGATGCGCTTTGTGTTTCTTTCCCGTATAATACCAGAGAAGGGATGCAACACAATTATAGAAGCCGTAAAAATCCTCAACAAAAAATATACTGATATTTTTATAGTAGATTTTTATGGACCATTTGAGGCAGAATATGAGTCTCTATTCAAGGATAAAATATCTAATATAAATAACATTTCATATAAAGGTTTCTTGGATCTACGTAATCAAAGAAATTATGACATACTGGCAAAATATGATGCCATGCTGTTCCCCACATATTGGCATGGAGAGGGCTTTCCAGGTATAATCATAGATGCATTTGTTTCAGGGTTGCCTGTAATTGCAACAGACTGGAGTCTTAATGCAGACATTATTGAAGATGGTAAGACAGGAGTTATATTGAAAGAAAATACAGTAGAAGCTCTTGCTGAAGCTATGGATACGATGATAAATAATCCAAAGTCTGTTGAACTAATGAGTAAAACATGTCAGAATTCAGCCATGAACTTTGATATTAAAAATGTAGTATCTGATAAACTGTTAGAAAAAATAGGTATATGCTAGTATTCACAGGAGATATAAAGAAGAACAGTGCCGTTTACAGGTATGTGTCTTCGCATTGATGATTTTACGGATGATCCTTCATATTGGTATAATCCAGAATATAAGGAAATAGAAAAAGAACTAAAGTCATTGCCAGTTGATGCTTTCAAAGTGCTTTATGTTCATTGGGGGAATGAATATATAAACCGTCCTTCGTTTGCACAAAAGAAGTTTGCCCATTGGTTGATTGATGCTGGTTTTGACCTTATAATAGGTATGCATCCTCATGTGCTACAAGGTTATGAGGAGTATAATGGTAAATATATCTTCTATTCACTTGGCAACTTCGTTTTTGAAATGGCTTGGGAGCCTGCAAAAATTGGAGCCGTAGTGAAGTTTGATCTTGACACGGAACGACCAAGTGTAGAATATATACATATTGAGAACGACTGTACTCCTGTTGTAGTAGATGAAGCCAAAATACCTGCTGAATGGCGGTTTTCCTACTTAAATGAAGTTCTTAAGAAAGAAGATAACTCAGAGCAATATCATGCGGAAATAAGCAGAAACTATGCTGCTTACAGGAAAGCCAATCACAGATATATTATCAATAATATGATTAAACATCCTACATTGGGAAATAATCTACTGAAAGACTATATAAAAAGAAAAATTTTGAAATAAGAAAGAATATGGCATTTCATCCAACATTAAGCAAATCTGGCAGAATATTATTCTGGCCGTTGATTAAGTTTACAGAGTTTATGGGTAATCATTTTCCCGAGACTCTGCTGAAGATTCGTTACCGTTATGTATTTAAGAAATCTCTGAACCTGAAGAATCCACAAGATGTGAATGAGAAAATTCTGTGGGCAAAGTTGTATTCGGACACTTCTAAATGGACTGAGTTAGCTGATAAGCGAACTGTACGAGACTATGTGGAAAAAATAGGTCTGGGTGACACATTGGTGAAACTCTATGCTACATGGTATAAGAAAGAGGATGTGAACTTTGATTTGCTTCCGGAAACTTTTATCATCAAGGCTAACAATGGAGACGGTAAGGGTACAAACAAAATTATACGCATGGCGGATCTTACTCCGGAGAAGAAAGCTGAGTATATAGAACTGATAGGAGAATGGTTGCATCGTAAGAATATCGGCGCGCTTCATGCGGAACCTCATTATAAGAACATTACGCCGTGTGTTATTGCGGAAGAAGTTTTGCCTTTAGAAAATGGTGCTACATCATTGACTGACTATAAGATGTGGTGCTTTAATGGTAAGTGCTATTACACATGGATATGTAATGATCGTAGTGCGGGCGGCAACAGTGCCCATGTGATGACCTACGACATGGACTGGAATCCACATCCGGAATTTTCTGTGTTCAATTCGGACTATCTGAGAGATGACATTATCCCTAAGCCTAAGAACTTTGATAAAATGGTGGAGATTGCTGAGAAACTGTCAAAGGGTTTCCCAGAGCTTCGTGTTGACCTATATAACATTGACGGAAAAATATACTTTGGCGAATTGACCTTTACTTCACAGGGGGGATTTATGGATTACTATACGCCGGAATTTAACAGATTGCTTGGGTCCAAGTTTGACATCAAGGATTTTCCATTGAAAAAGAAATAATAATGGTATATCCGTCCGCACAAGTGGTCGCTTAGATCGATATGGTGCGATACCATCGGGCGGAGCTATATATAACAAACGAATAATAATGTCTACAAATCCATATTCTGCTGAAGAATTAAACCAACGATTAGATAGAGTTAATGGATGGATCAATAATTGCGATCAAAAAGCAGGTATACTATTGGCTTTTTGTGGAGCTTTTGTTGCTGTTTTACTTACATCAGATGTAATAGGAAAAGGTTATTATTATCTCATCGAGCCTTTTTATAGTTTTTGGTTAGATTCTGAGTTTTTCATTTTTGTATACCTATAATTCCTGCTTCTCGACTTTGGCCT
>ENA-ORNB01002155-ORNB01002155.1-human-gut-metagenome-genome-assembly--contig:-NODE-2155-length-11439-cov-2.773015_pt1 | contig 11439 bp, 8 predicted proteins | sample MGYA00242112_ERZ509016 | MGnify/ENA primary metagenome ERZ509016 (study PRJEB26280, sample SAMEA2338705) | human gut metagenome | biome: human gut; feature: human-associated habitat; material: faeces...
AGCGTAGTTCCATTCCTAACATGGCATTGATACGGTGATCTTCGTTAAAGGTCTTAGAGAATGCCAAACGATGAGACATATTCAAAGAAAGACCTTCTGAATTTGAAGTTGTCAACGTACCACCCCAAGGTAACAAAGCTGCGTTAAATTTCTCCGAACCGGATTTCTCGCTATTGTACGGGTATCCTCTATAGAGGCATTCGACGGTAGAAGTTTTCTCGCCAGCATAACCTTCAGAGTCATTCATACTTTGGGTAAGACTTCCTGTTGCCTGCCATGATAACCAATCCAGAATTTTAAAGTCTAATGTTGCCGAAACATTGAAGTTCACACCTTTGTTTTTGGAATAGCTATTTTCCATTTCATTGAAAATATTATAAGAATAAGTATTGTAACCACCTAATACCGGGTTAAGTTGGTACGTGTAATAATTCTTATAATAAGCTAAACTGCCGTCTTCTTCATAAGCAGGCACCGCACGAGAGGTGTTCAAAGCATAACTGTACGGGTTCACACCAGGCCCATAACCATCTGAATTCCGGATACTTCCGTTCAAGTTTAAAGATATCGACAAACGCTTGTTTAATTCCGCAAACACATTCAAACGAGAGGTAAATTGGTCATTTTCGTTACCGATCTCGATACCAGCGTTTTTAGAATAACCGACTGAAGCGTTGTAAGTTACTTTTTGAGAACCACCGGAAACGCTTAAATTATGATTCTGGCTGATAGAATTACGTGTCAGCAAATCAAACCAATCGGTATTTACCGTTTCCAATTTTTCCATCTGGACCATAAACTCCTGTTCCGTTATCTGGCGATCGTTAAACATGGCCATCAAACCCTCGTAAGTGTATTTTTGCGGGAGAGGTTCTTGCTGGTAACGCGCTCCAGCATCGTAAGCCTCTTTACTGAATTGAATACGTTCCTTGGAATTCATGAAATCATACAAACCGTAGTGAGAACGTTGACGAACAGAAAAGTGGGTAGAGTAGCGTACACTCGCACGTTCTTTGGCACCTCTCTTGGTCGTGATCACGATCACACCGTTTGAAGCCCTTGAACCGTAAATAGCCGTGGCAGAAGCATCTTTTAACACCGTGACGTTTTCAATATCGAGAGGATTCAACCAGGAAATCTCATTACCGATCAAGTCTGCCATATTTCCTGTTAACTGGGAACTAACGTCAATCGATAGCGGTTCTTCTTGAATCACTCCATCAACCACCCATAATGGGCTTTTATTTCCAAGCAAGGTGGAAGTTCCTCGAATCTTAATTTGCGGGGTGGCACCCACTCGAGACGAGGTGTTAATGACTTGTAGACCGGCTATTTTCCCCTGTAACATCTGGTCCACACTTTGATAGGCTGGCATCATTATATCTTCCGCTTTCACGGTCGTGTACGCTCCAACCATATCCTTACGTGGTAACCGATTATACCCATCATCGAAAACAACGACCTCTTCCAGTTGGGCCGCATCCATTTGCATGGTAATCTTTAACGGTTTGTCATCTGTACATTTTACCATTTTTGTTCGCATTCCGACAAACGAAAATATCAAGGTATTCTCCGTTTCCCCAGGAAAAGTGACTTTAAAATTCCCGTTCACATCGGTAGCGACTCCAAGGGTCGTCCCTTTAACAAGCACAGTCACCCCTGGAAGAAGCTCCCCGTTCTCATCGCAAACAGTTCCCGTGACAGTTTTTCCAGTTTGCAAATTCTCCCCTAACTCTTTAACGACCACGACCCCTTCAATCATGGAATAAGTTAACCCAAAATATTTTAATACTACCCCTATAGCGTCTTTTACAGGCATATCCTTCATGATAAGATCCTTACATTTTTTGTCTTTCACCTTCTCCAAGTTATACATGAATTTTACTCCTGTTTGTTCGTGGAAATCATTAATGACTTCCACGAAAGAGGCGTCCTTATAGTTCAAGTTAACCTTCCCGTTTTGTCCGTAGATGTTACCACTCACAAAGACAAACAGAAATAGAAAACAAACTAAAGAATACATCATTGTTCTTTTCTTTTTCATAACTTTAAATATATTTATTAATGGTATTTCACATTCCGATAAACAAGTTTTTACCCTGTATATCGAATTTCACATCAGAACTCTGTTCAAACATTTCGATAAACGTGTCAATATTTTTGAAGCGGCTCAAATCACCAGTAAAATGCAGGTCTTTTACGGCCTCGTTAGTATAGAAAACATGAACATCATACCATCTTTCTAGTTGTTCCATTATTTCTTCCAATCTTTGGGCCCGGAAAAAGAACATCCCATTCTTCCAACCAGTGGAATATCGAGTATCAACGGTATTGATTTCTTTTGTCCCGTTCTCTTTAACAACCAACTGTTGGCCCGGTAGTAAAATAACTGGTTCATGATTTACTTGCTTATACGATATTTTCCCCTTGACGAGAGTCATCACGACTTGCTCGTCATCAAGATAATTTTGCACGTTAAATTCCGTACCAAGCACGGTAATATCCCCAAGGTTTGTTCTCACGATAAAAGGTTGGTCTTCCTTCTTTTTTACATCAAAATAGGCCTCTCCTGATATGTAAACCTCTCTTGTTTCTCCCGAGAAATAGATCGGATATTTTAATTCCGAACCAGCGTTTAACCACACTTTAGTTCCATCAGACAAGGCTAGTGAATATTCCCCTCCCCTCGGGACAACAAGCGTGTTGTACATGATCTCTTTAGGAATTTCCTTTTCTTGTACTTGATAAAATATTCCTAACGTATCCACGTGAATTTCAACTCCACTTTCTTTTATCATATTGCCATGGTCACCGAGTGCAATTTTTTCACCATCATGCTTAATCAAACCTTTACTTATCCTGAGTTCAAAGGCTACTTCGGCAATGTTTCCTGGATGAATATTCGCAATTCTGATTTTTTCCTGGAAATTACCATTTCCTTGATCTTGCAAAAAATAGAATATACCACTCCCTATAATTACCAAAATGATAACGGCGACCTTAAACAAACGAGGGAATACATGGGTCCCGGTAGAGAAAGTGAATCGTTTGTAAGCTTTCTGGTAATTGAAACTTTGTTGTTCACCTAGCTTTCTAGAAATATATCCCTTTCTCTTTAATTTCTCTGCAAGCTGTTGTAATTCTTTACTGTCAGTCGTTTCTTCAGAATGTTCTACTAGTTTTCGAAAAAGCCATTCAGAGTCTTCATGCAACAAGTTCCACGTCATAACGTCTTCTTTTGATTATATTTTTATATATTAAATCCAAAAAAAGAATGGACGGGTGACAGTAGAACCGTTTTTTTACTTTAAAATTTCTAGTAAAAATAGTAACCAAAAACCTTGTTCCATATTTTCCTTTAAATAAGCATATGCCCGTTTCTTTTGAGTTTTAACAGTATTAATACTAACGCTCAAATGATCAGCAATTTCTCGTGTGGAAAGGCCATCAATGCTCAATAATAGAATTTTCTTGCGTTGATCGGGTAATCTGGCTATAGTCTCGTGTAATTTCCTAATTAATTCTTCCTCAAGGGCTTCGTAATAACCGTTTTCTTCTATTACCGTTTGCTCGTTACACCATTTTTGTAAATGTTGATCATCTGTAACTTTATCACGTAAATACTTTAAGGCGTTGTGATAGACGGAACGATACAAATAAACAGATAGGGCTTTCAATTTCGGAAAAAACAATTTCGAATCCCAAATAGAGATAAGACATTCTTGTACAATATCTTCCGCAACACCTGTATCATCGATAATTCTAGTCGCGTAATTGCATAAAGCCCCGTAGAAACAGCGATATAACTCTTTCCACGCCATGGGATCCTTTCGATTTATCCCCCGTAACAATTTCTCTTGACTTCGCACAACTTAATCCTTCGTTATTGACGCGAATTAATAAAATATTATCTGAAGAAAAAAACGAGATGATTTCCTATTAATAAAACAAATGATAATTATCATTAATATTACTCCTCTCCCATCGAAACATTGATTAAGTTTGTAATTTATTGTATGCAACGTGAATTAGACGCTATCTTGAACCAGAAGTACTCACAAAAACATTTGCGTTAATTTTATACAGAAAGTATATCACCAAATCCATCATTTGCCCATAAAGGATATCGTTTTTATCTTTTGCCCTATCCGGGTAATTTTCCCAAAACAAAATATCCCTGTATCCCGTAGGGCAGACCTTACCTATTTATCCGTTTCTCCCTAGCTCTATCATTACCAATCCGACTATAGTCACCATGCGACTATAGTCGGATTCTTATTATTTTAACGACACCTTTCTATAATTAAAAAGGGGTATTTGAAAAGAAAAGAACCCACTCTGAAAAGAGATCACTGAAAAAGTCCTCATAGAGGTTCTATAAAATTATCGAGGAAATATTCATTAATTTGTATATTTACTCAATTCTTTTTGCAACTTAGCATTTGTAAATCAAATATTTACATCACCAATTCAAGACACGATACAGTTCAGCGAGCATTCCGTTTTTATATGACTTGCTCATTCCGAAAGATCATGTTCCCCATAAAATCAACGACATTATTGACTTCAACTTCGTTTATAAGAAGTTGAAGGACAAGTATTGTCAAACAATGGTCGAGTGGCGGAAGATCCTGTACGGATGTTCAAATATCTCCTTCTGAAGACCATCTACACACTTTCGGATGTAGATGTTGTAGGGCAATCCCAGCATGACCTGTCGTATAAATACTTTCAGGGAACGATGCCTGAAGATGACGTGATAAACCCGAGTTCCCCGTGCAAGTTCAAGAGGATGCGTCTCGCAGATATGGATTTGCTTGATATGCTTATAAACAAGACGGTCGGTCTGGTTATAGAAAAAGGTCTCGTGAAAAGCGGTACGATTATAGTCAATGCCACGCACACGGTATCCCGTTCCAATCCACACACTCCCGTCGATATACTGAAACAACGTTCCAGACTGCTCCGGAAGGCAATATACATGATAGACTAGGGGCAAAAAGACAAACTTCCCTGGAAGAACGAGGATGATGTTCTTGAACACGAACTGTCATACACTGAAATATTGCTCGGCTAACTTACAGAAGTTTCCGCCCTCGGCGAGATACCGGCCGTGAAGGAAAAGATAATCTGTTATCTGAAGCGGTTGATGACATTCGAGACCATTACAAAACCTCCAAAGACAGGGATGCAAAAGTCGACCACAAGAGTGCGGACGATACCTTCTTTGGTTACAAGACCCGTATTGCGATGACTTCAGAGCGTCTAATAACAGCGCAACCGTAACTTCAGAGAAAAAGGGGAATGGTCCGGAGCTCGAGAAGCTCGTGCAAAAAAGCCAGTCCAACGGTATAGATGTGAAAGTCGTGGTCGGTGATGCGGCTTACTCGGGCAAAGAGAACATAAAGATGTCTGTGGATGAAAACATTTAATTGATATCTCGGCTCAATTTCAGCATCAGCCAGGGCGTGAGAAAGGAAGAAGACAAGTTCGACTATAACAAAGATGTAGGAATGTTCGTGTGTCCTGCCGGGCATATGGCGGTCAGGAAAACACGTCAAGGGAAGAAAAGGCAGAGCAAGAATCAGTCCATGTATACTTCTTCGATGTGGAAAAATGCAAGACCTGCACTTCACGTGAAGGAAGTTATAAACCTGGTTCCAAAACAAAGTCCTATTCTATATCAATAAAATCCGACGATCATAAGGCCCAGATGGAATTCCAGCAAACCGAGCGGTTCAAGATACTATCGAAAGAACGATACAAGATAGAAGCGAAGAACGCAGAACTGAAAAACGTGTTGGGATATGACAGGACATTGTCATATGGACTATCGTATATGGAAATGCAGGGTACGATGACAATCTTCGCTGCGAATATCAGAAGAACCGTAAAAATGATGGCAGAATAGAGTAAAATATCTACTGACCCTCATATGATAACCTCGCAAGGGGAAAAATTGAAGAAGGATATCGAATTGTCTCGCTATCCTTCTTTTTCTTGAATTTCAGCCTCATTGTTGAGGGGAATCTTTTTCAGTGCCCTCAGTAAATCCTATTCATCTTTTCTTGTATTTCCTGATAATGCCCTTGATAACCTTTACCGTCAAGCCTTCCTTACCGTTTTCCCCGTGGGGATTTCCTTGCCAACGAACGAACCCGGTGGGATCTATAATTATAACCATGGGAATACCGACTCCTTGATAAGCACTAAACAGTTCGTACCCGGGATCCGTAGCCTGATAAAATTTTATAGGGACGTACTTTTTTTTCATCTTTTGAATATCCCGAATTCCCTTTTCCACGTCCTCTTTTAATTGCGTTGCGATAGCGATAAAAACAGCATCTTTCTTGAATTTCTTGGCAAACTTATTCATACGTGGGGTAAAATTCACACAAGGCCCACAGAATGTCGCCCAGAAATCAAGAATAATAAACTTCCCCGTGGTATCTGGCCTCTCGGTTAACCATTCCTTGAGGTGTAAAATAGGAGCTTTCTTGCCCAGCATGGGGCGATCCCAGTCAAACTTCCCGCTCTCTTGAGAGTATAACGGGATAAATGTGAACAGGATAAATAAAAATAATACGATTTTTTTCATTTTTAATAGTTTTCTTGTTTTTTAATTTTACTTATACCCGCATTCCTTTACTTTTGGTAACTCTTGAAAAATTGTACCCACATTCCATAGGCCTGATTAAACACGTTCTTTTCTTATCGGGTTTTTAGCAGATACCCCGCCACATGACATTTTCGTCCGAGCCCATTAAGTAACTAGCGAGTCTCCATGATTCTAGCTGAAATTCAGCGTCTACCACGGCGCAGTCAATGGGTTCAATTTCCGTGGTTCACCCGGCCCCCTCGAACATAAACCAATAACAATCATCTTCTTACCAAACTTTTCCGTGAATATGTTAAAACAACGGATATTTCCATGCGCTAACAAAAAATTACGAGCCGATTAGAAATACATTAACATTAATTCCTTTTCACGAATTACATTATTCACATTAACTCACCCCTATACAAGGTACCTCGGGTGTTGATACACCCCGAGGCATCTGCCCGGGTTAAACATGTTTCGACTAAAAGTAAACTGATTACCAGCTATAATTCCCTCATGCAAAAAACACGAACTCGTTATCTAGCGTCTCTCACGCAGCGTACGGAAAGCATTTTACTTTTGTCAACAACGACACGAGCAATTTGGCCTGATTTGTAACTAATTTGCCTGCAATAATAATAATTACTCCCCTCTGCTTCCGGGGTTGAGGTCCAATAGAAACCATAGACATAAGAAAAATAAGGCGAAAAATTGCCATAACCATCATATTCTCCCATACCTCCCATGCGAAGGTTCATCCTTGTCCCTTCCGTTTGTTGCAATAACGTTCCCTCGGAAACTCCTCGCCAACTGGAAACATTCAACTCATTCGCCGACATTCCCATCGCCTTTTCTAATTCTTGCCAATCGTTGTCGGTTGGGATACGCCAACCTTCCGGAACAACCTCCTTGGCAGCCTCATAAGTGTAAAGATAGCCGAAAGTCACGTAATTTTGCTCCTTTTCTGTCTCTAACTTGATTGGATCTCGAGTACCCTCGTGGCTGATTTCACTCCCCACGCTCGCTTCTATATTCAGGTTAGTTGTCATCCATTCCAAATTTCCATAACGAACCCATGAAAACTCCCGTCCCTCGGCATCAGTGAACACTCCACTATCGTCCGGTTCTATCACGGGCAAAAGATTATCTTCATCCTTCGAACAAGCCCAGCTTAGACCAAGAAAAATAATCATAAATACTACAAATTGTTTTTTCATGTTCATTTTTGTTTAGTTTAAAAAGCCACCATCAATCAAAAGTTGTTTTATAATGTTGTATTTTCTCATTACCACGCTATACATACCGTACTCAATCTTAAAATCCTCCTCCGTTTTTTGGAGAATCTTATTTAAATACATTTCCAAATCGCTATTTTTGTCATATACCCATAAATAAGGCAACTCATCCTCCCAATATGGTTCGTAATATTCGAAACCCAATATTCCCGTCGCTTGAACGAAGTCTTCCTCACTATTAAATTCTTTCGTGTAATCGTCAAAACCATACCAATCTTTTCCCGGCTCATAAAATTCCATCAACTTATCATCGGACAAATACTTGGTAATCAAGTTTTTTTGCATCATCTGAATAAATCCACCCGGATCCTGTCGTAATTTTGATATGGATATTGCCATAGCACGTGTTCCCACGTAATAAGATTGTTCAGAAAACTCCCCCCAGCGTCCTTCTGAGTCCAAGGCACCTTCTTCAACATACCAAGCGGAAGCTTTAAGGCTATCAACCAGTAAAAAAGAGTAAGGATAATGCCTTTCATTCAAAGCAGATAAAACCGTTTCTTTTAGTAATTCAACAGCGATTTTTTTTTCTTCATAACCGGGCAAATAAGCGAAAGCGAAAGCCCATCGCACAATACTGTTTATTCCATACGTCAAGTCAAGCAATTCCGTATCGTATAACACGTTTCCATACGTGTCAACGCCTGAATACTCGTGTTTTAACGTGTCCGAGAACAAAAGGTAACATCCGGTTTCCAAGTAGAACTGCCGACGTAATTCAGAGGTCAGGTCATTCGCCCCTTCTGCCGGGGCAAACAAGTTCGTCAGCGGGGGATTGGGCTGGATAGCGTCTTCTTCTTCACACGAGAAACAACTTAATAGAATTAAACCACAAAGAATATATACCTGTATACTTTTCATAACTTAATTATTAATTTTTTACTGAAACTGGAGCTCTTTCATGTCTCTGGTTCGAAATTATCCCTTCAAATTGAAGTACTTCATAGGGGATTTGCAACGTCCAAGACGGATCATCAGCCGTTAACTCGTAAGTGGAAGAAGATACTACATCCCAATAATACCACCATTCCCACTCGTCAAACATGTAACTATATTCAGAATAAGTATTTTGAATGAATCCGGTAAAAGGCTTCTTTTCACTCACGGTATAACGGCGGAGATCAAACCAACGGTGACCTTCGAAACACAATTCCTTGCGTCTTTCAACACGAATCTCCTCTATCAAATCATCTCCAGACAAAATAGTTTCCTTAAAACTTCCTGTCATGATACGATGCCTCTTCAAGTGATCCAAAGCGATACGCGCCTCTTTCTCGTAATCTCCTCCCATGCAAGCGTACGCTTCAGCAAGGTTCAACCAAGCCTCGGCAGTCCTGAACATGAAACTTTCTGACACGTTAGCGTTATTCGTCGCATCTTGTTTGACGTACTTGTTACAATCGTAGTACTCGCCATCTTCCAGTTTTGTTAAGAAAAAACGCAAACGAAGGTCATCGGATGTGTAGCACTTCACTAATCCACTGGAAACGCTGAGCCCCGCAAACTGCCCGTTAAGCATTCGCGGGATGTTGTTACCTCCCATGGAGAAAATTAATTCGGGCGAACTCGCTTCCGCAAAAGCTTTCGAACCGTCAAATGTATTCAAATCAACCAAGTCCGATTGTAAATCCAAGCATAATTGAGCGTATTTGGCGGCTTCCTCCCAATTTTGCATATAAAGGTACATCCGGCTCTGCAATAAACGAACAGCGGTAATATTTGCCCTGTAAATTGATTTACGGGCAATCCCGTCCAGATTCTTGGCGGCGAGCTCTAGGTCTCCGATAATTAAATCGTACACCGTTTTTAAAGTTTCTCTCGGGAATGTTTTGTCCTCGATTGCCTCGCTAGTTTTTACTGGTACCCCTAAAGCAGTGCTGGCAATAGCAGGTTGATACGGTTGACCAAATAAATTCACCAGGGTGAAGTAATAGGCCGCTCTCAAGAAATAGGCTTCACCACGAATCCTATTTATAGCCTCCCGATCGTTATCGTTTTCTGCATTTTGATTATCTATCTCGTAAAGAATCATGTTCGCTAGGTTAATATGTTTGTACAATCGATTCCAATCTGTGTCCTCTGCTTTTGTTGACAATTTATCCACGGCCAACCCTACTCTGTTTTGCCAAGTCACGTAACCGAAATACTTCTTCTGGTACTCGTTATAATCTCGTTCTCCATAGAAATCAACCTTTAGATTCTCCTGGGTTTCATCTGCCATCAAGTGAACATAAGGATAGTAAGTGTCTCCGTCACTCCCGAAAACTGTTTCCATGTAAGTTTCCCCAACGAGTAGTTCGTCTAAATCCTTGTAACTTCGCACGTAAGCCTGATCCTGCGAATACTCCTCCAGAAAGCCGGAACAGGAAGCGAGAAACAACCAAAGCAGGGCGATTATATATTTTTTCATAAATCAACATTTTTTAAAATGAAACACCAAGACTTAACGACCACGTGGGACGCTCCGATAATTGCGTACTAGAAAACCCGCTTTGTATAGGAGTCTGTCCTTTCAATTTTTTCGAACTAATGTCGAATAAATTTGTAGTGGACAATGTGACCGTTAACATGGAAATACCGTATTTTTCCAATTTCTCAATCGGGACATCATAGCTGAAACTCAGGTTTGAACATTTTAAATAATCCCCGCTAACTACCCGATGATCAGAATTATCATACATACTCCAGGCGTTTTCAGCTATCATCTGTATCCCGGTCAATCCGCGAGACCAGTGCAAGGCATAAGCCTGACTTTCCGGGTCGGAACCGTTAATAATGTTCGGGATATCCGTATGATTTTCGTCACCCGGTTTTCTCCAACGATTCACCATTTCGTAATTCACATTCTTCTCGGGGTCAAAATTCAAGCCATCGTCATACAAACCGAAAAGCCTGATCTTGGAACCGAAACTGTAGTTCAAAATGACGTTCAAGCGGAAACTTTTGTAACGTAACGAGCTAGTGACACTTCCTTGCGCTTTCGGATCTCTCTGTCCAGATGGAGTTAACACCATAGTGTACGTGTCATACTTGCTCAAGCCCACGAGTTCTTGCTTACGATCTTGCATATCATCAAAAACAGGTCCCCCGTTACGCGGGTGCAAGCCTATAAATTTGTATGACCAAAACGTTCCCACGGCGTGGCCTTTAGTCAAAGCGTTACCCGACAGGAAATCCTCCAACTCGTATCGTTCGTCTTCCGGTTCTGTATTCATTTTGTTAAACACCTTGGAATAAGAAGTAGAAAGCGTCCAACGAAAATTGTCGTTGACGATCGGGGATACAGTGACATCAACGCTGAACCCTTGGTTGTCAACAGTACCAGAATTAACCACGTACTCCTTACGCCCATTCACACTCGAGATTCTCTTTGTCAAAAAGGCATCTTCCGTGTGCTTGTAAAAATAAGAAGTATTCATTTGAACGATATTCTTGAACAAGGCAAAGTCAAGTCCAACGTTGAAGGATCCCGTACGCTCCCAACGTAGATCCGGATTCGGGTAAACGCTCACGCTTGATGTTAATTCGTTATAATGCGTGTCA
>ENA-ORNB01002166-ORNB01002166.1-human-gut-metagenome-genome-assembly--contig:-NODE-2166-length-11379-cov-5.471035_pt1 | contig 11379 bp, 10 predicted proteins | sample MGYA00242112_ERZ509016 | MGnify/ENA primary metagenome ERZ509016 (study PRJEB26280, sample SAMEA2338705) | human gut metagenome | biome: human gut; feature: human-associated habitat; material: faeces...
CAACGGGTATTATTACTACGGAGCTTTCGATCTGCGCAACGGACCGGAGGCCGGTCGGTGCGGCGGGAGGGAAGGATGGTGAAAAGTCGGCGCGAAAATGCGACGGAAGGCGGGACGCCCTTGCCCGGTCGGTTTTGTCGTATATATCCAAACCGACAAAAGATTTTTCGCTCGATTTCACATTGCAAAAGTTTGAATATTCAAAAATAATTGCACGATTTTTGTTTTTTTTAATAAAAACATCTCTGAATTTGTCATTTTATTCGCTTTAACCCTAATTTGATATGAAAAACATGAAGTATTTGTCGCTACTGGCAATTTTAGGGTTGCTTGTCGGCTGTACCAGTGACTTGACCACAGAGGAAGTCCCCCAACCTCCGTCCGTCCCCGAGCAGAAAATCTCGCACGTCGTCCCCGTCGAACAAGCCCTTGAGGATTTGCAAGGCCTTCTCGAGGCGATCGACGCTCCGGCGGAAGACGGCGCTGTCACCCGCAGCGGCGGCATACGGCGTGTGAAAAACGTGACGACGGTTTCTCCCGAAGCGTTAAGTCCCGGCGGTACCCGCAGCGAAGCCACGGCCGACGTGGAGGATCTGCTCTACATCGTCAATTTCGAGAACGAGGCGGGCTATGCCATTCTGGGGGCCGACGACCGGTTGGAGCCGGTCTATGCGGTCGTCGATGAAGGAAGCCTCACGACCGAAGAGTTCCGGTATGCCGTAACGGTCACTCCCGAGCAGGCCGAAGCGGACGGTGAGTTGGTATTTCCCCTGCAAATGGTCGCCAGGCAGCACTCGGAGGCATCGGCACCGGAGGGACCGGAGGTGGCGGCATCGGTGGTCCTATTACCGATATAGGACATTTGGGACCCACTGGTGGCCCGACTTTGATCGGAACCGAGCCGGGCCCCTGGACGAATGAAGAATATGTTCCCAATATGTTAAAAACAAAATGGGGACAATCTAATCCGTATAACATTCGGGTTCCCAATGGTACTGATCCAACTGGTTGCACGCCGGTAGCCATTGCGCAATTGCTGACTTATAATAAATTTTACTATAACCGGGCCCCGGACGTAATCTCTTCTGCGACAATTCAATGGGATTTGATCAAACAGGCGGTACAGACACCTTCCCTGCTTAAAGCGACTCCGTACAACGATCCGACGATTTCCGTCGCATGGCTGATCCGATTGATCGGCCGCGCGGGCGGCACCGATTATGGGGCTAGCGGAAGTAGTACCAAAAGATACAAAGCTGTCAATCTCATGGAACAGTGGTATCGAAATGTTTACAGAGAAGATGTATCTGAAACCTATGTCCGCCGGATGATCTTTGAAAGACGCCTGCCTGCGATTATTATGGGCAGAAATACGAATGGGGATGGCCACTCCTGGGTTGCGGACGGTTGGCTGTACCGTACGAGAATCGTATATTCGATATATAACGACGGCAGCAAAAAGAAATATATGACTCAGGGCCAGAGATTGGTTCATTGTAATTTCGGATGGGAAGGAAGTCATGACGGGTATTATTATGTCGGAGCATTCAATACGGCGAAAAGCCCGGTTACTCTCGGGGTTTCGAGTACAGGTCCAAATGATTTTAGCAACGATAACGAGATAATGATGTATATGTTATGAGAAAAACGGGTTTATTAGCCGGATTTATCGCATTGACGCTTATAGTCGGTTGTGAATCGGATGGTTGCAAATTTACCTATTCAAAATATTATATCGAAAACTATGTGGACGGGGATTTGGTTTTGTTGCCGTATTACGCTGTCCGGTCTTCGGCATCGGATCTGCCTGCACCCGTTTCGGAAGGATTCGGAGTTTCCATATATGAAGGGGTTTACTATCAAAGTCCGGAATTGAAAGGTGCGCAGCATCCCGATGAGTTCCTGCGAATTGCTGAGCGCAACGGAGATACTGAATTCAATGACTTGAAAAGTCCCCCTGAACAGGGTATAATAGCATTTGCAGACAATTTCACCGGCATAAAAGTTACCAGCGACAAAGATTGGAGCGCCGAATACCCGGCGGGAACATCGCTGAACGACAAAATGGGGGTTCGGTATGTAAGCTATGCCGAATACATAGAGAGCGGTTATCCGCCCGGGTTCGATCTTGGGAAAGATATTCTATACGACAAACCGTTGTCGGCCTTGCAACCCGACGATCTGCGGGTGGTCGAATACACTCCTTCCTCCTTGTCGATTTACTCGTTTATACTTTATTTTACGTCGGTTCCCGACAATCCGGGCGAAGTGCATACTTTTACGGTGGAGTTCACCACTTCGGATGGCACGGTCAAGACCGCCTCGATAACCTGCACGCCGGAGGTCGATCCTGCGTTGCAATAGCCGGCAGCACAAATTCGGGTAATTGTAAAATAGCCGATCCGCAGTGGATCGGCTATTTGTCTTGTCATATCCGTACTTTATTTCTCCCCGGTTTCGGGAACGACTTTCTGAAAAGGTAAAAAACACCCCGACCGACGAAAATGAAGCCGAAGTCGAAGCGGACTGTCTTTATAACCACTTCTTGAATCGGAAGAACCAGATCGTAAGCCCCGAACAGAGCAACATCAAGCCGATGGCAAACAGGTAGCCGTATTTCCAGTGCAGCTCGGGCATGATCGAAAAGTTCATGCCATAAATACTTGCGATCAACGTCGCGGGCATGAAAACCACAGCAGCCACCGAGAAGATCTTTACGATCTCGTTCTGCTCGATATTGATAAGACCCAGTGCCGCATCCTGGATATAGTCCAGACGCTGAAAACTGAAATCGGCATGGTTGATGAGCGAATTCACGTCCTTGATCATCAACTGCAAACGCGGGTAGATATCGTTCGGGAACCGTTCGCTGCGCAGAATGCCCGACAGCACGCGCTGGCGGTCGAAGATGTTCTCCCGCAGCAACATCGTACTCTCCTGCAAGGTATTGATGCGACGCAGCACCTCCTTGTCGATCGAATCCTCGCCATTGATATTGCGGCTCAACGACGACACCTGACGGGCGATCAGCTCGACCATGTCGGCATCGTAGTCGATCCGCACTTCGAGCAACGTGATAAAAATATGATAGCCCGTTGGATAGTTGCGGTAGTTGATCTGGAGCCGCTTCTCCGTCTCCTGAAACGTCCGCGACTCGGCCTGGCGCACCGAAACCAGCACACCTTCGTTCGAAATGATGAACGACACGGGTTCGATGACGAAACTCTCGCCCGTCGGCACGAAAAAGTTGGCGTTCGAAATGATCGCATTCTCGGTTTCGGAATATTTCGAGGTCGATTCGATCTCTTCGACCTGCTGCTTGGTCTGGAGGTTGATCTCCATGAAATTCTCGACCGCTTTCTGCTCCTTGATCGTGGGTTGCAGCATATCGATCCACAAGATATCGTCGTAACCCAACTCCTCGAAGAGCCCGGTATCGGCGTTTCGGATGATCTTGTTGTATTGCTTGAGGTAAATCGTAATCATAAAGCACCCTGTATTAATCCGGTTCCCCGGGTTGCTTTCTGCGTGAACTGGTCAAGACAGGGGGCCGCCCGGCGGCATGAGCCCTGCCTACTCCCTTCAGCCGGGATTTACACGGGGCGACACCTTGAGTCCCGAATCCCAGAACTTCTGAAGGGCCCGGCGCTTCTGATTATCGAAGATATAGTCGATATTACGCGTCAAATATTCATAGGCATCGTACGGCTTTTTGTCGAATCCCGCTTCGAGGATCGCTTCGTAGGTATGTTCCAAACCGAACGTGAGGGCATGCTGCAGCGATTCGATGACTTCGTAGGGCGTTCCCTTGCGAGCCACCCAGACGGCAAAGGCAAAGGGCAGTTTGGTCGCGGCCTGCCATTCGGCAGCCAAATCGTATTTATAGCGGAACTTCTCCTCGTGATCGAACACCTTGTCCCCGATCAACAGGAAAGCGTCCCCCTCCTGCGCATGACGAAGCTGTTCGTAGTCATCCAGAGAGTACCATTCGGGAGCGATTTTCCAACGATGGGCGGCCAGATAACCGACCAGTTGCACGGAGGTCTGGGAGTGGGGATCGAGAAAGACGCGCCGAACCTCGGAAACCGGGCCGTCGCTCAACAGCACGACGGTTCGCACGGGGCCGACAGCTCCGATGCAATACTCGGTAATCACCTCCGTCGATTTGAGCGAGGGAACGGCGGCAGCCGGAAGCAGCGCCAGATCGGCACGCCCTTCGACGTAGTTTTTCGTACACTCGGAAGGAGGGGACAACAACAGATCGGCACGAAAGTTACCTTCGTGACGGATACCGTAGATGAATGGTATCGTATTGAGATACGACACTGCCGCTATGCTTGGAACCGACACCATCATCCATATCGTTGAATTTTTCGTTGAACTTCGCTCTTCGCCGCCGTGGAAGATACGGATATTTTCCACTTTTCGGCCGGAAGACTCCGGCTTCACGAAGATATTACGGAGCAAAAGTAGCTATTATATTTCAAATATCCAATTTTCAAGGCCAAATTAGACCGCTGCGACCGTCACCGCAACAGATTGAACCCCAGTCCGAACAAATTATCCGCCGACTTTATTTGCCGCAGATCGAAATTATTCCGGGTCGAATCTCTTGACAAGGGGTATTCGGATTGTTTATATTTGTCCCGACAAATCCGCTTTTCAACAGACGGCCTCAGGATATTTCCGACCTTTTCAACAATCGCAACAATTCTGTTGTCAGGAAATTATCCAGACTTTTCAATATCTATAAACATTTTATCAAAACTTTTTCAACATGAACCGCACCTATCTCACCCGTGCGATCCGGGAGCTCGCAGGCGTGTATGGCTACACGATCCACACCGATACCGACGACCGCACCCCGCGCGAGATCGTCCTGCTGCCCGCAGCCTGGCTTCCACCCATCCGGCTCAAGGAGGTCGAAGGCCGTCTGCACGGACGTGCGACCTACAGCGTCGAACTGCGGCTGCTGCACCCCGGGGCAAAGCTCTCGTCCGAACGGCGCAACGAGGTGTGGAGCCAAACGGAACTGCAACTCTTCGATCTCTTCACCCAGTTAAGCACCGACCCGAAGGTCATAGCCGTCGAAAACCTCACCGTCCAACCCGGATCGGGAGCCTACACCCCGCACGGAGAAATCTCCCAAACGGCCAAAGCCGACGTCATCACCTGTTTTTAGGCACCCGGACACCCCGCACAGCAGCCATCGGCCTTTCCGATGCCGCCTCCGCATCTTTCGAAAAAAAGCGAAGGGCACGACTCCGCCCACAGCCCCGACACCGGCGACCGCACGGTATCTCGGACCGCACACAATCATCCACTTCCAAACCCGTTTTCACATGACATTCACCTCTCTGCCGGAGATGTTTTCCTCCGTATTCGGCCCGCTCGCCTACACGTTCTCCAACGCGGCGGAAACGGAACTGTTTCTGGAAATACTCAGCACCAGGGACGGCTCCAGGATCGGCTCCAAACGGTTTTACAACACCCCGACCGGCACCCTGAACATCGCCCCGATGGTCCGGAAAAACATTCGCTTCGTCCCCTCGTCCGGCATGACCGGATTCTGCAATTCGGAAAGCCGGAGCGCTTCGGTGCAACTGGCCGTCGGAACGACCTACTCCGAAGTCCGGACCTTCGTCGCGGCACACGACTCCGTGAAACCGTCCCGGATTCTGACGACGATGCCTTCGCACCGCATCATCGCCTATGGCGAAAGCGACGAAATCACCTGCTGCATCCCGGGCCAGCACACCGTAACGGTCACGAGCGACATTACGGCAGAAGCTCTTACGTACAATGCGATCGGAGGGGAGGAGCTGACCCTCTTCCGGCTCAACACCCGAAGTTTTCTGCCCTCGGTCGGCACGATCACCGTCCGGATCGCCACCGCCGGACAGACCGTAGCGGAAATCGGCTACACGGTCGTTCCGAAATGCGACGAAGGATGCCGTATCGCCTGGCGAAGCCGTGCAGGTTCGATCGAACACTACACTTTTCCGGTGGTGAAAAGCGTCGTCCAGAAAATCCGCAAGGAACAGGTACTCACCGACGACGCGGGCTACGAAGATATCAGTATCCGCGACGAACGGACGACGACCCTCGCCTCGGCCTTCGAACCCGCCGCCGTTATCGAAGCGCTGGCCGAAATCGCCGCATCGCCCCAAGTCTGGAAGATCGACGGCGACAAATACGAAGAGGTGGACATCCTGACCCGGGAGCAGACGATCGGCCGGCACGGCTCCCTGGGCTGTATCGAAATCAGCCTGCGTCCCCGACAAGAAACCCGCTGCCTATGAAACTCACTATCGACCAAATTCCCTGCGACCTCGACCCGTCGCAGCGCATCGCCCTCGACTACGATGCCCAGGATCTCGCCGACGTGCGAAGCGGAAACAAAGGGCACGCCCTCCGACTGCGGCTGGCGGCAACCCGGACCAACGACCGCATTTTCGGATTCGCCGCCGAGCCTTACACGGGCCAGCGCTTCAATGCCGCGCAGCACACGGCCGTTTTGAGCGACGGAGAGGCCAAACTGCTGCAAGGCTCCGTCCGGCTGCTCTCGGCAGCGTACGACTCCGACCCGGAGGGGTATCTGATAGAGATCCGCAGCGGCACCTCCGAATGGGCCCGGCAAGCCGCTGCGGAGATGTTCAACACCCTCGGCATCTCCTTCTCGGGACGGCTCACGCCCACGATGATCCGCCAGACCTGGACCAACAACACCCCGGTCAAATTCTTCCCGGTATGCCGCGACGAATACACCCCCGAACTGTCGTCGGTCGAACTGATTCCCGTAGAACGATTCCTCTCCGTGGACGACTACCACCCGTTCATTTCGGCTGCAACCGTCGTGCAGACACTCTTTTCCGAAGCGGGCTACACCCTTGAAAGCGATTTTCTGAACGGCGAATTTTTCCGCTCGCTCTACCTGAGCGGCGCCTATTCCTCGCGCGACACGAACGCCCTGCGGAACCACATGGATTTCCTGGCCCGGCGTACGACGACGGCGGCGACGACGGCGAACAGCGACGGCCGTGTGTACGCCAACCCCTACAAGTCGATCAACTCAGTAGGCAATTTCGTCGAAACGGTCAATCCGAACGACCAAAACGATCTGGGAGAAACCCTCACCGATGTCTTTTCGAACAACCACTGCTTCACCGTCGAAGACGGGGAGATCGTCTTCAGGCCCATGACCTCGGTGACGGTAGCCTTCGAATACCACATCCGCTACATCACCGACCACCGCATCCTCGACCGCAACCGCCTCAAAGGAATCGACTCCTTCTACCTGGGCGACGGCACCGAGGTACAGGGCGCCCTCGCAAACCGCTACGCCGACCGCAGAAACTCGACCAAACCCGCCTTCCAGTACCGTGCCATCGTGTTCAACCACACCGAAGGAAACTCCTACCGCCTCACCTGCACCGTCAACGGCACGGCCGGGCACGCAATCGGAGAGTTCGATTCGCGGTCGGCTCTGGTCACGACCCCTTCCGGCTCGACCGTCACGGCCCCGGTACTGCTCTGCAAAGCCGCCGGAAGCACGACCTACACGACCTACACCGGAGATTGGGCACTCTACGACGGCTACATCGGAGAAACCGGACAGACCGAAGTGGAAATGACCGTCCGTACCAACCCGGTAACTGTCACGCCGACCTCGCCCAAAACCTTCTCGACCATCTATTTCTACGGTGCGGAACCGGGGATGAAATTCTCCCTGAGCCGCCAATGCACCCTGCGCCCCGACTTCACCGGCGCACCCGGTCTGAACACCCCGATCTCTTTCGAGGACGTCGCCCGGCACCGCGTCCGCAAATGGGTCGTACTCGACGCCCTGCGGCACCTGTTCAATCTGCGCTTTTACACCGACGAGGAAACCCGCACGGTTTACGTCGAACCGGCCGACGACTTCTACCGCCTCGGCCAGACCTTCGACTGGAGCTCCCGGATCGACCGCTCGCAGCCGATCCTGCTGGGCGATGCGGCACAGGATGCGGAACGTGTCCGCATCTACAAGTACCGGGAGGCGGACGGTGCGGTGACCCGGCTGAACGCGACCCTGGAAGAGCCCTTCGGCCAGTGGCGTCTGGTCAATGACTCGGCGGCGGCGATCGACCGGGAAAGAAACCTCGCCAACCCCTTCTTCTCGCCGACGGTCAGCGAAACGGAATGTTATGCGGATGCACCTTCGGCCCTCGTCCTGCGGGTCGGCGACCGCGACGCCCCGGACACCGCCGACCGGAGCAGTTTCACGCCCCGCATCGTCCGCTACTGCGGCATGCAGCCACTGCCCGCCGGCGAGCGCTGGGGCTATCCTTCCACCGGAGACAGCTACCCCCTGGCCGCATTCCACCGCAACGATCCCGACAACGGATTCACGCTCTGTTTCGAAGACCGGGACGGACAACAGGGACTGCACCGCTTCTACGACACCCAAGCCGAACAGGAGAAACGCTGCCAGCACCTCACGCTCCACCTGCGGCTCGAACCGTGCGACATCGAACGGCTCTTCCAGATACAGCGCCTCGCCCCCTGCATCGCCTCGACGTTCCTGTTCCGCATCGGCGGCGAAGAGGTCCGCTGCACGCTCCGCCGCATCGAGGGTTACGACCCCTCGGCCGCCTCGACCCGCTGCACCTTCACCCGTCTGCCCAACGGATAGCCCTTCGACCGTCCTTCATCCGCGCGGACCGCAGCCGTACGACTCCCCGCTCTCTCACGGGATGCGCTCCTCGAAAATCCGCCCAACCCTCCTGCTGGAGCAGGGACGCCGCGAAACCGCAACACCCCCACTCACAGCCAACCCCATTCCGAACGCCGGCGAGCGAGTCGGCAAAAAAACAACTTTCCATGCAATCCGACATTCAAATCACCAACCGCAACGACACCTGCTTCGTGGACATCGAAGGGGTGATCGGCGTCCCCGAGGAGTGGCAGTTCGACCAACCCTCGTCGCGCGTAGCCACCTACGAAAAATTCCGGGACAGCCTCGACCGGCTGCGCGAAATCGACGCTCCGGAAATCGTCGTCAATATCCGCTCGACGGGCGGCGACGTAAACGACGCCCTGCTGATCTACGAGGCCCTCTCGTCGCTCGACGGACACATCGTCACCCGCTGCTACGGCTATACGGCTGCGACGCTCATCGCACAGGCCGCATCGGAGGGATGCCGCGAAATATCGGCCCACGCCCTCTACCTGATCCACAATTCGATCTGCACCGCCGAAGGCAATGCCGAGGAACTTGCGACCCGCATCGACCTGCTCCGCAAAACCGACGCACGCCTGGCGGAGGTCTATGCCGCCCGTTCGGGCCGCACTCCGGAGGAGTTCACCCTCCTGATGGCCGAAAACAACGGCTCCGGCCGCTGGCTCTCTCCGCAGGAGGCACTCGCCGCCGGACTCGTCGATCGGATCATCGAACCCGCCGCTACGGAAAAAACGCCTGCGGCACAGGCGACGCCGGCCGGACAATGGCGCAAGCTGCTCGGCAAGCTGGGACTCGTCCGTCCGGCAGACGCCCTTCCCCCCGACCGCAACATCCTCCATTTCGGCGACCCGGAAAAAGGGTCCGGCCTCCGCACTTCGGAACTCGCCCTGCACGAAGGCCAGCAATTCGCGGCTCCGACCCGCACGCTCCCCCGCGAAGATCCGTCGATCGGAGAAACGACTCCCTCGGCCAACCAGCGAGCCTATGCCGAAGATGCGAAGCAACTGATCCGGTAAAACCCGCCCGCCGAGGATCCGGCGCCCCGCCTTCGGATACCCTCCGCAAAACCGCTACACCCGAACCGATTCCATTCGTTCGAACAACCCATTCAATCACCAAAAATCAAATTATCTCATGAGCGCACTCGAAAATGCCAAAACCTACACCGGCAAAAACCTCGAAACGATCTTTTTCCGCCCGATGCTGAGCGGTCCTTCGGCCATCGACCTGGGCGTCCGCGTCCTTTACAACATGCCCGTACCGACGACAGTGCAGATGTGGGAGCCCAAAACCGACATCCTGCAAAAATTCACCGCGGCAGGCTGGAGCGGCGGCGCCGGCTCGAAAAAACTCCAGAAAACCATCCCTCTCAACCGCGTGAAAGCCGAACTGGGCTACTCGGCCGCAGACTACTTCTCGCTGGTCTATGAGCTGATTACCAACCGTCCCGAGGTCAATATGGAGGATCTCACGGGCACCGAACTCGAAGAGGCCGAAACCACGCTCTTCAAACAGGCCATCGCCGAAAGCATCCGCTCGACGATGTGGGTGGGCGACACGTCGGCCGAAAGCGGCGCGAACACCTTCGACGGATTTCTCAAAACCATCGCCACCTACTCGAACAACAACAAGGTCTATACCTACAATTACGAAACGGACGCCATGAACACACCGGCCAACTCGGTCGCCATGTTCGACGATCTCTGGAAAAATGCGGACGAACGCCTGAAAGACCTCAAAGCCGAGGGGCAACTGGCCTTCTTCGTTTCGTCGGACGTTTACAGCGCCTACGAGAAGCACCTCGACAGCATGAGCACGGACGGCGCCTACACCGACTATATCAACGGCCGTCAAAACCTGCTGTATCACGGCATTCCCGTCGTGGATCTGCGCATCTCGTCCTACCTGGCCAAACTGAGTTCTTCGTCGCCCGTACCCAAGTCGTTCTGCATCCTGACCGACCGCCGCAACCTGGTGCTGGCCGTCAATACGGCCGACTTCCCCGGCAACGAAATCCGCATGTGGTACAACCCCGACGAAATGGAGAACCGCCAGCGCGCCGTCTTCATGGCCGGCTGCGACGTGCTCGACGAAGGACTGGTCGCATTCGCATCGCGCATCTGACCATGTCCGGAACCACTCCCTACGCCCGGCCCCTAAAGCCTGCGGGAGGCATCGAAGCCGTCTGGCTGATCCCGGCCTCCGACATCGTATCGGCCACCTACGGCGACGGCTGCTGCACAGGGCTGACGCTGCGAGCGGGGGCATCGGCCGATCAATGGCTGATCCTGGAACAGTCCTCGTCGTTCCGGGAAGAGAACCTGAATCCGGACGGACCTCCGCGCTTCCGCCATACGCTCACGCTGGTCGCCGATCCCGAAGAAATCCGGGACCGCCTCGGCGAACGACAGCTCGCACGGCTCGCGACCGAAGGCACGGTCGCCCGCATCGAAACCGCATCGGGCGTCTTCCTGCTGGCGGGAAGGTCGGAAAAATTCGGAGCCGAGCAACCCCTGCGGCTCACGGAGATCCGGTACGAATCCCAAACGAAATTCGCCGCACGTCCCGTCCTCGTCCTGACGCTGGCCGGCGAGGATACGGCCCCGGCACCGCCCATCCGGGAACAATAACCGACAGAGGCTGTCCGGCAACCCGTC
>ENA-ORNB01002172-ORNB01002172.1-human-gut-metagenome-genome-assembly--contig:-NODE-2172-length-11333-cov-6.329314_pt1 | contig 11333 bp, 8 predicted proteins | sample MGYA00242112_ERZ509016 | MGnify/ENA primary metagenome ERZ509016 (study PRJEB26280, sample SAMEA2338705) | human gut metagenome | biome: human gut; feature: human-associated habitat; material: faeces...
TTCCGATCGTCGGCGGTTCGATACTCACCCACGAGCATTTCCAGGGCGGACGCTACACCTTCCCGATGGCGAGGGCTTCTGTTGAAAAGCCGTTCCTGCTGAGCAATCACCCTGATGTCAGCGCTGGCATCGTCAAGTGGCCGATGTCCGTTATCAGGCTGTCGTCCTATAACCGCGCTTCGCTTTCCGCAGCGTGCGCAGAGGTGCTTAAAAAGTGGAGAGCCTACACCGATGAGCAGGCCGGTATCTTCGCGCAGACTGACGGAATTCCCCACAACACGATAACTCCTATCGCGAGAATGAACGGCTCCCAGTATGAATGCGACCTCGTTCTCCGCAACAACATAACCTCCGAGGACCGCCCGCTCGGTATTTTCCACCCGGCTCCTGCGCTCCACCACATCAAGAAGGAAAACATCGGACTTATCGAGGTAATGGGTCTGGCGGTGCTTCCCGCAAGACTTGCGACCGAGCTTTCCATACTCAGGGACGCTATGCTCTCCGGCGCGGATATCGCGGCTGACGAGCGTATCGCCTCCCACGCCGACTGGGCTAAGGAGGTCCTCGCGGCACACCCCGAATTCAACGCCGACAACGCAATGGACATCATTCACGCCGAGGTCGGAAAGGTATTCGGCCAGGTCCTTGAGGACGCAGGTGTGTTCAAACGCACCGAAAGCGGCAAGGAAGCATTTAAGCGCTTCGTTTCCACGCTCTGATAAATATTGCAGGACTCCCCCCGGCACCGGCTGAGGGGAGTTTTTATTTCAGCGCTTTTCCCCCGGCTCAGGCGGGAGAAATCCGTACAGCTCCGCGTAGCTGTCGAGTTCCTCGCCGTCCTCGGGCATTGAGGGTATAAGCCCGGTGCAGTCCCCGGCGCTGCCGGAGTTCATGAGCGGGTCCTGAAGCTGCTGCGCCTGCTCCGGGTCGGTCTCGGGAGGATAGGGATAGTTTTCCACATTAACACTTCCTTTCGCTGATATTATCTGCTTTTCTGAACGAAAAATTAACGGAAAATGCTGCAAAGGACATCTTCAGCATGTTTTATTTAAAGTTTTCAGTTGACAAATCCGCAGGGATATTGTATAATATAAGATGAGTTTTTATATTCAGCAATGAACTTTTTTACAGAAGGGAATATACAATAAAATGGGTTTATTCAAATCACTGTTCGGCACCTATTCAACAAAAGAGCTGAAGAGGATCGAGCCGATAAAGAACGCGGTACTGGCGCTTGAGGACAAGTACGCCAAGATGAGCGAGCAGGAGCTGAAGTCCCAGACCGGGATTTTAAAGGACAGGCTCGCAGCCGGCGAGACCCTCGACGATATCCTGCCGGACGCTTTCGCGGTCTGCCGCGAGGCTTCCACAAGAGTTATCGGCATACGCCACTACCCCGTACAGATCATAGGCGGTATCGTGCTCCATCAGGGACGTATCGCCGAGATGAAGACCGGTGAAGGTAAGACCTTCGTTGCCGCTCTGCCGTCCTACCTGAACGGTCTGACAGGCAAGGGCGTTCACATCGTAACCGTCAACGACTACCTCGCAAAGCGCGACAGCGAGCTGATGGCAAAGGTACACAGATACCTCGGTCTTACCGTCGGACTTATCGCCCACGATATGGACAACGACGCCCGCCGCGCCGCTTACGCATGCGATATCACATATGCAACCAACAACGAGCTGGGCTTCGACTACCTGCGCGACAACATGTGCATGTACAAGAAGGACAAGGTACAGCGCGAACCTAACTTCGCCATCGTCGACGAGGTGGACTCCATACTCATTGACGAGGCGAGAACTCCTCTGATAATTTCCGGCCGCGGCGACAAGTCCACAGACCTCTACGAAAAGGCTGACAAATTCGCCAAGACCCTCACCATGAACAAGGTAGCAGAGCTTGACGACAAGGAGGACTACGAAGCAAAGTTCGACGGCGATTACCTTATCGACGAGAAGGCAAAGACCTGCAACCTGCTTCCCAACGGCGTTGCAAAGGCTGAGAAGTACTTCGGCGTTGAGAACCTGATGGATCCTGAGAACACCACTCTGCTCCACCATATCAACCAGGCTATCCGTGCAAACGGTATCATGAAGCTTGATATCGACTATGTTATCAAGGACGGCGAGATCGTTATCGTTGACGAATTCACCGGCCGTCTGATGTTCGGACGCCGCTACAACGACGGTCTGCACCAGGCTATCGAGGCGAAGGAAGGCGTAAAGGTAAACCGCGAGAGCAAGACCCTCGCCACCATCACATTCCAGAACTTCTTCCGCCTGTACGACAAGCTGTCCGGTATGACCGGTACAGCTATGACCGAGGAATCCGAGTTCCGCCAGATCTATAGTCTGGACGTTATCGAGATCCCGACCAACAAGCCGGTTATCCGTATCGACAACCATGATCAGATCTACAAGAACGAGCGCGGAAAGTTCAAGGCGGTCTGCGACCAGGTAGAAGCATGCCACAAGAAGGGGCAGCCGGTGCTGGTAGGTACTGTCACGATCGAGAAGTCCGAGCTGGTTTCCAAGCTGCTCAAGGCGCGCGGTATCAAGCACCAGGTGCTCAACGCAAAGAACCACGAGCGCGAGGCTGAGATAGTTGCTCAGGCAGGCAAGAAGGGCGCCGTTACCATCGCCACCAACATGGCTGGCCGTGGTACGGATATAAAGCTCGGCGGTAACGCAGAGTACCTCGCTATTCACGAAATGAGAAAGCTCGAATATTCCGAGGAGCTTATCCAGGAAGCTACCGGCTATGCCGAGACCGATAACGAGGAGATCCTCGAAGCAAGAGCAAAGTATCAGGAGCTGAACAAGAAGTTCGAGGCTCAGATCAAGCCCGAGGCCGAGGAAGTACGCGCAGCAGGCGGTCTGTTCATCATCGGCACCGAGCGCCACGAGTCACGCCGTATCGACAATCAGCTCCGCGGCCGTGCAGGTCGTCAGGGCGACCCTGGCGAGAGCCGTTTCTACATCTCCCTTGAGGACGACCTCATGAGACTGTTCGGCGGCGACAGAGTTCAGAAGTTCATGGAGACCATGAATTTCGACGAGGATCAGCCTATCGAGGCTTCGTTCCTTTCCAGCGCTATCGAGTCCGCGCAGAAGAAGATAGAGGGCAGAAACTTCTCCATCAGAAAGAACGTCCTCGACTTCGACGACGTTATGTCCCAGCAGCGTATGACTATCTATTCTCAGCGCAACAAGGTGCTTAACGGCGAGGATATCAGCAAGAACATCATCGACATGATGAACACCTCCATCGACGAGGCTGTCAACATGTACTGCTCTGATACAGTCGCCGAGAACTGGAACCTCGACGGTCTGCGTTCTCACTTCCTGAACCTGTACGTTATGGACACCGACCTCCACTACACCACCGAGGAGCTCAACGAGCTTGACAAGAAGGATATCTCCAACTTCCTCAAGGAAAGAGGAATGCTCATCTACAAGACCCGCGAGGCTGACATGGGCGCAGAAACAATGCGCGAGGTAGAGCGCGTATGCCTGCTCAAGACCGTTGACCGCCACTGGATGGATCACATCGACGCGATGGAGGAACTCAAGCGCGGTATTTACCTCAGAAGCTACGGTCAGAAGGATCCTGTAGTAGAGTACCGTTTCGAGGGCTTCGCGATGTTCGACGAGATGATCGCAGCGATCCGCGAGGAGACTGTAAGAATGGTGCTGACCGTTCCGGTAAGAGTACAGCGCCCTCCGCAGCGCGAGCAGGTGATGAAGCCTGACGCTCCGAACGCCGGCGCACAGACTCCCTACAAGAACAAGGGCGAGAAGATCGGCAGAAACGACCCCTGCCCCTGCGGAAGCGGCAAGAAGTACAAGAACTGCTGCGGCAAGGACGAATAAAAATAAAGCGATAAGCGCCTATCTGCGTCGTCACGATGACATGGGCAGGCTTTAAGCCTAGCCCATGTCATCGTTCCTAGCATCTAGGCACTTCTCGCTTTAATTTCGGGTGTCTGAATTTTAAGGCAATTTAAGGCACCATAATTCAAAAACGAGCGGAGCGCACCTTAAATTTGCACTCTGCTTGACATAGTATAGGAATTTGATGGGTAGAACATTAAATCAAGACAAGAGGTACAAGAGCATGAAAAGAGAAGAATTTGTACAGGAACTGACCGGACACATAATCCCGTTCTGGAACAAGCTCCGCGATGATGAGAACGGCGGTTTCACCGGATTCATGGACAGCGCGCTTAATGTCGACAAGAAGGGCGAAAAGGGCGTTATCCTGCACTCCCGCATTCTGTGGTTCTATTCCAACGCGTATATGGAGCTGAAGGATCCCGCGCTGCTGGACATGGCAAAGCACGCGTATGAGTTCCTGACCGAAAAGTGCGTCGACAAGGAATACGGCGGCGTTTACTGGAGCATGAACTACGACGGCACCGTAAAGGACGATTTCAAGCACAGCTACTGCCAGGCGTTCTTTATCTATGCGCTTTCCAGCTACTACCGCGCAAGCGGCGACAAGAACGCGCTGAAGCTCGCATACGAGATAATGGATCTTGTCGAGAAGTACGCTACAGACGACGTTGCTTACCTCGAAACAATGGCGCGCGACTGGAAGAGCGAGCTCCAGAACGACGAGCTTTCCGAGAACGGTCTGATGGCTGACAAGACCATGAACACCACCCTCCACCTGATGGAGGCTTACACCGAGCTGTACCTCGCAGACCACAGCCCGAAGGTTCTCGACCGCCTCAAGTTCCAGCTGGATCTTACATACGACAAGATCTACGACAAGGAAGGTCATAAGCTCCTGGTATTCTTCGACAGAAACATGGACGTTATCGGCGATATCCACTCCTACGGCCACGACATCGAGGCTACCTGGCTCATCGACCGCGCATGCGAAATTATCGGCGACCCGGCTATAACCGCGAAGTTCGCTGAGATGAACAAGGCTATCGTTAAGAACATCGCTGATATCGCATACGATAAGGCCTCCGGCTCCCTGCTCAACGAGCGCGACAAGGACAAGATCAACACCTGGCGTATCTGGTGGGTACAGGCGGAAACCGTTATCGGCTTCATGAACGCTTACCAGAAGCACTACGGCGGCAAGGAGTATTTCGAGATCTCCTCCAGCGTGTGGAAGTTCATTCAGGAGCACATCATCGACAAGCGCCCCGGCGGCGAGTGGCATTCCCAGATAGACGACAACTGGAAGCCCGCTGATTTCAAGCCGATGGTCGATCCGTGGAAGTGCCCCTATCACAACGGCAGAATGTGCATGGAAATGATGCGCAGACTCGCTGAAAATGCTTAAATGCAGAGAGCGTAAACGGCTGACAACCTGACGAACTGATTACCTGAGAGGTTCCATATGAAAAAGACTGCTGCGGCACTGCTTGCTGCAATAACACTGTTAACAGGCTGCTCCCGCGGAGACGCCAGCGGCGAGATACAGCTACCGATATACGGAGCTTCGGCGGTACAGTATGAAATAGCCGAAGCCAAATACATGGATCTGTCCGAAACGCAGAGCATCGGCGTTACTATCGGGTATCCGTATGCCGTTTATCTTACCTACCCCGGAGACGCGCTGGTGAAGTCGTTCAACGCGCTCAAGGGCAGAACAGTGACAAAGGGCGAGGTACTGGCGGAGCTTGATTCCTCCGACCTAGACTACGATATCAGCAATCAGCAGACTATAGTCAATGCGGCATACCAGTCATCGCTGTCGGGGAGCCGCGCTGATCAGCTCCAGTACGAGATAGAGCAGCTAAAGCTGGACAAAATGCTCGAGGAAAAGGAATCCTACACGATAAAGGCTCCATTTGACGGGATAATCACCCTTACAAAGGCGGTCACTGAAGGCTCCACGGTGACTGAAGGCGCGGTCTGCTGCGCAGTTTCCGAAATCAGCAAGACCGAAGTCTATCTCGACGGCGGCGGAGCTTCTCAGTTCCGGTTCGGGCAGAAGGTTCAGGTCAGGATAGATACCACTATGTATGACGCAACGGTCGTTCAGGCTCCCGACGCCGCACCGTCCGAGGCCTCCGGAAGCGCTGCCAAGCGTACGGTTTTCCAGCTTGACAACAACGCAATGGAGCAGGTCCTGACCGACTCGGCTATGGCTGTTTCGGCGGGCTGGGCTACGGTGTTCGTAACTTCCGAACGAAAGAACGTGCTTGCTGTTCCGGATTCAGCGGTCAAATCCTCGGGTACCGAGAATTATGTCACGCTGGTGGACGGCGAGGAGCGTTTCAAGCTGAAAGTTACTATAGGCGCAAGCCTTGGCGGCTACACCGAAATCCTCGATGGTATCTCCGCCGGAGATACCGTAATGGCAGAGGGCAGCGGCGAATTCACGGACGCTGAAAAATCTCCGGACGACCAGCAGCTCAACGGCGAACCTCCGAAGGAATGGGGAGCCTGAACGCTTGACAAATCGGCAGCCGTGTGATATAATCATATCGAAATAAATCAAATCTGCCACCGGGTAGAGAATGCAATTATGAAGCATTCGCGCGTATCGTTAGGTCTTTGAAGATACGCACGGGTGCTTTTTTGTTTGGAGGACCTGGAAAACTATGAAATACCTTGTAAATTACTTTTCAAAAGGCGAGCTTGCGCTGTGGGCGGGCTCGGTGACTGCAGTGATGGCGGCGTTCCTGATGTTCGACCGCAGCAGTTGGATAACGCTTCTTGCTTCGCTGATCGGGGTGACGTCGCTGATATTCGCAGCTAAAGGACACCCGGCGGCTCAGGCGATGGCGATAGTTTTTGCGCTGCTGTACGGCGCGATCTCCTGGGGATTCGCGTATTACGGCGAGATGATAACCTACCTCGGGATGTCAATGCCGATGGCGGTGTTTTCGCTGGTATCCTGGCTGAGACACCCATCCGACAAGAAAGACGAGGTGAAGGTCAATCATCTCAAGGCTCCGGAATTCGTGTTCATGGCATTTTTGACTATAGCGGTCACGATAGCGTTCTACTTTATCCTGAAGTATTTCAATACCGCCAACCTGATCCCAAGCACGATTTCAGTAACTACCAGCTTTGCAGCGGTATATTTTGTATTCCGGCGCAGCCAGCTCTATGCTGTGGCTTACGCGGCAAACGACGTTGTTCTTGTGGCTCTCTGGCTGATGGCTGCGGCTGACGATATTAAGTATATTTCGGTGGCGGTGTGCTTTATGGCGTTCCTTGTCAACGACATTTACGGGTTCATCAATTGGCGCAAAATGGCGAAGGCTCAGGCTGAAAGGCAGGCAGGTTCCTGTTGAATATTTGTGTGGCTGTATTTTACAGCCACTTTTTATTCAATCCTGCCTTTGGTGGTCAGTTAAGATGGACCGAGTACGAACTTGTCGCGTTTTTGGAGATTATAAACTATAATTTAGCGGTGTAGAGTGCTTCCGAAACAGTCCACCGGACTGTTTCGGAGGATAGTCATGACTAGATTTTATATATTGCTTGTGGGGGAAAACTCTTGTTTTCCCCCACACCCCTTTAGCGCTTTTGAACGTTTTGACTGCGCGCCGGCGCGCAGAGTACCGCACTTCGTGCGGAGTGTTTCGCCTGACGGCGACGAGGGCTCTGCCCTTGACTCCCGATTTGGGGTTGCAGTAAGCGGAACACTCGCCGCTAAATTATAGTTTTCTCTCACAAGCAGCGTTTCGCCTACAAACACCAATTTATCTAACAATACATCGCCCGAATTTCTACTCACTCGAATTACTCAAAAATTCACAATATCAAAGAATAAACCCCAAAGCACGGTGCAAACTACCCATGAAAAGGAGTGATCACCATGCCGATCAAAATTGAAGAACTCTGCCGCTACTTCCGTGTGGGCGGCAGCACTGTAAGGGCGCTGGACGGCGTATCCCTTAACATAGACGACGGAGAATACGTCACCATCTGCGGAGCCAGCGGCAGCGGCAAATCTACACTGATGAACATACTCGGCTGTCTCGACGTCCCCACCTCCGGAAGGTATCTTCTCGACGGAGAGAACGTCACCTCGCTTGCCGACGACAAGCTCAGCCATATCCGCGGCAGCAAGATAGGCTTTGTGTTCCAGAGTTTTAACCTGATACCCTACCTGACCGCTCAGGAAAACGTCGAGCTTCCGCTTATGTACCGCGGAATCCCGCGCAGACAGCGCCGCGAAGCAGCCCGGGAAGCTCTAGAACAGGTCGGGCTTCTTAACCGCGCGGATCACCGTCCCTGTGAAATGAGCGGAGGTCAGCAGCAGCGCACAGCGATTGCCCGGGCAATAGCGGCACGTCCGTCGATGATACTTGCCGACGAACCCTGCGGAAATCTCGACAGCCGTTACGGACGTGTGGTCTGCGAGATACTGGAAGCGCTCCACATGTGCGGCAAAACCATCGTCATGATAACCCACGACGAAAACACCGCCAAGCATGCGGAACGCCTTATCCGCATAGCCGATGGTAAAATAGCCTGCGGCTGATTCTCAGATTAATAACATCAGCAGACCTCCGCCGAATCCCGCCGCTATCAGCAGGCTTACCGGAAGTCCCACAAGCGAGGTTATAAGCGCGTTTCTGTCAAACACCCGGTGAGACCTCCTTGCGAGCCTTACCGTAACTTCCCGGTCGGAACGGTACAGCTTTCCCCGCATTACGAATTCAGCGGGAAACACATTGCCGTATTCCGAGCCGTCTATAAGATACACCGCAGATTCGAACCGTTGTCCGCTTTCAAATCTCACAAAACGCGCGGATTTCTTCTCAGAGCGCAGCAGCATTACCCAGCACACCGCAAAGAATACCGCTGTAAACAGCGCCGCAAGCGCTGTCAAACCGGCAATCCCTATTATGATCCAGCCGATGTCAAGGCCGGTCAGCAGCAGTATCAATATTACAAAAATGATCCCGATGATGATTTCCATGCACTCACCCCTGTTAAGTATAGCATATCGAAAATATTTTGTAAATCCCTGCAACGTTTTGCCGCCGAATGCCGTTTTATATGTGTAAGGACATTTTCCTTCAATGCGTTTCTCCTTTTTTGCTGTGCCTTCCCCGGCGCAGCTTCTTTTTTGTTAAAAGCACTTGATTTTTAGGCGAAGATGTGATATAATACTTTAGATAAGACTGCATGCAGTCTTCGGGACTTCATTATATGACCGCGGGGCTGGGAACAGCCATGAGGAAAGTCCGAGCATCACAGAGCAGGGTAACTGATAACATCAGCCGAGGGCGACCTTAGGGCAAGTGCAACAGAGATATACCGCAGCGAAAGCTGTAAGGGTGGAAAGGCGAGGTAAGAGCTCACCGGGGTGCAGGAGACTGTACCGCCATGTAAACCCTACCCGATGCAACACCGATTGGTGCGGAGAATAACGCGTCTGCTCGGCGCGCTTCGTTAAAAGGTGGCTTGAGCGTAATGGCAACATTGCGCCTAGATAGATGGTCATACACGACAGAACTCGGCTTACCGATGGAGTCCCAGTTATGAAAAATCGCGGAGTTATCCGCTGAATACCAGCGATCCCGGAAGTTTTTCCGGGATTTGCGGTATAATAAACAGATACAGTTTTATTCCATAAAAAGCAATGTCAGGAAGGAGCGCAAATGGATATTCCATCTTACCACCTCAATTTTGTCAACGAGGAATACGACGAAAACGGAATACTGAAAAAGTTCAGCATCAAATATCCGGATAATTTTAACTTTGCTTACGACATCATCGACAAGTACGGTGAAATGGAGCCAGACCGCCGTGCCCTCATGTGGGTGGATCTCCAGGGCAACGAGAAACTGCTGACCTACGGCGACCTTTCAAAGCTCTCCAACCGCGCGGCTAATATGTTCCGCGGCTGGGGCATAAAGAAAGGCGACAAGGTGATGCTGGTGCTGAAGCGAAACTATCAGTACTGGTACGCGATAATCGGACTGATGAAGATTGGCGCTATAGCGATCCCTGCTACCCATATGCTCACAACAAAGGATTTCCATTATCGCTTCCAGGCGGCCGACGTATCCGGCGTGATCGCCACCGCTCACGCCAAAGTCGCCCACTACATTGATGAAGCAGACGAACTTCTCGGCGACCGCAGACTGCGCGTAAAAGCGATAGTGAACGGCACGCACGAGGGCTGGCATGAATTCGACAGCGAGATCGAACAATATCCGGACGTTCTTGAGCGTATCCCCACAAAAGCAAACGATCTGCATCTGCTTTATTTCACGTCCGGAACGACCGGTTATCCCAAGATGGTCGTGCACGATCACACCTATGCTCTCGCGCATATCCAGACCGCAAAGCACTGGCAGAACGTTGACCCGGACGGTCTTCACCTTACCATAAGCGACACCGGATGGGGCAAGGCTGCATGGGGAAAGCTCTACGGGCAGATGACGATGGGTACCTGCGTGTTCGTATATGATTTTGATAAGTTTATCCCTGAAAATATGCTGAAAATAATGGAGAAGTACAAAATAACGACATTCTGCGCTCCTCCCACGATGTTCCGCTTCTTCATCAAGGAAGGACTCGAAAAGTACGACCTCTCCAGCCTGAAGTACTGCACCATAGCCGGCGAAGCGCTCAACCCAGAGGTGTTCAACAAGTGGTATGAGTACACTGGCATAAAGCTGATGGAAGCATTCGGTCAGACTGAATCCACAGCGATACTTGCCAACATCACAGGCATGACGCCAAAGCCCGGAAGTATGGGCAGACCCTCACCGCTGTACGATGTCGATCTTGTGGACGCAGACGGAAGTCCGGTTGCAGTCGGCGAAGTCGGGGAAATAGTCGTGCGCGGCGAATACTGCAGCACCCCCGGACTTTTCCGCGGATACTACAACAGCAAGGAGCTGACTGACGAAGCGTGGCACGACGGAATGTACCACACCGGCGACACCGCGTACCGCGACGAGGACGGCTATTACTGGTACGTCAGCCGCAACGACGACGTTATCAAGTCCAGCGGCTACCGCGTAGGGCCGTTCGAGGTAGAGAGCGTGCTGATGATGCACCCCAGCGTACTGGAGTGCGCCGTTACCGGAGTTCCCGATCCGATAAGAGGTCAGCTCGTAAAGGCCACGATAGTGCTTGCACGCGGCTATACAGCGAGCGACGAGCTTGCAGAGGAGCTCAAGGAGTTCGTAAAGCACAACACGGCTCCCTATAAATACCCGCGTTCCATCGAGTTCGTGGAGACGCTCCCCAAGACCATCAGCGGAAAAATCATGCGTGCAGAGATACGCCGCAGAGATCTTCAGAAGTACAAGAAATAGTAAATATCCACCGGCGTAGCCGGTGGCTTTACAGATAACGCCTAAAAGGCTATTTTCTAGCGCGCGTCT
>ENA-ORNB01002179-ORNB01002179.1-human-gut-metagenome-genome-assembly--contig:-NODE-2179-length-11306-cov-1.989157_pt1 | contig 11306 bp, 5 predicted proteins | sample MGYA00242112_ERZ509016 | MGnify/ENA primary metagenome ERZ509016 (study PRJEB26280, sample SAMEA2338705) | human gut metagenome | biome: human gut; feature: human-associated habitat; material: faeces...
TAACTGCCGGCACTGCCATGCCTCCCATAAATCCCAGCTTCGTATATCCGTCCTTTACAGCCGCATAGCCTGCCAGGAAGCCGGCCTGGTCCTCCTGGAACAGAATGGGCATCACATTATCATTTGTCTTATAATTGTAATCCGCATCATGGGGCTCCCCGTCCAGCAGAATGAAGTGCACATCCGGGTACTTGTCCTGAGCCATGTAGATGGGCTCCTCAAACAGGAAGCCAGGGCATACTACCAGTTTGGCGCCGCCCTCAATGGCCAGGCCGATGGTTTCCAAATAGGAATCTGTAGTGCCTTCCTGGGGCTGGTAATATTTATAGGAGATGCTGTTCTCCTCCGCATACTTCTTAAGGCCCTCCCATGCGCCCTGGTTAAAGGACTTATCGTCTATGGTCCCCAAATCGGTGACCAGGGCAAGCTCATAGCCTTCCGCGCCCCCCTTGGACGAGGCTGTCTTTGCAGCATCTCCTTCCTCTGCCTTGGACTCTTCCTTTGCTTCCGGTTTGCTCTCTGAAGCCGGAGCCTCTGTCTGTGCGGGGGCTGCCTTGGTATCTGTTCCTGATGAGCCTGAGCAGGCTGTCAGGGAACCGGCCATGACCGCAGCCATGGCAAGTGCCAGTATCCTTTTTTTCATAAGCTTGATTCCTCCTCTTCAAATATGGTTGCGTAGCGTCTCAGTACAACTCTAACTTATCATAAATTACAAATTATTACAACCATTTAACCATATTTTTGTCATATCCGCCAAAACATAAAGGGAGGGGCGGCATGCCTGAGCATTAACCGCCTCTCCCGAATTCCTGCATAAAAGCTGTTTATAAATCAAACAAGGATAACTGGTTGGATTTTGGAAGGTCCTTAAGCAGCCCCAGATCCGACATAAGGGAACAAAGGGTGCCGTTTACCTTGGAACGGTTGCTGAAATCCTCGATGGACAGGAAAGGTCCGTCCTTGACCGCATCCACCACAGTCTCGGCAGCCTTTTCACCCAGGCCGTCGATGCTGCTGAGGGAAGGCATCAGCTTGCCGTCTATGATTTGGAAATGCCGCGCCTTGGCCCGGTAGATGTCAATGGGGGTAAAGTCAAAGCCCCTTGCATACATTTCCTGGACAATGCGCATATCTCGCAGCGTATCCTGTTCCTTTTTAGAAAGGGTATCAGAACGCTTTTTATAATCTGCCAGATAATATTCCAACTTATCTCTTCCCTGACACATGATCTCATAGGAAAAAGCGCTGGCGCGGATACTGAAAAAGGCTGCATAATATGCCAGAGGGTAGAAAATCTTACAGTAGGCAATACGCCACGCCATCATAACGTAGGCCGCAGCATGGGCTTTCGGGAACATGTATTTGATCTTCTTACAGGACCATATGTACCAGTCAGGCACGCCATGAGCCTTCATATCCTCTTCCCATTCCGGTTTTAACCCCTTACCCTTTCGCACACTCTCCATGATGGTAAAGGAGAGTCCCTGTTCCATTCCCTGAGCGATCAGATAGATCATAATATCATCTCGGGTACAGATGGCTGTCTGAATAGTGGCTTTTCCTTCCTGAATCAGTGTCTGGGCATTTCCCAGCCATACGTCTGTACCATGAGACAATCCGGCAATACGTACCAGGTCAGAAAAATATTTCGGTTTCGTATCAATAAGCATCTGCATGGCAAAATCAGTACCAAACTCTGGAATTCCCAGACAGCCAAGCTTGCAGCCGCCGATATCCTTCGGATCAATTCCAAGAGCTTCTGTACTGGCAAAAAGTGACATAACCGCCTTGTCATCAAGAGGAACCTCTCTTGCATTCAGGTCTGTCATATCCTCAAGGGTACGGATCATGGTGGGATCATCGTGTCCCAGAATATCCAGCTTCAGCAGGTTTCCATCAATGGAATGGTAGTCAAAATGGGTGGTGATAAATCCACTGCTGGAATCGTTCGCCGGGTACTGGACCGGGGTAAATTTCTCTATTTCCTCTCCCATTGGGAGTACAATAATTCCGCCAGGATGCTGACCGGTGCTTCGCCGGATACCGGTACACCCCTGTACAATACGGTTGATCTCGCAGGAACGCTTGTGCTGCCCCCGCTCTTCAAAATAGTTCTTTACATATCCGAATGCGGTCTTATCCGCAAGGGTACCGATGGTTCCCGCCTTGAAGGTCTGACCTTTTCCGAATATAACCTCTGTATAATGATGGGCATTGGACTGATACTCTCCTGAGAAGTTCAGGTCGATATCAGGCTCCTTATCTCCTTTGAATCCAAGGAAGGTCTCAAAGGGAATGTCAAAGCCCTGTTTGGTCATCCTGGTGCCGCACTTTGGACAGATCCTGTCTGGCATATCGCATCCTGCCATGCCGGAAAATGCCTTGATCTCCGGAGAATCAAAGTCACTGTACTTACACTCCGGATTGGGGCACAGATAATGGGGAGGCAGAGGATTTACCTCTGTAATACCAGACATGGTAGCTGCCAGGGAAGAACCTACAGACCCTCGGGAGCCCACCAGATAACCATCTGCATTGGACTTCCACACCAGCTTCTGGGCAATGATATACATCACCGCATATCCATTGGAGATAATGGAATTCAGCTCTTTATCCAGACGGTCTTCCACGATCTTGGGAAGCACTTCACCGTACATTTCATGGGCTTTCTGGAAGCACATATCCTTTAAGTCCTGGTCAGAATTCTCAATAACCGGCGGATATTTATCCGGATGGATCGGCGACATTTTCTCAATCATATCCGCAATTTTCACTGTATTTGTAATTACCACTTCCTCTGCCTTCTCACTTCCCAGATAAGAAAACTCCTCCAGCATTTCCTCAGTAGTGCGAAGATAAAGAGGTGCCTGATTGTCGGCATCCTTGAAGCCGCTTCCAGCCATGATAATACGACGGTAGATTTCATCCTGGGGATCCATAAAGTGAACGTCACAGGTAGCAACAACCGGCTTGTTAAACTGTTCACCAAGCTTTACAATTTTTTTGTTGATCTCAATCAGATCCTCTTTCGAATGAATCGTATCATTCTTTTCATCCTCCACCATGAACATATTGTTCCCAAGGGGCTGGATTTCCAGATAATCATAAAAGCTTACCAGCCTTGCGATTTCCTGCTCCGGTGCATTGCGCAAAAGAGCCTGGTAAAGCTCACCAGCCTCGCAGGCACTTCCAATAAGAAGTCCCTCCCGATGTGCCTCAAACACGCTCTTTGGCACACGGGGTCTGTGGTTAAAGTACTTGATATGGGACTGGCTTACCAGCTTGTACAGATTGATACGGCCGGTCTCATTCCGCATGAAAATAACGGCATGGTAAGTAGGCAGTTTCTTAATGGTGTCCGGGGAAACCTTTCCCTGCTCATTCAGCTTGTCTACATCCGTAATATCTCTTTCCCTGCACATTTCCACAAATTTCTCGAAAATACATGCCGTGCACTCTGCGTCATCAACCGCACGATGGTGATGATCCAGGGAAACGCCAACTGCCTTGGCAACGGTATCCAGCTTAAAACGGTTCAGCGCAGGCAGCAGGAATCGTGCCATACCTACCGTATCCACATAGGTGAAATCATTTGGGATGCCCATGCGGTTACAATTCTCTATAATAAAACTCATATCGAAATCTGCGTTGTGGGCTACCATTGTAGCTCCTTCACAAAATTTCAGGAATTCCGGTAAAATTTCTTCAATTGGACGGGCATTCATAACCATGCTGTCATTAATACTGGTCAGCTGCTCAATTCGAAATGGAATTGGAACCTGAGGATTGACAAATGTGGAAAAACGATCTGTGATCTTTCCATTTTCCACCAATACAGCACCAATTTCAATGATCTTGCAGGTAAGTGGGGAAAATCCTGTGGTCTCAATATCGAAAACCACGAATCTGCCGTCCAGGGACTGTTTTTTCGGGTTGGTGACCATACCCTTTAAGTCGTCTACCAGATAGGCCTCCATACCGTAAAGCACCTTAAAATCAGAATCCTTTGGCACGCAGCCTCCCCACGCATCAAAGCAATGGTTTGCCTCCGGGAAAGCCTGCACCACACCATGATCTGTGATGGCAATGGCAGGATGCCCCCACTCGTAGGCACGTTTTACCAGCGCTTTTGCCTCGGTTACACCATCCATATCGCTCATTTTCGTATGACAGTGAAGTTCCACACGCTTCTGAGGGCTGGTGTCCACTCTGGAGCTGCGGAAATCGGAGATTTTCTTAATTCCGGAGATGGAGCCTATGGTAAGCTCACCATCGAAACGGTCAATAGAAGTAACGCCTTTGATTTTCAGGAAGGCACCTTTTTTCACATGCTCTTTGATCTCCGGCACCTGCTCATTGCGCAGGAACATTTTTACTGTGATAGAGTCTGTGAAATCCGTAACCGGGAAAATCAGTATGGTCTTCTCATTTCGGATTTCTCTCGCTTCCACATCCATAACCTGGCAGCGGATGATAACCTCTCCCATTTCCTGCACAATATTTTCCAATGGAATAGGCTCGTCCTCGAAATCCCTTCCATAAATAACGTCCGGATTTGGATCCTTGCGGAAGCCACCACGGAAATCGCCCCATTTGCCTTTCTTTTCGAATGTCTTTTTCTCGAAAGACTTCTTTTCACTGGCTGCCTCTGCTTTCTTCTCCGACCTGGCAGCGGATGTCTTGCCGGCTGCGGCCTCTTTTCCTGTTTTTTCCTCAGCTGCAGGAGCTGGTGCTGCGCTCTCTTCTTCTGCGGAAAGTCTGGCATGCTTCAGCACATTAGCTACCTCCTGACGGATCTGGATAGCTGCATTTTTGCGGTACCTGCTCTCCTCCGTCTGCACATAATCCAGAGAAACTTTCAGGTCCATTCCACAACGCTCGCAGAATACTTTGTGAAGATATTCAATAAGTATCTCACTTTTCTGTCTGGAAATCACAGAATCCGGAAGTGCCATATTCAGGCAGTCATCTTCTGGAAATGTGATCTGTGCCTGCTTGAACAGATTGTATTCCAGCATGTTGTAATTGCGAAGCTCCAGTTCCATGCTGGAGCGATAGGTATCCAGGAAATTCTTTGGCGTGTACTGTCTGGACAGATGGAACTTCTCGATTACCTTCACACTCACTTCAAGACCTGGAAAGCACTGTCTCTGAATCTGCTCTTCCAGGCTGAAAATATGCTTTTTATGGATCCAGCGGTCGCTTTTCAAGTAAACCCGGACACAGGTTTTAGCAGAGTTGCAGGCAACCTTGGTGACGATCACCTCTTCCAGAAGTTCACTTAATTCCTGTTTTAATTTTAAGTTTGGAAATACGTCAAAAAATTCTTTTTCCATTTATAGAATATACACCTTCTGTCATTTCTGTGTCTTATTGCTATCCCAGTTCATCAATTCTTCTCTCAAGGTATCCAGCAGCTGGTCTTCCGGCCATTTCTTCACAATCTCACCGCCTTTGATCAGAAGACCTACACCTACGCCGCCTGCAATTCCGATATCGGCTTCTTTTGCTTCTCCCGGGCCGTTTACCACACAGCCCATAACAGCTACTTTAATGTCAAGAGGGATATCCTGCACCATAGTTTCTACTTTATTTGCAAGACCGATCAGATCGATCTGGGTGCGCCCGCAGGTTGGACAGGATACTACTTCCACGCCGCCTTTGCGAAGTCCAAGGGTTTTTAGGATACGTCTGGCAGATTTTATCTCTTCCAGAGGGGCACCAGTCAGGGAGACGCGGATCGTGTCACCGATTCCCTGGTATAAAATAATACCAAGCCCTATGGCAGATTTGATATTTCCAGAATAAAGGGTTCCTGCCTCTGTAATTCCCACATGGAGAGGATAACTGGTCTGTTCCGCAATCAGTTCGTGAGCCCTGGCACACATCATAACATCAGAAGATTTGATGCTGATCACCAGATTGTCGTAGCCAAGCTCTTCAATAATGTGCACCTTGTCAAGGGCGCTTTCTACCAGACCTTCTGCGGTAACACCGTGATATTTCTCCACCAGTTCTTTCTCAAGAGAACCGCTGTTTACCCCAACACGGATGGGAATATTCCGCTCCTTCGCCACATCTACAACTGCCTTGATACGCTCTGTGCTTCCAATATTTCCTGGATTGATACGGATCTTGTCGGCACCGTTCTCCATGGCCGCAATCGCAAGACGATAATCAAAATGAATATCTGCTACCAGCGGAATGTGAATTTGTTTTTTGATCTCTTTCAGAGCCTTTGCCGCTTCCATGGTCGGCACTGCACAGCGGATAATGTCGCAGCCAGCAGCCTCCAGGGCAAGGATCTGCTCTACGGTTGCCTGCACATCCTCTGTTTTTGTATTGGTCATAGACTGGATCAGAATGGGATTTCCGCCTCCAATCTTCTTATTTCCTATCTGAATTACTTTGGTATGGTCTCTGTACATACGAAATTCCTCCATATATTATGAACATGATATTCTTTGATTACTGTTCACTGATAGCATTCTTTGCAGTTCACTTTTACACCGCAGGCGCTTATCAAACTTTTCTATGCAAAAAGGCACAAAAGGGATGTCTCTGACACCCCTGCTGTACAGTTATTTTCACAGCATTCTGCGTGATTTCGCGCCGCAATTCTCGGGTTTTCCATGAACTTTGTTCACAAAAAAACTCCTCGCGGAACGTTATCAGTAAACAGTAACCCTGTTTTCTTTGCAATTTAATGCTGGATTTCCAACAATTTATTCTTCAAGTCTTCTTCCATCTTGCGCATTTCCAGTTCTGCCTGGGCTCTCTTGGCGCGGCCCTCTTTCTGAATATTCATGACATCATCCAAAGTGGCGATCAGCTCCTGATTGGTCTGCTTCAGAGTCTCAATATCCACGATTCCGCGCTCAGATTCCCTGGCAGTCTCTGTGGATGCAAGGTGAAGTGCCTCCGCATTTTTCTTCAAAAGCTCATTTGTCAGGTCTGTTACCTGGCGCTGGGCCTGGGCTGCTTCTGTGGAATGGGCGATTCCAAGTGCCAGCACCATCTGGCTCTTCCAAAGTGGAATGGTATTTACAATGGTTGTCTGGATTTTTTCTACCATAAGGGTGTCATTGTTCTGCACCAGACGAATCTGCGGTGCTGTCTGCAGGGAAATGGTTCTGGTCAGTTCCAGATCATGCAGTTTCTTCTCGAAACGATTGCACTTGCTGTCCAGATCCTTGGCTTCCTGAGCCTCCTCCGGAAGTCCGCTGGCTGCAGCCTTTGCCTCCAGATCTTTTAATTTTCCCGCCCTTACTTCCTGCAGCTTCTGTTTTCCTGCAAGGATGTACATGGTCAGTTCTTTATAATAGTTCAGGTTCTGGGCATACATTTTTTCCAGAACTGCGGAATCCTTCATGAGACGCATCTGGTGATCCTGAAGGGAGGTAGTGATCTTCTGCACATTTACCTCAGCCTTGGCATAGCGGTTCTTCATATTTTCGATCTTACTGCCCTGTTTCTTGAAAAAGCCAAGGAAACCTTTCTCCTCCTCAGCAGCATCAAAATCGCGAAGCTCGCCTACCACCTGGGTGATCAGCTCTCCAACCTCACCCAGATCCTGTGTCCGTACATTTTCAAGAGCTGCATCGGAAAAATCAGCCATTTTCTTCTGGGTTCCGGCACCGTACTGGAGGATCTGGTTAGTATTCTCAATGTCAATTTTCTTAGCAAAGCTGTCTACCATCTGCTGCTCTTCCGGGGAAAGAACGGTCTGTTCCATTTCCTTTTTCACAGCTTCGGCTTCCGGCTCTGCTGCAACCTCTGCCTTTGGCTCTCCCAAATCCGGTTCTAATGTAAGTGTAGGTGCGTTATCTTCAAAACCTGTAAATTCGTTTCCCATAGCATCCTCCTTGTGTATAGGTCTGCCCATATTTATCAGCAGCCTTCAGTTTGGCATTTTCGTTATTTTTATAACACGCTCTAACCCCGCTGCAAATCTTATCTTTTCATATACTTAACATTCCGCACACTGCTAGAGCCTGTTTTTTTCAGCCTCTTTTCTCATACGGGTAAGCTCGTCCTCAGTCAGCCCTTCCTGTGCCAAAACTGTGTTAAGAACAGAAATATCACTGGATACATCCATAGCCGTGTCTTCAAATATGGAATCCAGAAGCTTCTCAAAAGCCACATTCAGCGTATCAATAGTCTCTTCGATTTCTTTCTTGGAAGAAGTAATATTCTCTCCCTGAACCGGCTGGCTGTCCATTTCTTCATATGCATTCAAAAGCTTCACAGTCATAGGAAGATAATAATCCATAAGGCGGTTCAAATCCGGAATAATCTCCGGATGAGCCTTGGCGCGTTCAAAAATCTTCGCTATGATCAGCTCCATACGGGAGATTTTTCTGGAAATCTCTTCTCCTGGAATGGCATCATTGCTGCGGTGGATTTTATCAAGAAAGTCATTTCCCTTATCCAGAACCTGCCGGACTTCCGGGGAAAGTCTGATTCTTTCCGCAGCATCCCGTTCTGCTTCCACACACGCCCGGGCATCTGCCTGTTCATGCTGGTTAAATTTCTGCCTTTCTTTTTCCTCTGCCTGCTGACGAAGCGCTGCCTCCTGGCGTGCACGCTCTTCATCCTGCTGATGATTTCTTTCTTCCAGCCGCTTCTGAGTGCTTACATATTGGTCGTAAGTCTCATTACTTGTGATCAGGCAGGTTTCCTGTTTATCAACATGTCCCTGAAGGAACCAGCCTTTGCTTATCATACGTTTGATATCTTTTTTTACAAATTTCACCGGCTTGCCGACTGCCTGTGCCAGCTGCTGGAAATTGCAGTAGGTGTGAGTGCCAAGAGCCTTGATATACTTGTTTCGGCGGCTTAAACTGGTAAGACTGCTGCAGCCCTGTCCAAGAAGAATACCTCCGCCGACCGTAAATGCCGCCAGAACAGCCGAAATTCCAAGCATTACACTGCTGCTAAAGCCAGCTCCAATTCCCCCAACTACCATTGTAGCAATTCCAAATGTTCCAGTAAGAATCCCACCAAACACTGTCTTCAGAATTCCCCCGACCTTGATTCCATTCGTCGGTAAATACAACGCCAGATCCGAATTCTGGTGATTGGTATCCTGCCTGCCTGTACCATTTTTCTGGAAGTTTCCATTACGCAAATCATTCCCTTTCGCACCGGCATATCCTTGATAACCAGTTCCATGATCCTCCCCGGTACTCCGGTTTTTCTTTCCATCCTTCTGAAAATCCCAGGACCGATTCTCTCTGTAATCATAAGAACTGCCGCTGCGGTAATTGGTATATTTCCCACTGCCCACAGTATTATTAAGCGCATCCCGAAGGGCATCACTCCCATTATCAATAGCCTTATTCAGCGCCTGATTAATACTCTGGCTCAGTTTCTGGTAATTTTTTTCATTTACTGCACTGTCAATGATGCTCTGGATCTTATCTCCAAGTTCATCAAATTCGTTATATCCCATCTTTTCCTCCGGATATTTTATTTCACAACGCTTGTTTTATCATTATACAAAAATCCCCCTCAAAAAACAAGACACCATAAAATATAAACACATTATACTTTTTGTAACCTTTTTCACAGGAAAATCACTTAAAAAATCTGCTTTTCCCATTGAATTTCACACGTAAAAGTTTTACAATAGTAAAAACATTGGGGATTCACAATAAGAATCTCCCCCCAAAAACCACGCTAGGAGGAAATTGTTATGGAAAAAAAGAACATTGACTGGGGCAACCTGGGCTTTGGTTATGTAAAAACAGACTACCGTTATGTATCCAATTATAAAGACGGCAAGTGGGATGAGGGAGGCCTTACCACAGATGATATGGTTACCATCAGTGAGTGTGCAGGTGTCCTTCAGTATGCACAGACTGTTTTTGAGGGTATGAAAGCATATACTACAGAAGACGGACATATCGTTACTTTCCGTCCTGACCTGAACGGTGAGCGTATGGAGCATTCCGCCGCAAGACTGGAAATGCCTGTATTCCCGAAAGACCGTTTTGTTGACGCAGTTGTTCAGACAATTAAAGCAAATGCAGCATATGTTCCGCCATATGGTTCTGGTGCTACTTTATATGTACGTCCGTACATGTTCGGAAGCGACGCTGTTATCGGTGTAAAACCTGCCAGCGAGTATCAGTTCCGTGTATTCACCACACCTGTCGGACCATACTTCAAAGGCGGCGCTAAGCCGATCACAATCCGTGTCAGCGACTTTGACCGTGCTGCACCAAATGGTACCGGTCATATCAAAGCTGGTCTTAACTACGCAATGAGCCTTCATGCGATCGTTGACGCTCATAAGAACGGATTCGATGAGAACATGTATCTTGATTCCAAAACTCGTACCAAGGTTGAGGAGACAGGCGGAGCAAACTTCTTATTCGTAACAAAAGACGGCAAGGTTGTTACTCCGAAGTCTGACAGTATCCTTCCATCCATCACACGTCGTTCTCTGATCTACGTTGCGAAAGAGTACCTTGGACTTGAGGCTGAGGAAAGAGAAGTATACTTCGACGAAGTGAAGGATTTCGCAGAGTGCGGTCTTTGCGGTACTGCTGCTGTTATCTCTCCTGTTGGAAAGATCGTGGACCACGGCAAAGAGATCTGCTTCCCAAGCGGCATGAACGAGATGGGACCGATCACCAAGAAGCTGTATGAAACCCTTACCGGAATCCAGATGGGACGCATCCAGGCTCCAGAGGGATGGCTGAAGGTTATTGAATAATTCCTTAAGCTTCCCATTTTTCGTATTTTTTCAAACACACTCTACACAGCATATAACAAAAATCAGTTCTGTCGTGATGGCAGAACTGATTTTTTTGAAAAACACATTATATTTTCCCGCTTATTTATTTCTTTCATATCTCACAAACTTATATTCCAGATCAAAATATGTCTGCTCTTCGCTCTCTGCTGCCACATGCCACTGTGGATCTTCATCCAGATTCGGAAAATAACTGTCTGCAATATAGGCGAAATCGATCTTGGTCACTTGAGCAGCATCGCAATAAGGAAGAAGCTGCTTATAGATAGTATCGCCGCCGATGCAGTATACATCTTCTGCCGGATACTTTTTCAGTTCTTCCATAAGCTCTTCAATAGAATGAACGATTATGGCATCTTTCACTTTGTAATTCTCATTTCTGGTAAGAACGATGTTTATGCGGTTTTTAAGAGGAAGCCCTCCTGGGAAACTCTCCAGGGTCTTTCTTCCCATAACACAAACCTTCCCGGTGGTCTCCTGACGAAACATTTTCATATCCGCCGGAATGCTCACAAGAAGCTTATTGTCTTTTCCAATTCCCCAG
>ENA-ORNB01002180-ORNB01002180.1-human-gut-metagenome-genome-assembly--contig:-NODE-2180-length-11304-cov-12.008979_pt1 | contig 11304 bp, 6 predicted proteins | sample MGYA00242112_ERZ509016 | MGnify/ENA primary metagenome ERZ509016 (study PRJEB26280, sample SAMEA2338705) | human gut metagenome | biome: human gut; feature: human-associated habitat; material: faeces...
TTTTATCCGCTTATGCAACTTATAATCAGGGATTTAATTTATAGAAGTCCCCTTAGTTACGTTTGTCATTTTTCTAATTCATTTTTCTTTGCAAGCCAATAATTCGCCTCTTTCAATGCCAAATCAAGACCCTCTTTAAGACCATCGGCATAATTAAAAATATCATCGATAGTCTCAATGTCAATCCATTCATTCGTCTTGTAGTTATCCTTTGGCAAGCATATTTTTTTACTCCGTTTCCCTATATAAATGCGGCAAATCCACCACCATGTACTACCATCTATGTTCACGGAAAAATAAGTCTTGTAGTCGTTATATTGAATACGAGATACATCTACATACTGCCTCAATATACTACGCACGATGTTATAGGCATCTATCTCCTCTTGTGTAGTAACTATACCTTTTTCTCGGTCTTGAAATACTACACCATCGGGAAGTTTTTCTTCATTCATTTCGTTCGGCTGTTGATTTTCATTCTCAACCTCCTGTGGTATCTGTTTTTCCTCCTTATTCTCATTCTTCATAGCCACATTTAAACGGTCGGATATAATATCGTTAATCACCAAAGCAATGGATTTCTTAACAATAGGTCTATATTGATCCACAAGTTTTGCCGTATATTTCCCATCATTAAGATTACGGACAAAATAACGTGTAAATTCATCGTCCGGCATTTGGAAATTACGATTAAGCATTTCTTTTACTTGTATCGTGATTTGTAACTCTTGTGCCGTGCTCAATATATCTTGCTCATTATAATAAGACTTATGAAACTTTTTTAGTTGCTCAATATCGTTGTCCGATAAATCGAGCATATTCACCACAAGGAACGGCTTTTCGTCCATTATGTTCACCTTTTCTAAATCTGTATAAAAGCGATATTCTATTCCATTCGTCAAGACCCCAAACCTAGCCTTTGAAGCGACAAAATATCTTTGTAATTGAGTGTCATGTAAATTCAAGTTTTGTTTACAATGCTTGCATTCTATAAGTAGTATAGGATTTTCGTCCTTCATTATGGCATAGTCTATTTTTTCGCCTTTCCTCTTAACTAAGTCACAATCCATTTCCGGTACAACCTCAAAGGGATTGAATACATCATATCCCAATGCTGCTATCACAGGCATTACAAAAGAGTTTTTTGTCGCTTCTTCCGTTGCTATGCTATCCTTCTGTTTAGCAATTTTCTCTACAATCTGTTGAATTGTATCTTTGAAATCCATATCTTATGCTGTTTAGATTGTTTCGTCAAAAGTATAATACAATAATCATTTATTAAAATATTTATACTCACACATTAGTTAAACTTTATTAACTCTATTCTATTTTATCAAAAGTATATGAATTTCATACACTTTTGTATATTTGCAAATGATGTGATGTTACATCTACCCCTTTTAATCGAAAAGACTCATGGCCGGACTTCATTTTGATATAACAGGCGACAATTCTAATTTTCTTCGTAAACTACGAGAAGTAGAAACCGGAGTAACCAATACTTCTAAGGAAATAGAAAAAAATGGATTGGGCATAGAAGATATGTTCAACAAAATGACGAAAGCAGCTGCAGCTTTTGGGGCTGGCTTTACAGCAAAAGAACTTATCCAAAATATTATACAAGTAAGAGGTGAATTTCAACAATTAGAGGTCGCCTTTACCACTATGCTTGGAAGTAGTGAAAAGGCAAACGTCCTTATGGCTCAGCTCACAGAAACAGCCGCCAAAACTCCATTCGATCTACAAGGTGTTGCCAATGGAGCTCGTCAATTACTGGCTTACGGTACTTCTGCTGAAGATGTTAACGAGACTCTTATACGATTAGGGAACATTGCAGCCGGACTTTCACAACCTTTGGGAGACTTAGTATATCTCTATGGTACAACTATGACACAAGGTCGACTTTATACACAGGACCTAAACCAATTCACTGGACGAGGTATTCCAATGATAAAAGAACTTGCCAAAGAATTTGGAGTAGCTGAAAGTGAAATCAAAGGAATGGTAGAAGCTGGTATGATAGGGTTTCCAGAGGTTCAGAAAGTCATACAGAACCTTACCAACGAGGGTGGTATGTTCTTTAACTTAATGCAAGAACAAAGCAAAACCATTACCGGACAGATTTCTAACATAGGAGATAGTTTCTCGATGATGTTGAACGAGATCGGCAAAGCGAATGAAGGTATTATCAATGATGCATTATCCAGCGTCTCTTATTTGATAGAAAACTATGAAAAAGTAGGAAAAATACTAATTGAATTGGTCGGTACATACGGAGCATACAGAACTGCGCTTATGGCTATTACTGCATTACATAACCTTCAAGCTGCTGGTATTACTGCATTGACAGCTAAAGAGGCAATACATTATAGTTGGCTGGTGCTTACACAAAAAGCTCAATCCCTACTCAACAAGACTTTACTTGCCAACCCATATGTCGCAGTAGCAGCGGCAGTAACAGCACTAGGTTTAGGTATTTATAAATTAGTCACTTATCAAACAGAAGCAGAAAAGGCACAGGAAAGGCTGAACGATGAATTTGGTAAAACCGAAGTGGCTGCATTAAATGAAATGTCCACATTAAGGGAACTTAATAGGCAACTTACGGAGGCTAAAAAATGGTCTGACGAATGGTATGCTATAAAAGAAAAAATAGTAAATGGCTATTCAAAGTATCTTTCTGGCATTGATGAAGAAATTGATAAAACAGGGTCTCTTGCTGGACAATATGAAAAATTAGAAAAAGCCATACGTAAATCTATGGCCGCACAAAATTATACCAATTTTGCCAAACAAGAAGAAGATATATACAATAGCGTCAGAGAAAAAAACTTAACAAAAGTATATGATGCATTTACAAAAAAATATGGAGATGAGTCTGGATTAAAAGTCTACCGAAATTGGTTAAACTGGCTGGATAGCGGTCGAGATATACCGACAGAAATTCAAAGGATTTTTAATGATGTATCTACTGGATGGGGAGAAAGTGCAAATACACTTCTATTTGAAATAAGGCGACAAGCTGAAATAAGAAATAAAAATTTAGAAGAATACAGAAACAAATATTTCATTCCCGAACCCTCATTTGATTCACCTACTGAAAATATTTTTACAACAGAAGGTAAATCCATCTCCCAACTTGAAGAAGAAATCAAGAAGGCTGAAACCTCACTTGCATCATTAAAAAAGGCCCTTGCAGACGGCAGCGGAACAAAAGAAGCAGTGGATCAACAAGAGGCTTATATCAAGTCGCTTCAAGACACTATACTTGAACGTGAGAAAGATTTGAGAGTAATCAATGAAGTCAAAACACAAATCTCAAAATTAGAGAAAGAGCAGGGAGAAACTGTAAGCGGAAGCAAGGAATACAATGCGTTACAATCACGAATTGACGCACTCCGTGCAAAGCTGCCTAAAACCAAATCTGATAAAGCGGCTGAAGATAAGCAAGCAAAAGAGCAAAAAGAGGCCGAGCAGAAACTTGTTGATGAACTTCTTGAGCTTCGTAAAAAAAATCAAGAGAAAGAAATCTCCCTCTGGGAAGAAGGTAAAGATAAGAAATTGAAGCAAATTAACTACTATTATGAAGAACAGAAAAAAGAAATTAAAAAGAAAGAGAAAGAGCTGGCCGAGTTAAACAAAGTAGCTAAGATTGAACCCTCCAAGCTTAATGAGAATGGACTAACAACTGAACAACAGGAAAATATTGATACCGCAAATAGGTTAAATGAAAAGAATAAGAATAAACAGACCAAAGAAATTCTCGATGATGAAATTAACGCAATGAACGATTATCTTGCCGCTTACGGGAACTATTATGAAAAGCGTAATGCTATTATTGAGCAAGGCGAATCTCGTAAGGTAGGCAAAAACGAATGGGAACAGAAGTCTATTGACGAAGAAACAAAAAGGGCACTATCTGATTTGGATATAGAGGCGAATAAATCTACGTCTGCCATAAGTAAATTGTTTGACGATATGCGTCAACACACAGTTGCAGATATGCGTCTCATTGCTAATGAAGCTGAACGGGCATTCCAATTCTTGCAATCAGGCGAATGGGACGAAAACAAAGGTCTTGAATTTGGTATGACAAAAGAGACCTTCGACACATTGCGTAAATCTCCCGAAGAATTAGAACGAATTAGAAAAGGTATAGATAATGTCCGTAATTCCGCAGATCAATCTGAAACGGGGTTTAACAAACTAGCTAATGGTCTTAAAAAAGTATTCGATGCCGGTTCAAATACAAAAAAATTGCAAGATGGACTTGAAGAAATAAGAAGTGGATTAAGTGAGGTATTAAGTGTAGCCCAATTCCTTTCCGACACATTTTCAAATCTCGGAGAGGCTTTCGGATCTGATACACTGTCAGGCATTGTCGAAGGTATCAATGTGGCTATGGACGGCCTCAATTCAGCTATGCAAGGAGCAGAGGCAGGTGCTATATTTGGACCGATAGGTTCTGCTGCTGGTGCTGCCATCGGTCTTGTCTCCTCTCTTGCTTCCTCTATCGCAAAAATCCACGACGCAAAAAATGAAAAACGGATTCAGAAATTACAAGATCAGGTAGATACACTTGACCGTTCGTATGAAAAGTTAGGCAAGTCCATTGAAGCTGCTTACGGAAGGAGTGCTTCCAGCTTGATTGAAGACCAAAATAAATTGCTAGAACAACAAAAAGTACTTATTCAAAATCAAATTAAAGAAGAACAAGATAAAAAGAATACAGATAGCGACAGAATAAAAGAATGGGAAAATCAAATTGACGAAATAAACAATCTCATTTCTGATAACAAAGAAAAAGCTATCGATGTCATATTTGGTGAAGACCTAAAAAGTGCTATTGACAACTTTGCAGAAGCTTATGCAGATGCATGGGCTTCTGGCGAGAATAGGGCTAAATCTGCAAAAGATGTTGTAAAGCAGATGATGCAACAAATGGTAACAGAGAGCATTAAGGCAGCAATTAAATCCTCAAATAAAATGGAGGAAATACGCACTAAGTTGCAACAATTTTATGCCGACAACGTGCTTTCTCAATGGGAACAAGATTACATCAACAACATGGCTGAACAGCTTCAACAAGAAATAGATGCTCAATTCGGTTGGGCTGATAGTCTCATGGGAGAAAGTTCTACCACCGAACAAAAGTCGACAGCCGAAGGTTTTGAAACCATGTCACAAGATACAGCAACGGAATTAAACGGCCGGTTTACAGCGTTGCAGCTTTCTGGTGAAGAAATCAAAAATCAAATGATTTCAGCCGTAATCTCTCTAAATTCTCTTTTATCTGTATCAACTAATAGCAATTCTATACTAAATAACATTCTTAATCAACATGTGATTACGAATAGCTACTTAGAAGACATTGCAAAATATACGAAATTATTAATTGATATAAAATCCGATATAGCACAAGTCAATAGGAATACTAAAGATTTATAGATATGAATACAGTAAAAGAAATAATGATGGCTGCTTTACAAAAAGGAGCTTGCGATAAGTCTTATGGTGTTAGTGACTGGAAAACTCTAGTATGGTTGTTCTTTACACCACAAGGCATAGAGTTTTGTGAGAAGAACAACTTCCCTCCTATTGAAACGTTCCGTGAGATGAGTAATGATATTGCTAATTATTGCGTGTTTGTTGACACTAAAAATGTAAAAAGAAGTAATGATACCAATATTGCTTTAATAGGCAATACCAATGCGGAACTAGTATTTGACGATAATACTAGAGTTCACAAAGTTATACTCATGCATGGAGCCAGAGCTATAATAGTTGCCCGTAATTACGCAGTTATTAGACTTATAAACATACGAAATTGTCCTGTAGAAATCAATAAAGACAAAACTTCAGTTATACTTAAATAAAATGGCATCGGGAGAGTTTTACATAAATGGGAAAGACTGCTATACAACTTGGGGTATAAGTATGGATACATCATCTCTTTCCTACTTAATGACACCGTCACCTTTAAAAGAGTTCATCGAAAACAAGTCTCGATTAGAAAATGGCAAACGAGTCCTGTCCTCTAATCCTAAAATCGATGAACGAAATATCACTTTAACTTTTAACCTGACGGCAAAAACGGAAGAAGAATTCTTTTCAAGATACAACAGCTTTTGTGAAGAATTGGCAACAGGCATAATAAATATAAAAACAAAGTATCAACCAAATATTACTTACAAAACAATCTATATTTCATGCAATCAATTTACGCAATTCATGAGAGGAATAGCACGATTTTCTCTAAAACTTGTCGAATATAATCCAGCAGATAGAAATTCATAAAAAAGAGCATGTTTTTCATACACTTTTATTATCTTTGACTGAAATCGTATGAAGATATACGAAACCATCATGATAGACATTAAAAACATACAAGGAGATACTATTTTATCAGTTCCTATAACAGAAGAATGTGTTCATGTAGAAGAATTGATGAAATCCGATTATGTAGAATTGTCGTGGAACTCGGACCAAAATGAAGAGATTCCGGTAGGGGCTTATATCATACTCGATGGTGAGAAATATTCTCTTTTGGATCCATATAATCCAGAACAAAAGAACGAGGTCGAATTTCAATACAAACCACAATTTCATTCGAAATTTATATCATGGGGTAAAGTGCCTTTTTTCATGTATTCTTATGATGAGAATAACGAGATAACTAATCGGGAGCCGGATTGGTCTCTTACCGATAACCCGGCCAATTTCATGAGTGTTATTTGTAAGTCTATCGAGAACGAAACCGGGGATACATGGACTTACGCCGTCGATTCTTCTCTTAACGCTTCCACTTCTTTGTCTTTCCAATCAATCGACATATTGTCTGCCTTGAACAGTATAGCATCTGCGTTTGATACAGAATGGTGGGTTGAGAAAGATTCCATGATTATTCATCTGTCGAAATCCGAACATGGAGCTGTTGTTTCTCTCGAAGTTGGTGAAAACATCAATACACCTTCGGTCACGGAGGGAAAAGATGGGTATTATACCCGATTTTACGCATTCGGGTCAACTCGAAACATCGTACAGGAATACAAAGGTGCTAATGTCAACAATTTGGTCAACAAACGGCTGACTCTTGACCCTAAAAAATATCCGAACGGATATAAAGATATAAGGCCAAACCTTCAACAGGGAGAGATATTTAGCAAAATCCTCCAGTTCGATGATATATACCCTTCATCGGAACTCTCCATATCAGATGTCAGATTCCGTCTTATGTGGCGTATAGACTCGGAAACGAATGATAAAATACAGATAGGCACAGATGAAAACGGAGACCCTATATACGACCAATATGCGATATGGTATTTTCAAATACCGGAATTTAACTTCGAAAATTCCACTTATGACGAAGAAAAAAATCCGAATGGTATGCTTATACCCAATAAAGTACCTTCGGTACATTTCCAATCGGGGGCTTTGCAAGGTATGGAATTTGAGCTTATATACCATGATGAGAGTAAAACAATAACAAGTGATGATGGTATAAGCTTCGAAGTCAAAAAAGGAGATTTCGAGATTAAATATAAAGAGGAAGAAGGTAACTATATTATCCCTGCTATTACGGGACTTATACCGTCGGAAAATGACGATATTATCCTATTCAACGTCAAAATGCCGGAAGAATATACAGATTCGGCGTACATACGTCTAGAAACGGCTATGAACGAAGAAATAGAACGGCTTTCTTCCGACCAAAACAATTACCAGTTTTCATCTAATCCTGTGGTGTTCAATGAAAACAATCCTGATTTATCCATAGGAAGAAAAGTCGAATACATAAACACAGGATATTCATATGTTACTCGTGTTATAAGCCTTACAACCAAACTCGACTATCCTTGCGAACAGACTATTACCATCGGGAACAACCTAATAAAAGGGAATACGCAAGAACTGAAAGAAGAGGTTGCATCTGCTAATAAGAATATCGACTTGATTTCTGCCATCAATGATATGACGGCTTCCCTGCAACAATCGTATCAACGGACTGTAAAACAAATGCAGGAAGGATTTGCCCGTATTAACGATATGTGGAAATTCGACACAGAGTTGGAAAATACGATATACTCGAAATTTAATGTGTATTCACAGGGTGGAATATCCGCTCTTGGTGTATGGCGTGGAGAAGGGGGCGGCGGTGGCGGAGGAGGGCTCATCAAGCTCGTTCATGGGTTCGACGATCTGGGCGGCGTGTTCGACAACACCACGATGACGGAGACCTTCAATGCCTATACGATTAACGAGATTTGGAAACTCGCCAACGCCGGCGCATCTACGATAGGTACAGGGAATGTGGTGACGGCCGTCAGCAAAACGGGCGGTAACATCGTTGTCACCAAAGGCATAACCCTGTACGATTGGGTGCAGCAGCCGAACAAGCCAACTTATTCGCTCTCGGAGATAAACAACGTGAGCGGTACATATACGGGGCTGGCAGTCGGGCGTTCGGTCGAATCGGACAATGCGAAAAAGTTGAACGGGCTTGACAACGGGGCTTTCCTGTATAAAAGGGGCGGCATGTATGAGACAGCCACCGGAAACGGGTGGCTGATTCGCACGAAAGTCGAGGAGGCCGAGGCGGCTATGTTGACGTTGCATTTGATTGGAAATGGATATTATAGCCGACGAATTATCAATACGATCGTACAGGCGTACAATTATGCCCCGAATGATGTCGAGTTTACGGCTACGGCCGGTACGCATTTCGGTGACGATTTGGGTGACGTGAAGGTGTTCTTGTACGGGGGACACGTGTGTTTTTGGGTTTCGGCCAAGACGGATTACCAGACCTGCTCCATATTCGTCTATAACACATACGGGGCATTGAACGGGACTTGCGAGAACTGTGTGGATAGCATATCGTTGTCTCCCATGCCGGCAGTCGGCGTAAGCAAGCTGACCGTGGTTACCCCGTCTGTCGCCTTGACGGATAACGATTCCATCGCAGCTGACAGGCTCAAGAACTATCGCCTGTTTTGGGGAAATCCGTTTGACGGAACGAACGATGTGTCCGGAAGTCTGTCTGGAGTTCGGGATATAACGATGGATGGAGACATCGATGGAGCGAATGTAATCAGGGCTACGAGTATAAACCTTTCGACCGGGAGTAAGTCTGTCTCCATCTCCGCCGGAAGGATTGTAGCGACGAATAACATAAGGTCAAAGGAGAGTGTCACGTCGGACGGTATCATAACCGCCAAAGGGGATATATCGTCGCAAGGCAATATCTCGGCACAAGGCTCGGTCACTGCTCTAACGACTTCGGACGAGCGTTTGAAGCGAGATTTCGACTATACCCGAAGTTATACCGACAGGCTCTTGGCGATGGGCAGGGTATGCGATTTCCGATACACCGAAAAAGCACGGAAGCGTAACAAGGGCGGTGTGGACGGGGAAGCCCATACGGGACTGCTGTACCAAAAGGTGAAAGAGGTATTGCCATCGATGGCCTACGAAACAGAGGACGGTTACGGGGCTCTGAACTACCTGTCGCCCGACTATATCAACACCATCGCCGGTGCAACGCAGGAGACCGCCCGTCTGGTTAAAGCCCTTAAAAAAGAGGTGGAACGATTGAAAAAGGAATTGTCCGAATTAAAAGGGAAAGGAGGAAAGTGAGCGTATGGCCATCGATAAAAACAAGATAGCAGCCCCGGTAGCGATAACCGACCCCTATAACCTGCTGGGAATATACCCGGCAAACGGGGTATGGGACGTGGCCGACATTGTTGCCCTCGAACGCCCCCTGTTGCAGGGTGGCCGTCCGGGACGTATCAACAAATGGAGCCGTCATAAACCCGTGCGCTATCCGCAGGCTGCGCCGCTATCCGACAACTATCCCCAACAGGCCGGCGGGGTCACGACATATATCGACCAGTGGGAAGGGAGCGACACCGACAAAAATCAGGGCATACGCTATGGGCTGAAAGCCACGATACCGCACGGAACGAATATCGTCGCTATCCATGACACCTCCTTCGACTATGTGGCCTATCCCCACCCGGGTACGGATTTTTGTCGCCTGAGCGATTTCGACGGCTACGACCATAACGCAAAACCCAATCTTACCGGAAGCAAAATTGATGAAATCAGTGCGGACGTGCCGTATCTTTTTGTCGACATCAACTATTACGACACTTCGGTGAATCCCACCGGTGTACCCGTCGAATCGTGGCTGTCGCTGGCCTCCGACAAGAGTATCGGCGATTATTACCCGGCTATTTTGGTAACCGATGGAAATGGAAGCAGTTTTGCTCGATTGCTGACAAATACCTCGACAAATACCGTAACCACCTTGCGGGTGGGCAATGTGTGGTACTCTGCTTTCAAGGTAAAATTTTTCAGTGACGGTACTACTCCGCCGATACTTCCTGTCGGACAGAGCGACACATTTCCGGGGGAGGATTCGGTAGGGGCGAACTTGAAGGTGACGTTGTTCCTTATCGATAAGAAGTCGTTCGAATACTGGACAGGGGTCGACAAACAGATCACCGTGGCGGATTATTTCCCCATACCCACATCGATAGCCATGACAGCCGAGATAAACAGCACATATACCCCGATTAAAATCGTGGATTTCACTTTCCTTTCGAGTTACTTTCAGGTGCGTATCAGTTTTCCGAACGGAAATCCTCCGGTGGGTGAGAAATACACCTTCCGCATTTCGGGATCCGGATTCCTCGCAATCTATGATTACGAATACAAGGGAACTGGGATTCTCATTTTGAATATCCCTTTGGGAACGACACATCCGGACCTTCCACCGGGAACCCATACCTATTACTTAACCTGTTCCGTGTATGGGGTCTCCTCGTCGGGAGAGGCCGGCGTCCAACTCGACTCCCTATCCAAAAACGTGACATTCGACATTCCCGACAGCGGGATTATCAGTTAACCATAAATACAAAACATTATGATTGAGTTAGTAAAAATCAGCGAGAACATCAGCCGTCAATTCGACGGACAGGAAACGGTAGATAACCTGCAAGCGGTCAATTACCGAATTGTGGAGAATGGAGTGGAAAAAGGCCATGTCACTGTCGGGCAAGGCAGTTTTAACATGAATGTCTATTCCATGACCTCCACGGTTGAGGAAACGAAAGCTCTGGTGGAAAAAATGTTCAACACATTATCCGATGGCAGCGATGAGTGACAAAGAGCCCGTAGTGAAATACTCGTGGGAGGATATTAAGTTTACCATTGGCTTTGAGGACAGAAACAAGCAGCCCATCGATGCCGAGACGAAGAAGTTTAAGTTCATCTACAAGGACGAGGCCGGTTGTT
>ENA-ORNB01002190-ORNB01002190.1-human-gut-metagenome-genome-assembly--contig:-NODE-2190-length-11226-cov-10.923731_pt1 | contig 11226 bp, 9 predicted proteins | sample MGYA00242112_ERZ509016 | MGnify/ENA primary metagenome ERZ509016 (study PRJEB26280, sample SAMEA2338705) | human gut metagenome | biome: human gut; feature: human-associated habitat; material: faeces...
CAAAGGCAAAGGCGGGAGCCGCCATGCCAGCGCACAGTGCCGCCGATACCAGCAGTGCGCCCAGTTTCTTAATCTTCATCTGCATCGACCTCCTTCTCGAAAGTTGCACCCACGGCAGACAGCGCAGCCGGATTCGGGGTGCTGGTGGCAGACTGCCGCAGCAGGGCGGCGAGCTGTTCCGGCGTGACCTTTGCGGTTCGCACCATCTCGTTGACCTCTGCGGCCTCAGCCTCCTGAATCCGCCGTTCCAGACTTTCGATGCGGTTGTTGATCTTGATGCGCCGTTCCTTCTCTTTTTCCAGAGAAGCGCGCAGTTTGTCGAGTTTTTCGCTCATAGTGTTCTCCTATTATTTGGATAGCCGCCCGAATCCTGACAGATATTTCTGCCAGTAGGACGAGTGAATGTTTGCGTACTTGATGGGGTCTCCGGCACTGACCATCATTCCATTTCCAAGATAGATTCCGACGTGGCTCTTCCCGACGGTATCATACGTTCCTTCAAAGAAAACGAGGTCTCCGGGCTTTGCTTCTGCTTCGGAAATGTGCTGGCTTTTCTGCCATAATCCGTTGGCGGTGGTTCTGCCCACATCGTAGCCGTTCTGGTTGTAGACCCAGCAGACATAGCCGCTGCAATCAAAGCCGGTTTCAGGGGTGGAACCGCCCCACACATAGGGCGTACCCACATACTTTTGGGCTTCCTTGTAGATGGCTGCAAATTCGCTGTCGGTCAGGGCTTCTGCCGGTACCTGATAGTCGATGCCCGGTGCGCCGGAGCCATCGGAGCCACCGGGCGGCAGTCCGCCGTTGAACAGGTAGGGTCTGCCGCCCAAGGTGTCTTGAAAGATCTCGTACCGTTTCCATTGGTCGTTGTTCAGTTCCTCCCGGATGACCACCTCCAAGCCACGGTTCACCAGCTTGGTGTGGAAGATGCGGTACTCGTAGGGAACCTGCGTGGGAACCGGGATGCCTGCCGGAGTCATGACCCACACAGTCATATACCGGGTCTGCACCTCTACCCATGTGGTCAGCTTGTACTGCTTCTTGAAGGTCTCCTTCAATTTGCCCTGCACCTCCGACCGGGTATAATCGTCATACAGAGTCGTGAGAAAAGAGGTCAACTGCCACGGGTCGTGCTCGATGGGGTCAAGATGGTACTGGTACTCGTTGTAGCCGGGATGGTCGGTGGGGGTGCGCTTGATCTTTTTGTCCAGTTCCTTTTCCAGCTTCTTGTAGTCGGTTTCGGCTCCCCGGATGTCCCGGTCCTCTGCGGTATAAATGGTCTGCCCGGATACCTGCGTGGTGCCGGAGAACAGAATGGAACAGGACGAAAAGGCTGACATGACCAGCAGCAGGAGCAAAAGAAAAACGCCCACGATCACCAGAACGTGTGCGTTGCTCTTGGCGGCGTTCATCAGCCCCTTTACGGCGGTGCTGACGGCAGTTTTGCCTTTCTCCACCGCCTGTTCCACGCCGGACCGGGCGGCAGATGCACCGTTGGATGCCGCCTTACCACCTGCGGTCTGCGCCGCCGTGCCCGACCGGGCGGCGGCATAATAGCTCTGCCGGATGTCTTGCTTTTGCCGCCACCGGGAAAGCCAGTTGGAACCGCCCTCGCCGGTGCCAGATGCGCCTGCATCTTGTGCCGAGGTCGGCTTCTGCACGGAAGATTTTGCGGTTTTGGTGCCCTTCTTGCCCTGCATCTTGGCTTTCTTCTTGAGCTTCCGGGCATAGCGGCTTTTGGAAATATCACGGACATTTCCTGCCGCTTTTTCGCCCTCGCTCAACGCCTGCACACCGACGTTTTCATCCTCGTACTGGTCAACTTCGTGATGCACCGCAGAGCGGGCGGCATGGGCAGCGTACATCTCCCGCTTCTGCGCCTTGCTCAACCGGCTCAACTCGTCAGGGGTCAGCTCCGCCTTGCCGAACCTCAAGTGTTGGGCTTTTTCTGCTGCCTTTTCCGCATCGGTTTTCAGCTTTTTCTTTTTGGGCACCGACTGCTCCACCTTGGCTCTTTTCGGGGGAGAACGGGTCTTTTTGGTTGACGTTTCCTCTTTGTGATTCAGCTTCGGATTGCTCATTTCTGTGTGCCCTCCGAGACTTCACCCAACTTGGTGGTCATAATGCGGTAGAGTTCCAAATCGGTGGGGAAACGGTCCACAAACGGCAGAATGACATTGCCGAAAAACAGCAGCCCCTCGCCCTCGCCGGAGTGGGTCACATAGGAAAGCTGATGGGGCGAAATATTGAGCTGCTTTGCGAGAATCTGCCGGTCTCCCGCCGCCTGATTCAGCATGATGATCATGTCCGAATTTTCAAAAATATTCTCGACCTCACGAGAAGAAAGAAGGTCTTTGACGTTCTGCGTTAATCCGGTCGGGATACCACCCCACTTACGGAATCGCTTCCAGATCTCCACGGAATACGCCGCAGTCTGCTCCTCTTTTAGGAGGAGGTGCATCTCGTCCATATAATACCGTGTGGACTTTCCGCTGCTACGGTTTGCCGTGACGCGCCCCCAGACCTGATCCTGCACAATGAGCATACCGAGTTTCTTCATCTGCTTGCCCAGTTCCTTGATGTCGTAGCAGACGATGCGGTTATTGACGTTCACGTTAGTGCGATGGTTGAACAGGTTCAGACTGCCCTTGACGTAGATCTCCAGTGCGGTGGCAACGTGGTGGGCTTCCTTCTCGTCCTGCTGAAGCAGGGCGTTGTACAAGTCCTCAAGAATGGGCATATTCTCCGGGCAGGGGTCCGCAAAATATTTGCGGTAAATCAGATGCACACAGCGGTCAATAACAGTTTTCTCCACCGGCAGCAGACCCTCCTTGCCGCCCACCACCAGCTCACACAGAGAAAGAATAAAGTCCGCTTTCAGGGACAGCGGATTATCCTCCTCGGAGTAGTTGGCGTTGATGTCCATGGGGTTGACAAATTGGGTGCTGTTGGGGCTGATTTTGATGACCTGACCTTTCAGCCGATTCACCAGCGGGGAGTATTCGCCTTCGGGATCATTGACAATAATATCATCGTCCGTCACCAGAAAGGCATTTGCAATTTCACGCTTTGCCGAGAAACTTTTGCCGGAACCGGGGGTACCCAAAATCAAGCCATTCGGGTTTTTCAGCTTTTTGCGATCCACCATAATCAGGTTGTTGGACAGGGCATTCAGCCCATAGTACAGGCTTTCTTTGCCGCTTTGGTACAGTTCCTGCGTGGTAAACGGAATGAAAATTGCCGTGCTGCTGGTGGTCAGTCCCCGCTGAATTTCGATCTGGCAATCCGCCAGCGGCAGGCTGCTCATCAGCCCCTGCTCCTGCTGGAAATCCAACCGGCACAGATTGCAGTTGTGCTTCTGGGCAATACTGGATGCCTGAAAGACGTTGTTTTCCAGCTCCTGCTCCGTGCGCCCGGTGTTCAACACCAGAAAAGTGACGAGGAACATCCGCTCGTTCTGGCTCTGCAATTCCTTCAACAGGGCTTTTGCATCTCTGCCGTAGGTTGCCAAATCCGACGGAATGATGTCAATATCATATCCGGCACGGATTGCCTTCTTCTGTTCCTCGATCTTGCTGCGATCCAGTTCGGTGATGGTGCGCTTCACCGTCTTGATGGCACGGTTCTGGTCAACGGACTGGATGTGCATGGTGACGATCTGGGACGAATCCATGTCCAGAAAATCCTTCAAAAGCTGGTCGCTGATGTCGGATGCCGTGATGCTCAGAAAGCTGGCGGCGCAAAAAATACCGCCCATCTGGAAGGTGCGGCTGTTCTTGAACGCAAAGGCGGTGGGTGCAATGGCATCCTTCACCGAAAGGCCGCTTTTCACAAGGTCTTTCCAGTCAAAGTGAAATTTGGATGCACCGTCCATGTTGAACATATCGTGCATGAGTTTCAGCCGCTGGACACCGTTCAGGGGCTTTGCCTGCACCCCCAGTCGGTGAAAGTTGTTGAGCAAATCGTTTTGGATGTGGTCAAGCCGGGGCTTGACCTGTGCCATGTTTTCGCCCTCCACACCAAAGGTGATAAATTTGGTCTTGGTCAGACCATTATTGCCCTTGGCAAGCTGCTGGCGCAGCATCTGGGAATACTCCGCACGCACATCATCGAAACCGTCCTTCTGGAACGGAATGCGGATGCTCTTTTCAAACTCGGTGCTGTCGGTTGCCATGTTCACAAAGGACAGTTCAAATTTGATGCTGGAATCAAAGAAGTTCAGAAAACTGCACCATTCCTCGAAAATCGCCGTCTTATCCTCCTGCTGGGCGAGCTGGTAATTGATGTCCTGATACTGGATGGTGCGGGTGTAGTAGTTGGGCTTCACCCGGCAGGTGCCATCCTCAAACATCCGCTGCATGGGGATGGACTGCTGGGCGGTCCGGGGAACAGCAGGCTTTGCGTTCTGCCTGCGCTTCTGCGCAGACTGCGGCTTGTTGTGCTTACCGTTTTTTTTCCAAAACGGGATCATGGGTCATGCCTCCCTTCATCAAAATCGCATAGTAGTTGTTGGTCTTGTAGGGGCGAATCTTCGGGCGGAGAAACCGGGACTGCACATAGTACGACAGCAGCTTTTCCATGGGCTGACCGTTCTTTTCGTACATTCCAAGGAAGAACGCCGGCAGCATCACCGCCATCATGCCGAGGGTGGCGGCAGTGTTGCCGCCGGAATCTCGGAGAACAAAAAACAGCGGCACTCCAATGAGAGCCGCTGTGCCAAAGCAGACAAGCTGCCGTTTGGTCAGGTTGAATGCGACCTTCGATTTTACTTTCGTCAGGTCACGGGGAACGGAAATATACGCAGCCAAGTAAGCACCTCCTTTAGTGCGCTCCGAGGACGGATTTCGTCACGGAGCTGGTCTTGAACAGGCTGAAACAAAGCAGAACGGTATAGCCCACAATGCTCCAAATGGAGTTGATGGCATCCCCGGAAATTGCCACGCTCTGGATCAGCACGGCATAAATTGCCACGCAGATGAGGATGAGAAAGCCTTGAAAGCCCAATGCGAACAGGCATTTCAGGTAGTTCTGCCCCATGTGCGACTGCTCGTGGTTGCCCCATGTTGCCATGGGGATGGGCGCAAGGCTTACCATGCAGTAGATTTCAATCATACGCCCGTAGACGATCACAAAAATGATGATGCTCAAGATCCGCATAGTGATGCCGATGAAGAAACTTTGCAGGAATAGCCCGAACAGGGGGCCTACGTCCATCTGCATCAGGCTGGCTTCCAACATCGACAGGCCAATGTCGTTGACACGGGTGTTTCCGGCAATGATGCCGCTGGAATCGGACACTACCTTCTGGGTGATGTCGAACACCGCCATCACAATATCGAAGGTGTTGCTGATGAGCCACACCGAAACAGCGGTCTTAAAAATCCAGCGCATGATGAGGGCAGGCTCAAACTGCGCCATGTTGTTGTGCTGGGTGATCATCTCTATCAACTCGTAACAGGCGATGAAGGTCAGGATGATGCCTGCAATGGGCAGCACCACATTCCGAGAAAGAGCTTCGATCATCGCAAAAACGCGCGGCTCAAAGCTGGAGGGTTTGGTGCCCACCTGCTGTGCGATGTTGCCGACCTGCGTGTTCACATCGTCGAACAGACCGGAAAGGTTTGACATAATGCCTGCCGTCAGGATGCCTTTGATCCAATCGGCAATGGCTTTGAGAACGGTTTCCATTCAGCATTCACCGTCCTTAGCTGAAGTGGTTGATGAGGGTCTTGAGCAGGTTCAGAAGAAAAATAATGTGGGTCAAAAACTGCATAGAAAACACTCCCTTTCAGTTATCAGGTGGATATTCGATGCAATGCGCTCCTTATTATAAAGGGCTGTTATCCACAGCAGAGATGGAGCGATTGCGTATGTACAGGCGGGAAACCCCGCCTGCGGCTCTTAGCCGAACAGACCAGACAGCAGAGGAATGAGGGTGATGCCCACCAGAGCGACACCGCCGCCAGCCATGAGCTGTTTTATCCCCAAATAGGTGTAGGAAAACGGCTCGATGGCGGGCGGCGGCGTGTCAAGAAATATCTATGGAGTTTTTAAGAACCGCCCCGGCGGGGGCAGGTCAGGCTGTGACCTGCTTCACCTCCGGGATGGGTTTGAGATTGAAATGAATTTCGATAGAAATGTGTCTTGTCTTATCGCTGTCTATGCTCTCATGGACAACGATTTCTTTAATCAGGCGGTTTAGGGTGGCGGCGTCCAGTTCCGTGATGTCGGCGTATTCCTGAATGGCTTCCACCCACTGGCGGGCGTCACACGCAAGCCGGATTTCATCGGCCAGCTTCTTCCGGCCTTCCGTGACCTTTGCTTTCAACTCGGCCTGTTCCGCCTGCGTCTTTTCCATCAGCAGATTGAAGTTCGCTTCGCTGATACGCCCGGCAACCATGTCCTCATACAGCCGCAGCACCATCTTTTCCAGAACGTCAATCCTTTCCTCGTCTTTGGTTAGGGAACGCTCCAACGCTTCCCGCTGGCCTTTCTGCTCGGCTTCGCAGGTGTCTGTCAGCTTCCCGGCAACGGCTTCCCCGTCCATCAGGGCGGCTCTGGCGCACTCCCGGATTTTGTTCAGCACAAGGCTGTAAAGAGTGTCGTACTCAACCCGGTGCTGGGTACAGTGCTGCTTGCCGTAGGCGTTGTAGGTTTTACAGGAATAAATCTGCTTCGGGTGCTTGTCGTTGGTGTAGCGGATCGTCAGCGACTTCCCGCACTCGCCGCACTTGATAAGCCCCGCAAACAGGCTGATTTCCCCGGTCTGGCGGGGGCGCTGCCGGGATTTCAGCTTGCGCTGCACGATGTCAAAGGTCTTGCGGTCAACAATCGGCTCATGCTGGTTCTCCACCACAATCCAGTCCTCCGGCTTTTTCTCCCCGATGGTGCCGATTTTGAAGCGGTATTCCTTCTTCTGGGAAGCGATAGCGCCGGTGTAGACGGGGTTCATCAGGATGTCCTTAATCACGGAGAAGTCCCACATATACCGCCCGTTGACCGGGTCTTTCTTTTCCCACTTGGTTGACACGTTCCGAAAGCCCCGCACCCGGTTCCAGTAGGTCGGGCATGGGATTTTTTCTTCTTCCAACCTGCGCCGGATGTAGTTGGGGCCGTGTCCTTCCAGCGCCCACGCAAACAGACGCCGGACAATGGGGGCCGTTTCCTCATCAATCAGCAGATGGTTTTTGTCCTCCGGGTCTTTCCGATACCCAAAGGGGGCAAGGCAGCCGGTAAACTGGCCTTTCTGCGCTTTCAGCAGATAAGAGGAATGAACCTTCTTGGAAATGTCCTTGCTGTACATCTCGTTGAGGATGTTCTTGAACGGCGCAATGTCGTTGTTGTCCCGCATGGTGTCGATACCGTCATTCATGGCGATATACCGCACGCCGTTGCGGGGAAAGAAATCTTCAATCAGGAAGCCGGTCTGCAAGTAATTCCTACCCAGTCTGGACAGGTCTTTCGTGACCACAAGGTTTATCTGCCTGCGCTCGATGGCTTTCAACATCCGTTTCAGGTCGGGGCGCTCCATGTTCAGCCCCGTGTAGCCATCATCCTGATAGACTGCAACAACCTCCCATCCCTGCTTTTCGCAGTAGGTTTCCAGCATAGCCCGCTGGTTTGCGATACTGGCGCTCTCCCCGTCAAGGTCATCATCCTTGGAAAGCCTGCAATAGATAGCCGCCCGGAAGCTGCCTGCCAGTATTGCGTCTACGCCTGTATATTCAAATCCGTTCATCATAACCGTTACCCGCACAATCCAGACGGAACACGGTCACTCTGAACCTTGTCTTTATTATATCCTAAATCTTGCTTTTTCGCAAGATATTCTTTATCATTTCTCTGGCTGTATTTCTGTGCAATCAGGCTCACGAAAACGTCCGTAGCGTCCAGTTCGCCGTCAAATACCGTTGTGACATGAATTTCAGTTTTGCTTTTTGCCATAGGCAGTTACCTCCATAAATGAAATAAGCCAGACAGGAGAAGGTCGGCAACGAAGTCCGGCAACGGGCTTCAAAAAACCTCGAAAACAATCTCTGTCTGGCGGTTTGGTTATTTATTACTTTTTCTTTTATTTTTCTGTTGCTTTGGTTGTCAGAGGGGAGAAAAGCCCGCAGTTACGGGCTTTTTCCCGGCAACCGGCCCGGCAACGGGATAGCAACGGGGTCGGCAACCGGCTGTCATTTCCCCGGATTTTTCAGAAGGGAAGCTCCATCTGCTCTGTGACTTCCACAAATCCGTCCGGCGTTTTTTCACGCCCGTTGTCAGCGCCCGTTGCCGGGGTTTCCCGTTCCCAGCCCTTTTGCCTGCCGTATCCTTCAAATATCCGGGGATTGGAGAAATACTTCCATCCCGTGATACCGTGGTTCATAATGTCGTTGACTTCCCGGATTTCCCATTGTTTCGGTTCGTCAAAGGGGTGGTTTAAGGCTTCCTTGAAAAGCTGCTTGGAGCATACGGCGCTGCCGGTGTAGCGGTCAAGGTACGCCTGTATCATCCCGGCCTTGGTGTCCTCCGGCATGAAATCCCGCTGGTGTTCTTTGAGGTACTGTATCATTTCGGGGGTAAAAGACAGCTTGAAATCGCCGCTTTTGTAGGTTGTCATGGCTTCCGCCCATACCTGTTCGATATAGGCTCTGGAAGCGGCTTCATCGTCCAAAATGTGTACCTCGGCCCGTTCGGGGTAGACCATGACCGGCAGGAAGCGCCGGTTCCCGGAACGGTCAAGGGGCAGGAAGTCCAGGGCGTTGGAAGTCCCGCCGAACACGCACTGCCGCAGCCTGTCCTCCGGGTGGGTTTCGTAGGGGATTTTATAGACCTCCTTCTGGCGGCTTAAAAACGACTTGATTTCCTCTATGCTCTTGGCGTTGGCGGTAGCAATCATCTCCGACATCTCTATTATCCAGTGGCCTTGTAGCTTTCGGTACACGTTATCATCGTCCAGCTTCCGCAAATCATCGGAAAACCACTCGTCTTTTACGGCCAGCAGCCGGAAGAAGGTGGACTTTCCGGCTCCCTGACCGCCCACCAGACAAAGCATGACCTCAAATTTACAGCCGGGGCAGAATGCCCGGTGGATGGCTCCCAGCAGGAACAGCCGCAGCGACTGGAAGGTGTAGTTGTCCGTGTCGGCTCCCAGAAAGTGCCGCAGGCAATAGCGGACACGCTCTTTCCCGTCCCAGACAAGGCCGTTCAGGTAGTCCCGGATGGGGTGGTAGCTGTTGGCGTCTGCCGCAAGGTCGGCGGCGTCCGCTATCTTTTTCTCGCTGGTCAGGCCGTAGGTCTTTTCCAGATACAGCCGGATATACTTCATATCCGTGTCGGTCATGGCCTTGCTGCCGGTTCTGCGTTTCCTGCCGATGGGCTTTAGAAGGTCAATGCGCTCGGTCAGGAGATTTTTCGCAACCGCCCCGGAAAGTTCGGGGTCGTGCTGGAACACGGTCAGGCAGTTTTGAATACTGTTCCGCACGCCGCCTTTCTCGGTGCTTTCCAGCATGGCCTTTACTTCCTCAACGCTCCGGGGCGGGGGTGCGGCTTCGATGGTGTCCGTCACGGCCTGCCGCAGTTCGGGCGGCAAGGTCTGCCATTCTCCGCTCAAGGTTCCTCACTTCCTTTCCGTAGCTGGCAATCAGGGCAGCGCGTTCCTCCATGTCGGAGAACAGCAGCACATCCAGCAGATATTCCACATGGGATTGTTTCTGCAAGGCTTCCACGAAAAGCGGGTGCCAGTCCTCGTCCGGCGTCTTGGGGGCATAGTCCCGCTTCCAGCGGTGCAGCAGATTGTGATAGTCAGACAGTATCCGGAAGCAATACCGCTCCATGCGCTTGAATTGCTGTTCCGGGCTTTCCTGCCTTTGTCTTGGCTTCGGGCGGCGGCTCCTGCTTGGCGGCTCCCTGTCCTCATAAGGGATGGAGAAGTCCTGCGCCAGCATGAGGGCGGCTTCTTTGGGGCTGACATTTTCCAGACGGGAAACAAAATCAATCACATCCCCGTCTGCCTGACAGCCGAAACAGTGGAAGCGCCGGTCAACCTTCATGCTGGGGTTTTTATCGTCATGGAAGGGGCAGACGCACATCCCGGTTCTTCCCACCCGGACGCCGTAACGCTCAGCGGCCTGCCGGGTGGTAACAGACTGCTTCACGGCTTCAAATACGTTCAATAGGCAAATCCTCCTGAAAATAAGAAAAGCGCCTGTCATTCTCACGGGGAAAATGGCAAGCGCCTGATTGGTTAAAGTTCCATATCCTGTTTTTGCTGGCGGTGGGGCTGCTGGCGTTTCTGTTCTTCCCGCTGTTTTACGCCCTCAATCTTCCAGCTCAATTGTTCGTTGATGGACGGCTTCTTTCCCGGCTCCGGCACAACCCGGCGCTGGTCGGGCGGCAGCACATGGTTTATCCAGTAGCGCACATCCCGCAGCAGCTTCATATCCGCCTGAACCGCCTGCAAGCCCTCATTCTTTTCCGACAGTTCCCCGGAAAGCTGCGTCCGTTCCTTCTTCAATTCTTTCGTATCAAAGGGCAGTTCCTCCTGATGGGCTTTGAAAAAACGCTTGGCGGCAAGGTAGGCGTCCAGTTCTTCCCGGTGTTCGGCGGCAAATTTCTCCTTCCGGGTTTTCCAGCCGATGGAAGCGTACTTTTTGTAAACCTCTTTGTAGGCTCCGTGGTTGGCGATATGGGAAAGGGTGGTGTCGATGGCCTTTATCCGGCGTTCCGATTTTCGGATGTCGGTCTTGGCGGAAAGTATCTCCCCGCTGACCTTATCCAGATAGGCGTCAAGGCTCTCCACGGTGGAGATCTCTTTCTGCCGCAGGAAATCAAGGGCTTCCATGACCTTGTTGAAATCGCCAACAGTGCCTTTCAGCTTCCCCTTGGAAGTCCAGCCGGTGCGTTCCTCGCTCCGCATATCCAGATACCGGGAAAGCAGTTCGGGGATGGTCGGCTCCTTTGCCTGTTCCAGCGCTTCCAGCAGCGCCGCCTTTTTCTCTTTCAGGCCGGACAGCCAGCCCTTTAAGCTGCGTACCATCTGCCGGATAGACTGCATGAGGGAATTGGCGGCTTTGATGTCCCGGTTCAGGTTGCCGATGTTGGTCTGTATGCCTTTCCGTTCCAGATAGCTGACTGCTGGCCCCATGTGGACGGTGGGGATTTTATCTATCCCCTGACGCTCATAGGATTTCAGGTTCAGCCGTTCCGGGCTGCCGATGGCTTCCAGATAGCGGTTCCCCC
>ENA-ORNB01002199-ORNB01002199.1-human-gut-metagenome-genome-assembly--contig:-NODE-2199-length-11186-cov-2.852215_pt1 | contig 11186 bp, 4 predicted proteins | sample MGYA00242112_ERZ509016 | MGnify/ENA primary metagenome ERZ509016 (study PRJEB26280, sample SAMEA2338705) | human gut metagenome | biome: human gut; feature: human-associated habitat; material: faeces...
GTCTCACCGGTCTCTTTCTTTTTGCCCAACAGACGGCCACCACTTTCCTTATTCTCGCCCTCTCCTTCTCCATCCGGGTTCAAGCCATCCGGATCTGCATTCGGATCCGTAGAAGCCGATTGATTCCCGGATTTATCCGATGAACTATCACCTCCTCCAAACAACTTCTTAAACGTATCATTATTAAATGTATAAGAAAAACTGGTGCTAGTCCCTCTCAAACGGCCAATACCCTTGCCTGCTTTCCAACGGGGAATATCGACACGATGCCCATTCTCATCGTACGTATAGGTATCGAACTGACCATTCAAGTTCAACGTATAACTCTTGGATAATTTCAAACGTAAACCGACACTCAAGTCACTCCACTTAAATGAATCCGCCGCCATATTATAACTCATGCCTAACGACAGCTTATCGATCAGACTAATTTTCTTGAATCCGGTAGAGTCCTTATCCGAACGCACCTTCATCTCGATATTGTTATTTACGTCAAAACTGATATTTCCTTGTTTTCCCGTTCCCGGAACGCCATACATATTATGAGCGAACGGAGAATACGTATATTCACGATCCTCACCATTCGCGTCTTGATATACATAGGTCTGATAAAAGCCAAAACGAGAAGAAGCGAAGTCCGGCTGGGCGCTTACCGTAATAGACGGCTCGAAGCGGTGACGGATCATCTCAACCTTATTACCCAAGAATGGCAACGGTTTATAAAAACCATACAAGGTAGTAGACGCAGAGATAGAAGCGTTAAAATCGTAAATACGATAAAAACCATACGTAGTGTCGCGGGCTACCAAAGCCTGTTTCTGCGTATCATATTCCTGTTCGATCTTGCTGGTGTACCAACGTTCCTTATAATTGAAAGAGGGAGAAATATTCAAGTACTTGAGCACGGAGAATGTAGCGCTTACCGGAATCGAGTGCTGCATAGCATTCTGCCAATCTTTGATCAAATTCGATTTGAATAATAAGTTTTCCTTTGTCGTGATACTATTACTGAACGTACCGGAATAACTCATGGAGATCTTCTCGTACCAACGCTCCTTCCCGACCGGATGCTTCCGCTTGAAAGGGAAGATACGGCTCATCGTAACCGTCATGCTAGGCAAGGTTACGGCGATAGAAGAATCACGGGTCGTCTGGTTTATACTCATCGTACCGGAGATCGTGAACGGGTTATTCGGGAAACGTTTCGTTACGTTAATGGATGAACTCTTCGTATTCTGGTTCACGTCGGCATACCCGTTTGCGTTCGGGTATAAACTGTTCTGATTATTACGGTCATACGAAGAGGTCGAGAAGTTTACGCTCGCCGAGAAAGACAGATAAGGATTCGCCTTAGGGTCTTGCGTATGCGTCCAGTTTACCTTGAAGTCCTTAGACAAATTATAGTCGGGTAATCCCTTATCGCCCAATTTCGTCACCAAATAAGAAGCATTAAAACTGCCCGAGAATTTATAGCGTTTCCGATAAGCCGAACGGGCCGACAATCCCCAAGATCCCTTGGTATAAATCTCTCCCAACAAAGCCAAGTCCATATAATCGCTCAAGGCAAAATAATATCCACCGTCACGCAAGAAGAAACCTCTGGTAGACTCGTCTCCGAAAGTCGGCATAATAATACCGGATGAATATGTACTCGAGAACGGGAAGAAACAGAAAGGTAACCCGATCGGATACAACGGCACGTCCTCCAAGACCAGATAGACCGGACCCGTTACGATATTCTTTTTCGGGCGCACCTTCGCTTTCGTCATCTGGATGTAAAAGTGAGGATGCTCATGCTCATCGCAAGTCGTGTACTTACCACCCACCATGTTCAAGATATCCCCTTCCATCTTTTTCGTTCGCCCGGCGGTAACATACCCTTCGCCCTGCTGGGTAATCACGTCCGTGATATATCCTTTCTTGGTACCGAAATTATACCGCATCGTCTTCGACTCATATTGCTGGTCGCCCTCCTTAAACAACGGATAGCCAAACTCCTGCCCGATAGAGTCGAGTCCAAACTTAGCGAACACGATGCTATTATCCATATTCATCTCGATCAATTCGGATTGCAGCTCGATATTCTGGTATTTGACATCGCCTTCCCCGTAAAGATATGCCCAGTTGCCAGCCGTCATCACGATAGAATCGGTCGCTTGATAACTGACCGGAGCATCCAGCCCGGTCTGCTTCTTTGGAATCGAATCTTCCGCTAACGTAGTACTATCCGTAGGAGCCACCAAGAGAGAATCAGCCTGCGCCAAGCTATCGGCAGGAGCGACAATCTCCTGCGCTTGCACGCCCAAGCCTCCCAAGAGGAAAACGAATAGAATGATTAGGACTCTATATATCAAAAACATTACTTCGTTCTTTGCAGTGTGTTACAGCGTGCAAATGTATAATAAATAAACGAGCCCTTATGCTTTTATTCCCCTAAAAAGAGTTTACACCAGTGTTCAAACTGCTCAACTGTCTCATTTCCATACTTGGATAAGCTCTGTTTTATCTTATCAGCCGGTTTCTCTTTCGTCAATTTAGTCTTGCTAAAGAATTTATCAGCGAAACAGATCAATTGTTCTTCCAATGACACAGGACGCATATCCCGATGTGGAACAGGCAGGTTCCGTTCCTCGATCATGGCAAGCGAAAGCCCCGTCCCCGTATGCCTCTCGCAAACTAAGGCGTGGCGAGGATACCCCTCTTTCCGCATTAAATCGGCTCCCAGATAGCCATGACAGATATAATCGGCCTCCCCATGGCAATCGATATCCGGAGCGTTACACAAAAAGATCCCTATGTCATGCAACATTGCCGCTTCCTCAATAAAAGTCAGATCCAGATTCATCTCCGGATGCAAACGGGCCAATGCTAATGCCTTATCCGCCACGCTACGGCTATGAGTCACCAAAATCCGGTAGGCATCCGAACTTTCCGGATAATATTTCTTTATTATATCAAGAGGTTTCATCCTATTTATTTTTTTGCGAGACAAAAATAAACAATCTCTCTCACATATACTACTTCTCATCACTGATACCCCTGAAACCAATTGCCCAGCTTCAAATCTTTTATATCCGCACCTGTTTCCCGTTCGCCTCTCAAATACTCAGAGAAGTAATCGACCATCCGCCAGTAATAATATTCATTATAGTCATCAAAATGATGACGTTTTCCCGGTACGATCAACATATCAAAGCGCTTGCCCGCCTTGATCAACTCGTCCACGACAACAATGGTATTTGCCGGATGCACATTATTATCGATATCGCCATGGATTAATAACAGATGGCCTTTCAAGTTCCTCGCCAATTCCTGATTGGTCGGGATGCGAATATCGAACGAGATATTTCCCATATCATCCGTGATCTCCTTTACTCCATGGTGTTTCTCTCCCCACCACCGGTTATAAATGTTATTGTCATGATTGCCGGCACAAGATACCGCCACCTTAAAGAAATCCGGATAAAGCAGCATAGCCGCTGTAGACATGAAACCGCCACCGGAGTGTCCGTGTATGCCGACCCGGTTGATATCCATGAATTTATAACGAGCGCACAACTGCTCGATAGCCACTTTATGATCCGCCATCGGATAATCACGCAAATTTCCATATCCATAATTATGATACCACTTGGAGCGACTGGGATGCCCTCCCCTGTGTCCCATGCACACCACGACAAATCCGGCTTGCGCCAAACGATCCGTACGAGGATTCAACGGAATGTAGCGAAAGAAAGTTCCCTCCTGTTGCGGTCCGGGGTATACATAGTTAATGACCGGATATACTTTCGTGGAATCAAAATCAAAAGGCTTATACATGACACCATACAAATAGGTCACCCCATCGGCCGCCTTTACCGAAAAAGGCTCAGGGAATTTATAACCTGCCATGAATAATTGGGAGAAGTCACTCTCCTCCAAGGTCATCAATCGGTTACCTTGGTTATCATACAATGCCGTAGCCGGGATCGTATTGACACGAGAATAGTTATCCACGATATATCGCATGGATTTATCCATAGAGACCAGGTGGAAATAATCGCCCGGAGTAATCAGCTTTAAGCCCGAACCATCCAGATTCACCCGATACAAATGCTCGTAATAAGGAGTCGTATCTCCCTTTTCCCGGGCATTCGCCTTGAAGTAAACGACACGATTCTTACTGTCCACGTCTACGATGGCGTCCACATGCCAAGGCCCTTTGGTGATACGGTTTTTCAAATTTCCTTGCGCATCATATAGATACAGATGCGCCCAACCATCCCGTTCGCTCCAATGGATCAATTCCTTACCATTATCGGTCATCGCTAGCGGGCGGGTTTCCATTGAAGTATTTAGACGTTCCTCAATGATCGCTTTTACCGAATCCTCCCCGATCGTGTACGAACAGATATCCACCCGTTTCATATCCCGGCTGACACGGGTCAAATAGAAGGTCTGGTTATCTCCCAACCAGATCGAGTTCCGAGTGAGTCCCGTACGCTCCTTATCCGGCTTGGAGGCTAGATTGATTGTTTGATCTTTAAAACAATCCACCCGGATTTCTTTCCGCTTCCCGGTATTTTCCAAATCAAAGAGATATAAATGAACGATTGGAGAACCCGCCTCTCCCGGCATCTGATATTTATAGGTCTCAAGTGTAGGACGAGGTTTGGCGATCGAGTTAATCACCCATAAATCTTGCACCGCACGTTGATCCGACAAAGTCGCGGCGAAATAACGACCATCGGGAGACCAGTTCCCCATTACATATTTCCGCTTATGGTCACATAAAGTATCGGTATTCAAGAAGGTCCGGGGCATACCAAAGCCAAAATCTTTTTCGCCATCCGTAGTCAAGGCGATCTCGGATATCGTCTTATCCTCCGGGTCCTTCACGGCCTTCTCATAATCCTCATAACTCATGACATACAGGTTCAAATCTTTCGCAAAGACGACCCGCTTTTTATCCGGCGATATATTCGCCCAACGGATTTTAGCAGGAATCTCGTCTTTCGTAATCCGAGTCAACCGGGAGGACGGATAATCATACGAGAAAAAATAGTTCCCGTTCGTACCCTTTATCGAGAAAGTAAACGTGCGATCATCTTCCTTTAAGCGTAAATCTTCGATAGGAAGTTGTTGTCCGGTAAAAGGCTCTCTCACGATCTCGCTTATCTGTGCCGCCAACTCATCCCGATCGAATAATAATCGTTTATTTCTCGAATTGGGGTCCACCAGATACCAGTTTGTCCCCTCACTCGTCTTATACTCATACCAGAACTTGTCACTATTATTAAAATAATTGGGGGTAAGGGTATAAGAGAAAAGTAGCTGTTCCGCATTCGACGGGGCGAAACGGCGTGCTTGCGTATATTCCGGTAGGACATCTTGCGCATAGGTAAAAGGCACCCATGATAAACTCAAGAAGGCTACCGCATAAAAAAGTGTTTTTACATTCATAGATTCTTAGTATTGTCTGTTATTCGCCTCAAAAGTATAAACTTTCCGCAAGATACCAAGCAGATAGCGATCATTAGTTATGTGTAAGATACTTCTTCTACAAGCTACTAGAAAGATAAATAACAACTTTATTAGTAACAACTTTATTACAAACCTAATATTGATTATCTTTGCGATAGAATAATAGTTGAAAAATCATGGAGAATAAGCCTTTTATATTCGGAGTCGCGACATCGGGCGATAATTTTACCGATCGCAAGAAAGAGACAGAGCGTCTATTGTTGAACTTTCAGCATGGTGTAAATACGGTACTGATTTCACCTCGTCGTTGGGGCAAGACTTCTTTAGTGCAGAAAGCATGTCACTTGGCGCAATCCGACAAATTGAAAGTCGTGTATCTTGATATATTCTCATGCCGTAGCGACAGGGATTTTTATGATGCGTTCGCTGCAGCCATTCTCAAACAAACTTCCTCAAAGTTAGATGAATGGCTGGAGAATACCAAGCTATTCCTCTCACGTATCAGCCCTAAAATATCCATAGGCACCGATCCCATGACAGATTTTTCCATATCACTTGAGATGAATCCTCAAAGTAATGATGTTGATGAGATATTACAACTTCCCGAAAAAATAGCGCAAAAGAAGGGATATAATATTGTCGTATGTATCGATGAATTTCAACAGATTGCCGAATTTAAGGATTCGAAGACATTCCAAAAGCGATTACGTTCCGTGTGGCAATTACAAAAGTCGGTGTCTTATTGCTTGTTCGGTAGCAAGAAGCATTTGATGAATGAACTATTTGAAAAAAAGAGTCTTCCCTTTTATAAATTCGGCGATGCTATTTATCTGCCAAAAATCGGGACTTGTGATTGGATCAATTATATATGTGGTCGTTTTGAGGCTACAGGTAAGCAGATTTCAAAAGAACTGGCTGAAAAGATATGCCAAAGGGTAGACAATCATTCATCCTATGTGCAGCAATTAGCATGGTTGGTATGGATTCATACAGATAAGGTCGCTACGGAGCAGAACTTTGAGGAGGCATATCAGGATATCATCGATCAAAACACTCCGCTATTCGAGAAACAGACCGAAAGTCTGACGACTTATCAAATGAATTTTTTACGCGCCATTCTAGATGGAGTACATAGCGAGTTTACCACGCAAGAGATTCTACAGAAATATAAACTTGGCTCATCGGCAAATGTCAGTATCGTAAAGAGGGCATTAGTTAAAAAAGAGTTGATTGAAATAGAGAAACGCAAGGTCATCATTCCAGATCCGGTGATGAAAGTGTGGCTAAAAAAGGAATTGGGAGGCGTTTAAGACAACGCCCCCTAGCCTTCTGGTATGAAAAAGGCTAGGGGGGGCATTTTCTATTCATCATTCATAGGTTCTATTAACTGCCAACCTGAAACAATTATCCATGATTCGTAATTCCTATCGTAATATTAGAGAGCAATTTTTATATTTTCACTTCCGATACGTATAAAATAAATGCCTTTATTTGGCAACTCTATCTTTTCTTCATTATTTTGAACCTCAGAACGGAATATCAAACGACCGCTTGTCTCATAAACATGGATTAAAGAGCCAACTTTAAATCCTTGTAGGATTAATTGATTCGAACCTATACTGTAAATACATCTATCTGCATTTACAGAGTCTATAGAGGTTACATCATCTTTCTTGAATTTAACCGAGATTGAAGTATTTTCTAATAGATACGGTATTACAAATCCATTGTTGTCATTTAGTGACTCCGTAATATTTTCACCATTTAAGTAAACAGATTCGATAGAATACCCTTCCGATGGACTTACAAAAAACTCAATACGAGAAGCTGAATCAAATGTCCCATAATAAGAAGAATTAACATCTTGCCAATAATCATCCTTATTGATTCGGAACTTCAGACTTCCCCCCTCTGAAAGAATGATTTCCACAGGGTAAGTACTCGCTTGGCCTATAGGTTCTATAACAGAGAAATTTCCCCAGACTGGATGATTTTTATAGAAAGGTAAATAGTCCGCAGGTACAGCTAATTTCGTTAACTGATAATTCAAATCAGAGAAGCTATTGTTAAAAACTTCTGGTGTTTTGCTTACCGGGATATACAAATAATACAAAGAATTACAATCGCTAAAAGCATTTTCCGCTATATACTCTATATTTTCGCTCATATATACATAAGCCAAGGATGTGCAGCCAGTAAATATTCCTACAGGAATTTGCTTGACATTCTTAGGCAAAGTAATAGAAGTCAATTTAGAACAACCTTCAAAGCTAGGGAGTTCATTCAAATTCATATATGCCTTAAAATTGAAAGATTCATTTTGGCAACCCTTCAAAGCATTTTTCCCAATATATGATAATTGAGGATTTTCAAAGTAATAGCCATTATCATTTACCTCATGTACATTTTCAAAGGCATAATCGCCTATTCTCTCCAAACTACCATCCAAATAGAATGTTAGATTCTTACAATTTCTAAATGCAGACTCTTTTATTTCTATCACATTTTGAGAACTCATTTGTTTCAAATTCAAGCAATTCTCGAATGTTCCTTTTTCTATCACCTTTATATCTGCACAATAATACATATCTGTCAAATATTTACAGTCCTTAAAAGCTTCCTCTCCTATTGATTTTAATCGCATATAAGTATCAAAAGAGGTAAACTCATTTAGAACAGATCCATAAAAAGCCTGAGTTCCTATCGATTCAAGAGAAGCCGGAATAGTTATAGAGCGAATTGTCTTATTATTATAAAAAGCTTTTTTGGGGATTTCATTTGCAGGATAATCCATGTATTTATTTATATCCGCACGAATCTTCAAATCCGATAATGATTCCATTTGATTCATAATCACAAAATCTCGCTGATCAATATTACCTTGCACATAAAGATCTGTTGCTAACTTTATATTTTCTTCTGATAAATAAGAAGATAATGTTCCTGGTTCTTTTACATCAACTTCTAACGCTCTAACTTCTTTCAATTTTAATATAATAGTCAATTCTTTATCTTTATTCATATCAATATGTTCTATCTGGGCATAATTATCTGCAAGCTTAAGGTCTGCTACTTGATATACAATTTCTCCATCCAACAAGACTTTTACTATTGCATAAAATTCATTTGCACGAATCCATAGGGGAAGTCCTGAACCTGCATCTATTTGTATATTCTTTTGAAGAGGTAAAGATTCCCAACCTTTAGATATTTGCTCTATATGCTGAATATCTGTTAATAAAAGTGTATATTTCTTTGGTTTATAGTTTATGGTTATATGAGAATTATAATAACTGGTTAATTTCATTTTCAAGAAACCATTTTCTACTTGATCCGAAATATCATCATCTTCAAGAAAAACCTTATCTAACTCAAAATACTTATTTTCTAAAAACTGAATAATAAGAAACTCACCTTCATATATATATGATGAATAAGAAAAAGAGTTTAAAACTTCATCCCCTATTTTCACTAAACCTCCTTCTCCATTTTTTTGTTCTATTGTAAATCTATAAATAGGTATTTCTTTAAAATCAACATATAATGAGAGATTCTCTGAAGGTGAAAGAATCGTATAACTGTTATCTTTTATCTGATCTGTTATATCTTTGCCATTCAAGGTCACTCTATGGACACGATATTTATACTCTGGATGTGTTTCATCAGGAACAAATGTAAGTATTACACCTGATGCGGGAATAGAAATTGTTTCATCACCTACATTTTGTCCGTTTACCTTTACATATCCCCCACTTCCTGATCTATTGATACTAAGCGTATAACTTGTTGGTACATCTTTCTCAAAAGCAACAGAGACCTCTAAATTTTCAGATATTGAATAAAAAAACAACTGATTTTCCTTCACTTCATTTGTTTTATCTACACCACCTACCACTATTTGTTTCAAATGATAGCCCTTATCTGGCACAACAGATAATTGGACGTCCGCAGGAACAGTAACAGTCGTGATGGTACCATTATCTACAAAGTTATTATTTACTTTTATCTTACCACCTTCATTATAAGAGACCTTTACAGTATAGTTTATAGAAGCATCTTTCTCAAATAGTATAGAAATCTCCTGATTTTTTGATATGGAAGTAATCGTTAACTGGTTGTTCCTCACTTCACTCGTTTTGTCTACACCTCCAACTGTCACCTTCTTTAAATGATAACCTTGATTAGGAACAATAGATAGTTGAACATTCGTAGAAGCAATTACATTGATTGCAGATCCATTTTTGACAACATTATCATTTATTTTCACAATACCCTGAGAATCTTCATAAAAACAATTTATAGTATATACATTTTCACGGAATTGAATATTCAATTCTTTATCAGAAGATAATAATGCAGGAATTATCAATGTATTATTTTTTACATCATTAATTGTTATATTAGTATTTTTAACACGAACTTTTTCTAAAAGATAACCATCACTTGGAATTATATCAACTTTAATATCTCTAAAAGCATCTACTTGCAAAGACACCCCTGAACTTATAAGCTTATTATCAACTCTTACACTCCCCCCTTCTGAATAGTTAACATTTAAATACACAGGTGCATCTTTTTCGAATTCAAGACTTGCTTCTTGATCAAAATTAAAATTATAAAAAGAATATGTTTTATATCCTGTACGATGAATATTCTTCGTAGATTTAACATGATATCCAAGCTTTGGTTCAACATAAAAATAAAAAAGGCTCCAATCTTCTATCTCTATATTTTCCCCAGATTTATAAATACGATTACCGATTCGAACTACACCCCCTTCATCATTATAATGTAATTTAAAATTATAGTGTTTTGATGAATATTCATTAACAGATATTCCAGAATTATCCCATGATAATTTCGTCCCTTTAGGTACACGAAACAATGGCCCATACGGAGGATAACTCCAAATATTAAGTTCGGGTTTAGTATGCATTTTGAAGGTCGCATTCTTAATTCCATCTTTTTCTATAATCATTTTCTTTACAGATGATGGAATTTCTAAAAAAGAGATATTATCACAAAATAATCCGAACCAATAGGTGAACATAACTTCTATATTTGGTGGCAATATAAAAGATCGTAAGCTTAAACACCCATCAAATTGTTGAGATCCTTGCAAATCTTTTAGCGCAACACATTGGCCAAGATCTACAAGTATTAAATTAGAACATCCAGCAAATGCTTTTATACCTATCTTTGTAAGATTAGAACATAATGAAAAATCCACATACTCTAGATAGGAACATTTGAAAAAAGCCTCTCGTTCTATTTCTGTTATTGTATTAGGCAATATAATTTTTCGCAAATAAGATCCTGCAAACGTTTGATATGCTATAGTATTTATGCCTGCTTCTGACAAATCTAGATCAAACTTTTTCTTATTATCACTACCCCAATCAGAAACTACTTTTAAATCTTCCTCATTCAAACTACCAGAAATTTTCAAAGCCGCAATATAACAATTATCACGTTCTGGTAATTTTTCATGCAATGTGCCAGGAATATCAACATGTACATTGATCTCACTTTGTGAATATACTTTGATATCACAAATAATAAACGATAATAATAAACCATAAGTAATATAGTATGGTATTTTTCCTGTAACTGCGGGAAAGCAGTTTTGCAAAAATGTGAAAGCATACCTGTTTCTTAGTATAAAAGAAATATATATTCTTGGCAACTGATACATCGTTTCGTAAATGATGTACTAAGAATAA
>ENA-ORNB01002200-ORNB01002200.1-human-gut-metagenome-genome-assembly--contig:-NODE-2200-length-11184-cov-5.277114_pt1 | contig 11184 bp, 10 predicted proteins | sample MGYA00242112_ERZ509016 | MGnify/ENA primary metagenome ERZ509016 (study PRJEB26280, sample SAMEA2338705) | human gut metagenome | biome: human gut; feature: human-associated habitat; material: faeces...
TCCCTGCCGTAGCACCGTCAGTACCACTCTGATAGCCGGTCTCCGGATCATAACCCTGATAATAGCCGGTCAGGGTGAAGAGGTTCGTGGCATTGGCAAAGAACATTACAGACGACAGTCTGACCTTTTTCATCCAACTCTGCGGGAGCTTATAACTGAGCTGCAAGTTCTTGAGCCTCAAGTAAGAAGCGTCCGCCATCCAGTAGCTCGAGTTCTTGGTGTTGAGTTCGCTCGCATAACTCAGACGAGGAAATTTTCCGTCCGGAGTAGTCTCTGTCCAGCGGTCCAGATGTTCTTTTCTGAAGGTACCGCCCTGTACGCAAGGCTGTGTAAAATAACCGGAAAGATAGCCGTCCACCTTGCCGACGCCCTGGAACTGCGCAGAGAGCCCGAGACCCTTCCAGCCGAAGTCCAGAGTCAGGCCGTATGTATAACGCGGAATCATGCTTCCGATAATCTGACGGTCGTCATCGGTAATCTTTCCGTCCTTGTTGAAATCCTCATAAATGAGGTCGCCAGGGTAAGTGGCCTGGTTGAACTGAGGGCAGTTGTTGTTCACCTCGTCAGCCTCTTCCTGTGTCCTGGCCATGCCGATACATTTGAGAGCATATAAAGAGTTAATGGAAGAGCCTTCCTGGTTTCGGATGACACCTGAGCCGCCGGTAGTTCCTTTCATGTCCAGAATCTTGTTCCTGACATCTGAAAGATTGGCATTCACTCCATAGGAAAAATCTCCCTTCCTGTCGTGATAGCCCAAAGCGACCTCCCAACCGATATTCCTGACCTTGCCCGCATTCTGATACGGAGCGGAAAGTCCGATGGAAGAAGGGATGTCCAGTCTCATAAGGATTCCGTCCGTGGTCTTGTGATACCAGTCAGCCGTAATGGAGAACTTGTTCCACAGCACAGCGTCGATTCCGACGTCCAGCATCTTGGAAGTCTCCCAAGTGATATCTTCATTGGCAAGAACATTCAGGCCGACCATCGGATAAATTATATCATTGGCCGAAATGGAACTGATGGTAAGGTTCTGTGCAGTAGGATAATACGAATCACTGATATTCTGGTTTCCGAGTTCTCCGTAGGACGCCCTGAATTTCAGTTCAGTAAGGGTGTTCTTCACAGGGACCATAAACGGCTCCTCCGTCACACGCCATGCACCTGATACGGAAGGGAATATACCCCAGCGGTTGCCTTTGGCAAATCTGGACGACCCGTCGAAACGGATATTGCCCTCGATGAGATACCTTTCCTTGAAATTGTAGTTGAGCCTGCCGAAATAGGAGAGCAATGACCAGCCTGCACGTGTACCGCTGTTGTTCTTGAACTCATTGTCAGCACCTGCGCTGAGCACGTCGTACTGCGGATAAGTGAATTCCTGACGATAGGCCGAAACGTTATTGTCATCCCTGGTGTCATATTCAGTACCGAGCAGGAGCTTGACGTTGTGCGCCTTGGCAAATGTCTTGTGGAAGGACGCGGTAAATATGGTGTTGCCGTAAACCGTATAGTTCCTGCCTTCCGAAAGATAGTTGTAGGAATTGTTGGTTATCGATGAAATCGACCCGTAAGGATCGGAATGATATTTTACCAGGTCAATGAATTTGTGCGATGAGGACAATGTTATCCTCGGCGCATAAGTGAAGTCGAAAGTCAGCCATTTGGTAGGCTCATAGGTGAGTCCGAAAGATGCGGAAATCCTGAGCACGTCAGATTTCTGGTTGCCGCCTTCGCCGTTTTCTATCATCGGCAGGATATTGAGAGAGCCTCCTGTGAAAGGGGCATAACTTCCGTCTGACCATTTGGCAAGCATCAGCGGGTCACGAGCATTCATGAAATTGAACACTGCACTCTGGTAAAGGTTTATCTTGCGGTGGCCATAGATGGCGGACACGTCCAGACGCATCCTGAGCTTGTCGTTGAAATCCACATTGAGATTATTGCGGAAGTTATATCTGTCATACTTGGATGATTTGATGATACCTTCCTGACTGAGATAGCCGAAAGAAGCCATTGTACGGATCTTGCCATAGTTGGCGCTCATCGTAACATTGTGATTATGAGTCAATCCCGAGCCTGTCATCAGAAGATTCTGCCAGTCCGTAATCGGGAAGGCATCCGGGTCCAGCCAGTTGTTCATCCTGTAATTCTTGATATATTCGTCCGTGTAGATGGACTCGCCGCCGTCATGCTCCGTAGCTTCACGACTTAGTGTCATGTATTCCTCAGCATTGACCAGATCAGGCTTGGTGACAGCCTGCTGCCAGCCGACATAGCCGCGATAAGCGATCTGGGACGCGCCTTTTTCCGCTCTTTTCGTGGTCACGAGAATCACGCCGTTGGCCGCCCTGGAGCCGTAGATTGCAGATGAAGCCGCATCTTTCAGGACAGAGATTTTGTCAATGAGGGCCGCATCCAAGGAGTTCAGATCGCCCTGCACTCCGTCTATCAAAACGAGCGGAGAAGCGCTTGAGCCGCCGAAAGTACCGATACCGCGGATACGGATTGTACCGCTGTCCGAGCCAGGAGCACCGCCACCTGTGGTGACCGTCACGCCAGGCGCAACGCCCTGAAGTGCCGTAGAACTCTGGACTACCGGACGGTTGTTGAACTGGTCGAACGATACAGATGACACCGAGCCGGTAAGATTGACCTTTTTCTGCGTGTCATACCCCACTACCACGACCTCGTCCAGGAGCTGCATATCGTCCTCAAGGACAATGTCCAGGTTATCGCGCACGCCCGGATTCATCTCTATCTGCTTGTAGCCGATACAGTTTACAATCAGCGGAGAGCCTTCCGACACGGTTATGGTGAAACGGCCTTGCGAATCGGTCACCACACCATTGGTCCGGTTGCCCTCTTCCAAGATGGTGGCGCCGATGACTGACAGCCCGTTGGCATCCTTGACGATTCCGGTTATGGTCCGTTTCACTTTCTGCTGCCCTGCCGCAGTTTTTTGCAGGACAATGTTATTGCCCCTCAATTCGTAGGAGACATTCTGTCCGGCCACTATCTGACTGATAGCGTCCTCGATTCGGGTGGCTTTCACGCTCACTTTGGCCCGGGCGTCGATATCGCCGGCCTCGTAAACGAATGAGTATCCGCTCCTGTTCTTCAATGTTTCCATCGCTTCCTTGACAGTCACGTCCTTCAGATTGAGGTCAATCTTCTGGGCATTAGCTGTCCACGCAAGCATACTGGACAGGAACAGAATCAATGTCAATGTTTTACAATGATTCATAGTTTCAGTGTATATTATGGTTGATATTATTTCTGTTGTGGCTAAACTGTGTCGTGTCCCGAGTCAATGACCTGACCGGTCAGTGCCAATGCATTGCCTTAATAAAGCGTTATCACATTGCGCTCCTTGCTGTAACGGAACTTGCCGGTGGCGCTAAGCGACTGGAGCACTTCGGAGATATCCTGACGGGATGAGTTGAACGCTCCGTAGAACCTCAGACCGAACAGTTCGGGACTGCTGATATTGATTTTTACGGAATATGCCCTCTCAAGTCTGCGGACTATCTCCAACAGAGGAGCCTCATCGAACACAAGATTGCCGGAAACCCATTCATTGACCTGATATCCTGATCTGCCTCTTGTCATTGTTCCGGTCTCCTTGTCGAATGTCACGCTCTCGTCCGGAGACATTATCAGTTCTTCGCCAGCCTGATTGCTGAGGGCGATTTTTCCCTGGGTCAATGTCACTTCCGCAAGCAGGTCCTCAGGATAGTCCCTGAAGTTGAATTTCGTTCCGAGCACGCGGACATTGAGACTGGATGAGCTTACCGTAAACGGAGTTTTTTCATCATGATATACTTCGAAGAAGCCCTCACCGGACAGGTCAACGGTCCTTTCCTTTTTGCTGACATCATATGAATACGTCAGGCTGGAACCGGCATTAAGCCAGACCTTGGAACCGTCAGGGAGTTCAGCATAAGACTTCGAACCAGCCGGAGCCTTCACCGTAACCTCTTCATTGGCAAGGAGATTCCTGTAGGTCCTGACCTGGTAAGCCTGATAGGAGACGAGTCCGAAAACGGCCAGAGCAGCTGCCGCAGCGGCAGTCCAGAGCCAAACTCGCCTGTTGCTCCGCGCCGGCCTCTTCTCCATGACCACACGTGTCTTGAACCTGCCGAACGCCTTATCAGCATCGAAAGAGCCATTGTCCTTAGCCCATTCCTTCATACGAGAAGAAAGAGCCGCCCTGTTCTCCCGGGACTCGGAAGCCCATTCGGACAATGACGCCAACTCTTCCCGAGATATGGTGTCTGAGAGAAATCTCTCTATCAGCGTGTCAATGTTTTTGATCTTCATCTATTTATTCCTTATACTATCAAGACAATGACAACGCATGTTGAGGGTAGTGAAAATGTGAATTATTTTGAGACAATAAGCATGAAAACTGCAAGAAGGTATTTTCCCACTCCGTTTCTGAGGACTGTCAATGCATTCTTCATGTGATATTTGACGGTATTGACAGAGATACCGAGTGTCTCTGCTATTTCCTTGTATGTCAAGCCATCAAATCTGCTCTTTTCGAAGACTTCACGACATTCTGCAGAAAGCGAGTCCAGTTCCTGCATAAGGCGCTTTTTCAGTTCTTTTTCAAACAGTTTCCCATAAATGTCGTCTTTGGAAATGGCCGTGAGCGAGTTCAGCACCACCGTATATTCGTCATCGGTCATGTCCTGATATTTTCTTCTGACCGAGGAGGCCAGATAGTTCAATGAGCGGTTTCGTACTGAGGCGAACAGATATGCCTTGAGCGATGTCTGGACTTCGAGATGTTCACGGATTTCCCATATATGGAAGAAAGCGTCATCGACAATGTTCTCCGCCTGGAACCGGTCCCTCACCAAGCCGACCGAAAATACACAAAGCGGTTCGTACCAGGCCTGGAAAATGCGCTTGTACGCACTTTCATCCCCGGTTTTCAATCCTTTGAGTATTTCCTTCTCTGAAAAGTCAGGCATCTTCTACTGATTCTCCAATGATTCTCCAAACGGTCTTCCCTTCTACAAAACTAAACATTATTTCGGAATTTCCCAGTCTCACTAAGACTTTTACGATATCCAGAGATGGGGTGCGGGCGGAATGCACATTAAGTGCAACCTGCAAGCAACTGGGCAGCAGCCATTTAGCCATTTTCAGAGTTGTGATTTTGCCAACTCTGAAAACACCTAAAACAATGATTTTCAGCGATTTATAGGTTGCGCCTAACTACTTATCGGTAAACTTTTTTCAAGACTAGACACTTCCGGCAACAACAATGGAACAGGGCTGCTATTCCCAAATGTTCTCGGGATGCACGGCTCTGAAATCTGCCCCTGAACTCCCGGCCGAAGCATTGGCAATGAATTGTTATCAGCGGATGTTCCGTGGATGTTCCACTCTGTCATCGGCTTACATCGTTCCGATTCCCATCAGCATATCCCTCAACGCCTCTGCTTCATTGGACGCATAGGGTTTTCTGGACAGGACCATACGGGCAATCTTGACGCTGTCATCGGTCTTGGTTATTTGTTGGAAGAAGGGTTTGCCGTACTCCGGCCAGACCAATTCAGCCTTATCGCCCCCATTGACCAGATCCACATAGACGACCACCCAACCGTGGTCGGTATCGTACTTCTTGCAGGCGTTGACCTTCATCTTCATTTCACGACCCTTCACGGTAACGGTACCTTTCTCGAAGTCCATATCGCACTTGGTGATTTCGACCGAGGGGATGCACATTTGCTGTGACAGGATGGCGTGGTCCTCATAAGAGACATATCGAGGCGTGGCGATGATTTCAATGGCCTCGACATACATTCTGCCGCTGTAGTTCAGTGGGTTGGTGCTTTGGGCAGCTGCGATGATAACGCTGGCCAGTGCAAGGATGATGGTAATAATGCTCTCTTTCATTGCATGACATTTTTGATAATTGGTTTACTGTTTATTAAGTACATAGAGGTTAAGGGACTTGTCATCCAGAAACCTGCGATGCTTCTTTTCTTCGGGCTCTACCACAAGGGAGAATCCACACTTGCGTGCGACACCCAATGATGGCAGGTTTTCGGGCAAAATCTCAAGAGTGACAAACTTAATCGTCTCGTTCTGAAATAGGTGATTACAGACAACTTTTACAGCTTCAGTCATATAACCCTGTCTGCGATAATCTTTTGAGATGGCATATCCCAACTCTCGGCCATCTTGCATTCCGGTTACTGCAGGAAGCTTTATTTGGACTTCGCCGATAACGTCATCAGAACCCTTCTTGAATAGGCCATACAGAAGTATATCATCGCCTTCATTACCCCAATTAATATACTCAATTGCTTCATCAAGATTATGGCGGCGTAAATCATCTGACCACCAGGCGGTTTCCCTGTCTCCAATAGTATTAAGCAACGCTTTCGCATCGTTCTCTTCCAACGCTCTGAGGACAAGGCGCTCAGTAACAAGTGTTTCAATGGAGTTATTGTGTTGGGTATTATTCATTATTCTTCTTTTTCTTTATTACAATCCTTCTTGTCAGTGTTACCCTCGGTTTAATTTCCTTGCGGCAATCTGGGCAGAGGGTGAGCCGGTAACCTTCCAAGTTGGTGATTATGCCTTCTGTGGCACCGCAGCGTTCGCAGGTATGCCAGGAGGCCTCGATGGCCGATGCGATTTTCTCAATCATCTGCCACCATCCTTTTCCGCATTCCCAGGGCATATCTGAGACTTTCCGGTTCATCTCAGCTTGGTCTTGTTTTTATAGGGCCAAAGGGCCTCGACCGCCATCATGGTGCTCCCGATGAAGTGACCCTTCGGTGCAAGGGTCGGTTCTCCTGTCTGCTCCTGATAGACCGCGATGCCATAGGTATCCTTGAACTGTTTTTCGAAGTCACCAGTTTGCTTACGGCGCAGCAGTTCCTCAAAGAGCTGAATGCGGCCGGGCCAGTAAATGGCGTTCAGCAGGACCAAGTCGGACATTGATTCAGGGTCGAAGTCGAAGAGCCACTCGCGCATCTTGTCGGATTCAAAGAAGATGGTCCCGTCCGTGGCTCCGCGACTAAAGAGTCGGAGAGTCGCCTCGTCCAGCGGATGCCAGCCCTCTTTGATAGTGAGAGAGAAGCGGTCAAGTTCGGCGGAGGTGATGATGCGGAGCTTAACGTTCGTCAGTTCGATACCATCGAGGAAGGTGATTTCGAAGAGACCGAGCTCCGTTTCGATGATCATCTCGTTTTCGCGGCCGGAGAGAACTTTGCGGGCCACTTCAAGGCAGCCGGTGCCAGCCTCGAAGGGAATTTCGGCACCGTCGTGGACGGACTTGGTGAAGTGACTGAAGGGCAGGTCCCATTCCACAGGATTGACGCGGGTGACGCCGGTCAAGAAGAGCAAGTAAGAATCGGGAAGGAAGCTGTATCCAGAACTGACCACGATGCTGGCGCTGCGCATCTTCGCGGTCAACTCATGAAGGAGGATGATCAGGCACTCGCGGCCCGGGTCGGCATCCATCCAGTCCAGTTCCTCGGTGAGGCGGGCCTGGAGAGCTTCAATGGTGACCAGAGCATAGTGGGTAGTTTTGACGCTCTCGAGAGAGCGGTTGAGTGTTTGCAGGAGTTTTTTATTCATATTTGAAAGTTACAAGTTATCAATACGAAGTCGCATTTTAAAAAGCCTCGATTTTGGGTCCGAATCGGCACTTACCGGAAAAAACTTTTCAAAATCGGCATTGTATGTCTCTCTATCGCGCTTACAAAAACGCCAACAATTTTCTACCTTTGTAAAAACAGTTTTCCATGCCCCTGAAACTCTATCTCGACAAGCGTCAGAACAAGCACAAAGAATCCCCTATCAGGGTTGTCTGGTCTTTCAACGGAGACCGGTATCAGACCACGATGGGGTTCAGCATCCCTCCGGAGGCGTGGGATGAGAAGGAGTCCCGCATAACACCTGCCGCGTACAACCACAAGAATACACCATCCTCCACCATCAATGCCTTTATCGTTGCTATGGAGAAAGCGGTGAACCGGCTGGAGAACTACGCCCGCACCCAGAACGCCATGCTCACCAAGCCAATCGTCAAAAAGGTTGTGGCCGACGTGATTGCCGGCGGCGGCGAATACCCCTACGAGCAGGAGAAGGTCTGGAGAAAGATGCTGAGTGAGCGGTATATGACCAAAGAACGCTATTTCCAGCACTTCCGTGGAGGCAAATACAAGCTCATCGGCTTCGGCCAAGATACCGAAACACTGGAGGATGTGGTAATTTACCAAGAATTGTATGGCATGCAAAAGTATTGGGTCCGCCCATATAATATTTTCTTTAGCAAAATTAAGGGCGATGATGGAAATGAGGTGGAACGATTCAAGGAGATTCCAGCCAACGAACTTTATTAGCAAACTTAAACTCAATTTTTGATATGACACCGCAGGAAGCTATCGCAAAAGCACAGACCGAATTGAATCAGCACCGCAAAGAATGGGAACATCGATTCATTCAGTATATGAGCCAGACAGTCGCTAATCGCGACAAAATCAAAGAGCGTCGCAAAAAGTTCCATAAGTGGGCTAATCTTAGCGTCTATTCTACTATTGGAAACGCAAAGGACAATAAACCTGTTTTCGACCTAAGATACCAAGGACAAAGTGTTGGGTCAATTGTTATACGAGGAAATGATGTCAGGCTTGTAATTAGTGAAAACCAACACAAGAATAGCAGCAACCCAAAATACTTCAATGGATACCCCAAAGAGCTTGCGGCAGGTGATTTCTCCTGGCATGATGAAGAAGCAAAGTTATTTCGGAAGTTTTTCCAAAATAACCCAGAAAAAAAGCATCACCCCGAACACAGATTGGAGAATCTGCTTTTGAAAGAATTAAGTAAGGCAAGCCGTACAGAAAAATCTCTTGCTGGAATTCAACCTGTCACTCTTGGTGGCGATATATTTTTTCAGCTGCCCACTCCATTAACAGCTAGCGGAAGTGATATTCAGTATTCTAATGGCCATGGTGGAATTGACATACTGGCCAGGAGAAAAAAACACCTTGTGGTATTTGAACTCAAGGATGAGTATAAAGCTACAGAGAACCCTGACAAGGTCATTTCGCAAGCTATTGCTTATGCTACTTTCATTGCCGAGCTATGCAAAACCGAAGCTGCTGATGATTTCTGGTCATTATGCGGGATTAATGATCCTTGCAATCGGAATTATATATTTGTTTCTGTTTTAATGCCCGACCCTAAGGATGGCTCTAAACCATTCACCGGAGAGGAAGCATCGATTCCGGGCTCGAATATCAAACTCAAACTACACTATATGTTCTTCGATAAGGAAACTATCGAGATTACCGATTCGTCTCTATGAGAATAACCATTCATCGAGGCAACCAAATTGGCGGCTGCATTACTGAAATAGTTTCGTCAATGGGAACCAGGATCTTCGTCGACCTGGGGCACAATCTTCCTAAAGGCGACGAGGCGTCTGAGGATGAATTCGCCTCGGAGGAGGCCATCGCGGACCTGATTGGCGATGCCAGGGCCATCTTTTACACTCACATGCACGGCGATCACGTAGAACTGTTCCAGTACGTGCCGGACGGGGTGGACCAGTACATCGGCCCGCTGGCACTTAATATCATGAAGGCCAAGTACGAACACATGTCTCACGCCGAGGCCTTGAAGGAAAACAGCGATAAGTGCTTGAGGAAACTGGAGCCGTTCAAGACTTACCGGAAAGGACGCCCCATTGCCATCGACGACATCACGGTCACGCCTTTCCAGGTCAGTCATTCATCGGCCGATTCCTACATGCTCAAAATCAAGTGCGACGGAAAGACAATACTGCACACCGGAGATTTCCGAGGGCACGGTTATATGGGAGAGGGCATCTACAAAGTCGCTGACAAATACCATATTGCCGGACATGTCGATATTCTCATCACCGAGGGTACCAACGTGGACAATAACGGCAAATCCATGCGTCCCGAGCCGGCCCTGAAGGAAGAATTCAAGGAAGTTTTCCGACAGTATAAAAATACATTCATCATCTGCTCGTCCACAGATGCAGACCGTCTGGAGTCAATTTACAGCGCGAACAAAGAGTCTGCGCAAAGGCCTTTCATCGCGGATACTTACCAGAAAGACATCATCGGCCTCATCGCCCAGCAGGCTGAAGAAGGAAGACGGCTCTACCATTTCGGACCAAACAAGATTTACGGATACAGTCCCACAAACGAAAAGATGGATTATATGATGCGCCGCTATGGCTTTGTGATGCTGATACGGCGCAGTGAGAAGTTCCAGTCTTACCTGGACAAGATTCTTCCTTTCTGCAAGCCGGAAGAAACGTGCTTGGTCTATTCCCAATACCACGGCTACATAGAGAAGCGTGAGGGAAATACGGCATTCAATCAGGAACTATTTGACTATGTGGAGCAGTTCCGCGAGAAAAGCTGTACAATAAAAGACCGTATTCACACATCCGGTCATGTCTCCAAGCAGGATTTGGTCCGGCTCTGCGAGCTGATTAATCCAGCGCTCATCATCCCCATTCACAAGGACGAAAAAGCTGATTTCGTTTCCATCCTACCTGACGAATTAAGAATGAAAGTCTGCGAATACGAGTACAGCAAGGACGGCATAGACATAGAATTCGATCCGCCGCAAGGTACCACGCGACCAACTGGTGTAGGGCGATGGGAGCAACATCCAAAGGATACAAACTCTACGGCCAAAAAGAAAACGAACAATAATCCCGGTGCATTATGATAGAGAAACTCACCGCAGGCATGAAGTCTTGGATTAAGCAAGACCATCAGGACATCTGCGAGAGCCCCGCCGAATACGACATTCCGGAAGGATGGAAAGTCGAAACTGAGTAAGCCTGCCATTTATCGTAGAGACAAGTTGCTTGACATTGGCATTATCTGTGTGCAACTTGTCGGGTGCTTGTCGGGTGCTTGTCGGCATTCTCAAGTTCATTTGAATGAGCAGCAAGACGAATTTCATTTTGCGTAAATGTCGCATAATCACGATTTTGGCCGAGAACGGCATTATGTTTTCAAATTTTTCTATATTTGCGATATGAAGTTTTGCTAAGTGAGTCATTCAGTGAACCTTTGGTTTGCGGAATTGGGCTTATTGTGGTTTTGTTTTTCACTTAAAGAGTATTGATAATATGAAAAAGGTATTCAACCTTCTTGTCTCTTT
>ENA-ORNB01002204-ORNB01002204.1-human-gut-metagenome-genome-assembly--contig:-NODE-2204-length-11146-cov-7.741051_pt1 | contig 11146 bp, 7 predicted proteins | sample MGYA00242112_ERZ509016 | MGnify/ENA primary metagenome ERZ509016 (study PRJEB26280, sample SAMEA2338705) | human gut metagenome | biome: human gut; feature: human-associated habitat; material: faeces...
GCGCACGGGCCGCCAAAGTCAGCAATCCGCGTACACCGAAGCAACAGGAACAACGTGGCAAATTTGCCACGGCATTCAGTTTTCTGAAAGCTATAAAACCTTTCATACGTATTGGTTACAAGGAGTTTACACAGGATAAATCCGCCTTCAACGCCGCTATGTCCTATACTCTGAAAAGAGCCGTGACTGGCAGTGGAAAAGAAATCAGGATTGACTTTAACCGGGTATTGGTTTCTATGGGAACCCTAATGCCGATATTTGAAGGTACAGCTACGCAAAACGGAAATAAGATGTACTTCAACTGGCAGGACAATAGCGGTATGGGGAATGCAGAAGATACAGATATTGCTATGTTACTGGTATACAACAAAGACAAAGAAACGGCCGTTTATGATACGAAAACTGCACTGCGCTCTTCCCAACACGCTGAACTACAACTTCCTTCCGACTGGCAAGACGATGAGCTAATAGCTTATCTCAGTTTTTGCAGTGCCGATGGAAATACTATAGCCAATAGCATTCGACTGTCGGTTTCTGTAATTGACACACCGGAAAATGAGATAGAAATACTAACAGAACCAATTCCTAAAAACTATAAAACAAAATTCATCATACGCTCCCCCCAAGGACATTCGGACATGGAAGTTCAAGCCACCACAATAGACCGATATTTCACCCCAGGCTCCGCTGCCCTTAATTCCCTGCACACTAAGAGCCAATATCCTGTCAACAAAAAGTTAACTCCTTGCCGACAAGGTATTAACTTCCTGTTGATAGTTTTTACAGCTTACAAGACCCCCGCGTCAGTATCGCTATTCTGCATTTTTTTATTATTACTCTTGTAGTCGCGTCCGAAGTTGATGTTCCATGACAATGTAACACAAATCATGCGGGCAACATCATCGATGTGATACTGATAGCTGTATCCTGCATATTTGTTCCAGTCCTCCTCATTGCGTTTGTAATCCTTCTGGAAAGGATTGAACATACGCAGTCCGACATTCAACCGTTTCCAACGATATTGAAGGTCAATTGCATGTGCCTCTTCACCGGTAGCCAGAACTTCGCCAAAGAAATAATCACTATTATGCTGGAATTCAACAGAAGCTGTGAAGTTTTTATACATAAAGGTAGCAGCTACATCCCAACCGATGCTGTGCTGTGTATGGCGAAAATCAATACCGTTACTCCAATATTTACGACTTTCGATGCTTCCACTCAGTTGCAACACATTCCAAAGCATACCTACACGTCCATCCAGACCTACAGTCCAGTCCTGGAAACTGGAATGATTAGCGTAACTATGGACAAATCTATCATCCTCACGATAAATATGAGGCATGATGGCCTTATCACGGTAGTTATACTGGTTGCGCAATCCGATATCCCATTTGCCCTTACTGTAATCCAAACGGAAAGTAGAACGGTAATAAGAATAAGGTTTCAGGTTCGGGTTACCACGTTCCGACTGCAAAGAATCGGTCAGTTGCTCTACAGCACTTAACTGCGAGAGCGAAGGATTCATTGTATTGACATTTCCATTCAGTGAGATGCTCCACTGATCGTTGAAGGCATACGTCAGGTTCAGACGCGGGTTCAAAGAATAGGTTTCATAATCTTCCTGCCCTATCTGCTGAAACCATGAGCGGGTGACACCCATTCCGAGACGATAACCCAGTTTACCCCATTTACCATTATACTGTGCGTAAGCATAAGTATCAGCCTGTTTCATCTGCGAACTGTATTGCAGCGTACCATTATAATCATTATCCGTATATCCCTGAGTATGACGTACGCCTGCACTCAATTTTCCTCCATCTTTAAAAGCTTTCTCATAGATACCTTCACCGATCAACGAATATTTTTTACCGCGTATCCCCGAATAGTAATCTACTACCGGCTCTCCGGACAACAATTCGGTATAGCTGCTACGATTCTTGGTATTAATATATGTACCTACGACATTGAGAGCCAGGAATTGCTTATGCTTCAGGTTTTTCTGAAAATAAAGATCTAGATAAGGACTGAGGTTGCGGTCATGATTCCACTCTTCACGATCGGTTACGGAATTGGGAAATTCTTCGGTATACAGTTTGCCTTTCATTCGTAAATCAGGATCATTATAGTGAGAAAAGCCCACGGTAGCGTTCAGCATATACTTGTCAGTCTCTTGCAGATTATAGGTTACAGCACCCCATTGTTGCAAGTTCTTCTTTTTGTTTGCCTCAGCATACTGGCTGCGATGGTACTGACTACCATCTTCAAAAGTGAACGTTTCATTCTTATCGAACCATATCTCGTTGAAATATTGCAGGCGGTTACCGTAGTAAAAGCTAATCTCCGATTGTTTGAAATTTACTTTTCCCGTCAGATTATGATTGCCAAAGCCACTCTTCAGGCTTTGCATACCATTGTAACCGAAAGAGCCTCCCACTTCATAACGGCGAACGATGTAGTTTATCACCGCACCTGCATCGCCATAGCGCAGACCTGGATCTTCTTGAAACTCAACACGTATAACCTCTTCAGGCAACAGGGCAGTGACTTCTTCTTTTGTAGCTTTTCGTCCATTGATACAGAGTTGTACACTGCTACCATCGGTCATGCCTACACTGCCATCCATACTATTGACACGAAGCCGGGGCAACATCAGATGGCGCAACATGTCCACACCATTGTTTGATGCACTAATTTGTTTTTTACTGGGAAATATCAATTTCTGATCTGCCCGACTCACTCTGCTGGAAGCGGTAACAGTTACTTCACCCAACTCTTGCGAAGCGTCTGCCAAAGTTAGCGTACCTACATCAGCAGTACGTTCAAAGCCTTGGAGAGAAAGATACAACGATTGATAACCAATGCTGGAAATCGCCAGCCGATAGTCTCCGGCAACGATTTTCTGAAGTTTGAATTCACCCTTTTCACCAGTAGTAGTTCCGGTTACAAAGGCAGAATCTACGGTTTGCAACACTACGTTAGCATAAGGAAGCGGTTGCTGCGCTTCATCCACCAGTTTTCCACTGATATTTTGTGCCATAAGGCTGATGCATGCAGTTAAGCAAAGCATTGACAAGATAATCCTTTTCATTTTTAATATGTAATATGTAGTAGTTTCATCATGAATCGTTTACTTAAATCAAATAAAAAGAGGAAACTCCATTGAAGTTTCCTCTTTTTATCTCGAAATTAGAGTATAGCTGATTAGCCATTAACTCTTTTTTCTTTAATTCTTGCTTTCTTACCGGTAAGAGCACGCAGATAGTACAATTTAGCGCGACGAACCTTACCTACCTTGTTCACTTCGATGCTGTCGATAGCCGGTGATTCGATTGGGAAAATACGTTCTACACCTACGGTACCAGACATTTTGCGTACAGTGAAACGCTTTTTGTCTCCATGACCGGAAATCTTGATAACAACACCACGATACAGCTGTACACGTTCTTTGTTACCTTCGATGATACGATATGCTACTGTAACAGTGTCACCTGCTTTGAAGCTCGGGTGTTGTTTACCGGTAGCAAATGCTTCTTCTGCAATTTTAATTAAATCCATTGTTATTATTCTTAAATTGTTTGATCGTTACAACGCAACATACCAGGCTTCTCTCGTAGGTCCTGACAGCGATTGCGCGAAAGCGGTGCAAAGGAACGAATTATTCGGCAGATACACAAATAATTCGCTCGTTTTTTGCTTAGCGACGATCACCTGAAGAACGGCTGGAACTACCGGAGCTGCTGCTTCTTGTTGAAGAAGAACCGCTGCTGCGTGTACTGCTTCCGGAAGAACTCCGTACACTAGAAGAACTGCTTTCCTTACGTCCGGTACTCGGTGTAGTACTGCTGCTACGGCGGGAAGAGCTTGTATTGCTCTTCGTTTCACTACTGCTATTGGTACGCGTACTGCCACTGTTAGTACGAGAACTGCCACTATTACGTGAACTACTATTATTGGTACGCGAGCTATTATTAGTGTCAGTAGCACTACTCTTCGTACTACTGTTGGTACGACGTGAACTGCTGCTGGTATTAGTAGTTGCACCGCTGTTCGTACTTTCCCTGCGGGTAGTGCTTGGAGTGGTAGTGCGATTGCTACTTGAACTACTGCGACGGGTAGTGTACACATCATCTCTCGACGGCGCACGGTCAGAGCCGGGACGTACAGTTACAGAGCCAAAATCCGAACGGCGGTGTGTTGTATAGGATTTTGTATCACGAATTCGATACGAACCATTATAGTATGGATGTTTGTAACGTCCGCGATAATAGCTCACATTATTATGATGCGTGCGATAGTGCCCTCCTACATACGTGCGGTAGTGATACGGACGGGGGAAATAGAAATGATTGTGGTTGGTATACGTGATATAAACACGGAAGTACCAACGGTTTCCACTGGTATAGATGGGGCGGTAAAAATACTCCGCCTGCATAAAGCGGGCATACTGTCGGTTACTAAGCACCCAGCGGAGATCGTCATTACGTACATCCAGATAGTCATAATATCGGTTGAGTGCCCACTCATTACCATATAGCACATCGTCCATTACATAGCGTACACCGGAAATGAAGTCATAATTGATTTCATATACATCATTGTATTGTTCGGTGCTCAGGTTCAGCTCGTAAGCCATTTTATCTGTGAGGAAACGAGTCTCCTTACGTACTTTGCTATTACTCATAGCATTCGTGCCTGCGCTGCAAACAGCAGTACTCAAAGTGGCAAGCAGGATAAATAATATTCGTTTCATGATAGCGTTTTTTACTTAGTTTATGAATTGTCTATTCTTTGTTGGAAACAAAAATAGGGGAAGATTATCCCCTATTCATTTGTTTCTCTCTATTCTTATATAGGGATTTCCCTAATCTATTTAGGACTTCGGGGATTTTGCCAATATGATGCCATCCTCTTTCAAAAGGATGAGATGTTTCTTATAGAGGTCGCCTACACCTTTCTTGAAAGTTTTCTTGCTAACGCCAAAAGTGGCATAAATGTCATCTGCCGGACTTTTATCATTCAGAGATATCTGTCCGCCATTATCCTTTATGTATTGCAACAGGGTTTTCGAGAAGTCATCCACTTTTTCAAAGCCCGGCTTCTGAAGTATCAAGTCTATCTTACCATCCTCACGTACTTGCTTGATGAAAGCTTTCACCTGATCGCCGGTATGCAAGGGTTGGAATATCTCGCTATCATACAACAAGCCACCATACTTATTCTCAATGATCGCCTTGAAGCCTAAATCCGTTTTTTGCCAGATGAGGATATTCACCTCATCTCCGGCTTCATAAGGCGCTGCCTCTTTAGAAAGATAGCGGTCTACTTTGGCCGAAGCTACGATACGGTAGCTTTCATCATCCAGATGAGCATGGATAACGTATTTCTTTCCTACCTGCATCTTCATCTTCTGTTCACGGAAAGGCACGAAGAGGTCTTTCATCAATCCCCAGTTCAAGAATGCTCCATACTCATTTACCCATGCTACTTCCAAACAGGCAAATTCACCTACCTGTACCAACGGTGTCAATGTTGTGGCTACAAGGCGTTCCTCGTTATCCAGATATATAAATACATTCAATTCGTCTCCCGGCTGGCAACCTTCAGGCACATAACGCAAAGGAAGCAGGATTTCTCCATCTTCACCACCATCCAGATACATACCGAACTCCACTTCCTTGACTACCTGCAAGATATTGAATTTACCTAATTCGATGCTCATAATTTCTTTCGTTTGGGGCAAAGATAATGCAAACCGAAGGCAGTACAAAATAAGCTTGATTATTTTTAATGCTAAGATGCAGCTTATCTTCGCTTTTAAGCAAAGATTAAGCATAAGGCATAACTTTTCAATCTAAGCCATAACTTTTTTCTATGAACAAATCTCTTGGAAAACAGTTATTTTTGTATCGGGAAACTAAAGATAAGAAAAATTATATTCACCTTTTAAATACATAAAAGTTATGGAATTTCTAACAAACGAAAAACTTACGATTGTAGGAGCCGCCGGAATGATTGGTTCTAACATGGCACAGACTGCCATTATGATGCATTTGACACCCAATATTTGCCTGTACGATCCGTATGGACCGGGACTGGAAGGTGTAGCAGAAGAGATGCTTCACTGCGGTTTCGAAGGACTGAACCTTACGTATACTTCCGACATCAAAGAAGCGTTGACCGGAGCCAAATACATTGTATCTTCAGGTGGTGCCGCCCGCAAAGCCGGCATGACACGTGAAGACCTGCTGAAAGGTAATGCTGCCATTGCCGAAGAGTTCGGTAAAAATGTAAAAGCTTACTGCCCGGACGTGAAACATGTAGTAGTTATCTTCAATCCCGCCGACATAACCGGATTGATCACTCTGTTGTATTCCGGTCTGAAACCTTCACAGGTAACTACTCTCGCAGCTCTCGACAGTACCCGTTTGCGTAGTGAACTCGCCAAGCATTTCCACATTTCTCCTGATAAGGTAGAAAATTGCCGTACGTATGGCGGTCACGGAGAACAGATGGCTGTTTATGCTTCAACTGCCAAAGTAGATGGTAAACCTCTGTTGGAAATCATCGGCACACCTGCCCTTACTGCTGAACAATGGGCTGAAATCCAAAGCAAGGTAACCAAAGGTGGCGCTAACATCATCAATCTTCGCGGACGCTCTTCTTTCCAAAGCCCGGCATACGTTTCCATAGAAATGATTGCTGCCGCCATGGGTGGTAAACCATTCCGTTGGCCTGCAGGTACGTATGTACACAGTCATGGCTTCGACCACATCATGATGGCAATGGAAACTGAAATCACCAAAGACGGTGTACACTACAAAGAGTTGAAAGGCACTCCGGAAGAGGAAGCCAAGCTGAAAGAAAGTTATGCTCACCTCTGTAAATTGCGTGACGAAGTGATTGGAATGGGAGTACTTCCGGCTATTAAGGATTGGAAAAGCATCAACCCGAACATTGACTAAATTATATATAAGGGAATATCCCCGAGAACTCCTGTTTAGACTTTCCCTCTTGCGCTCACACAAACCGGGCGCAGGGGGAATTTTCTTTTATTTTTTCAGAAATCCTTTGGCTGTATTAAAAAAACTATTTATCTTTGCACCCGCAAACGAAGAAGGTGCCATAGCTCAGTTGGTAGAGCAAAGGACTGAAAATCCTTGTGTCCCCGGTTCGATTCCTGGTGGCACCACTTTTCAAAAGCAATCGGAATGTAGCGCAGTTGGTAGCGCACTACGTTCGGGACGTAGGGGTCGGGCGTTCGAGTCGCCTCATTCCGACACAAAAAAGGTCTGATTCTCAAAAGGAGTTAGACCTTTTTTGTTACATTCTCAATCCCCCAAACAACATTATTCTAATCCGATTCTATTATGCTTGACATCATACTGATCATATTAGGAAGTCTATGCCTCATAGTAGGCTTATTGGGATGTATCCTCCCTATAATTCCCGGACCGCCCATTTCATACGCCGGTTTGTTATTACTCCATATTACAGATAAGGCGCAATTTTCTACATCGCAATTACTGATTTGGTTATTTCTGGTAGTGATAGTGCAAGTATTGGACTACTTCACTCCCATGATTGGAAGCAAATACAGCGGAGGAAGTAAATGGGGCAGTTGGGGCTGCCTGATAGGTTCAATCGTCGGAATCATCTTTCTTGGCCCGTGGGGAATTGTTATCGGTCCTTTTGGAGGAGCTTTCATCGGAGAACTCTTGGGAGACAGAAGTGCAAGGGATGCCCTAAAATCAGGTATTGGAGCACTGATTGGTTTTCTGGTAGGGACAGTGTTTAAGGTAGTAGTTTGTGGATACTTCGTGTGGTGTTTCGTAAAGGCATTGATATAATTTCACCACAGAGTGACACAGAGTTTAATTTGAAATCAGAACTCTGTGGGACTCTGTGTCACTCTGTGGTGATTATACTATTATCGTTGTAATGTAATTCCCATCAACCCAATCACCACATCATTAGAAAGAGTTTCAAGAACGAGGTGGGAAAGTTTCTTATCAGGATTCAAGGGCATTTCAAGCAATATGGCAGCACCACCATCCAATTCACGGGAGGCACCTGGAAAGCCTAATTCTTCTCCAAAGTTATTGCTGATCTCGCCTGTTTTAAGACGCAGGCGATAAAGTGCCGGAGCATGTCGGTTGAAAGCCAGATCATCTTCAAAGAAAATATGCTCAATGGGCGCCCAGTTATCGGGATTACGCAAAGCCATCTTATCGCAAGTACCATCTTTATAATAAACACGGATCAGCCCATTGTCAATATGGCACTGCATGTGATTGGTGCTACCTGCCATGAGTAAATAGGCACGGGATGCCTTTCCTTTGAGAGAGACCGTCAAACTATCCGGATAATTATCCCACAAGGATGTGAAAGCTATATTTTGGCCCTCAGCAGGAGTACGGAAAGGAACTCCCAGCTTAGTATTCAACACTCCCTTCTGAACGGAAGAGCGAAGTCCGGAATCATCAATATCCACCGTATGCAAAGGATGGCACCATTCACCGATACCTTGCTTGGGTATCTGCAAAGTGGTATATGGAGACCGAGGTGAAAGATACTCATTACGGAATATATCTGTAACGGCAGAATTGAATTGTTCATCCATCACAACCGGTTCACACTTAGAAGAATTGACTTTAGCGAAGGCGGAGAACTGAATAGAATCATCCTTATCTGCGGACAGCGGATTATCTACAGGAACCCACCATTTCATATCCCCTTGTTGCATCGGAACAAAACATACAGGAGCTTCAGCTGAAACAGCTTCTATCTGAGACTTTGTCGGACTACCAAGCACTTCCCCGCCCCATTCAATGTTAATTTCCACTTTTTCATCCGAGGAAGCAGGGATAACGACGGAAAGTACCGGACGGCTGATGGAGTTCTCTACCAATGTCCATGTTGCAGGCTTTCCATTGACTGTAAGCTTCGCCACTTCCGAGCGCTGAGCCGGAAACTGAAGTTCCAATGTACGTACCGCAGGTAATCGGTGGATAATTGCATAGGATGTTGCAGTTTCATTAGTATGCTTAAAGTCAAAATCAATATCCGGAGTATGCAGAGATGCAAAAGGCCAGGAGGAGGGTAAGCCGGGTTTCACCAGCAGGCGTCCGTTCATGGCATCAGGAAGGATACCATAGAGTCCTTGTATCAATACACGGGAAGCTACACCTATAGGATCCCCGAAATCACGGTAACACTCTCCACGAGCAGCATCATAAAAACTGATTTGCCCGAAGTTACCGGGGCTTTCACCCAGATACATACCATCGAGGACAGAACTCTTGAGCAGATGAAAACCTGCATCCGCACGTCCTGCCTGGAAATAAGCAAGAGCAGTATGCATCACTTCGGCAAAAGCAACATTGTTGATACTCCAGGAATAAGGCAACCAGTTCGTAGTGGAGATAGTAGCATAACCTTCATCTTTCAAACCATCGCCATGAACGGGGATATGCGGTATTTCGCGATCCACATAACTGGTGGCAAGATAAGCTTGGAAAGGATCAGCGATATCACTATCCAATGCATGATAAATAGTCCATACACCGGGACTGGTATGCAGACGTTTATGCCCCATGAAATCCTGAAACTCAGCCCAATGTCCACGTTCGGGCATCCAAAGGCGGGCATTCAGAGCTTTCAGTATTCTGTCAGCTTCTTCACGATAGGGTACAGGGTCTTCTCCAATCTTCTCGGCAATCATAGCTGCGAGGCGATTGGAACGATAGTTATAGGCAGAAGAATGAGTGACCGCACCACTATTATAATAAAGGGCATCACTTGCCCAGATGCAGGCATAGGCATCATAAAGTCCGTCATTATCGGGATCATAGTTTCGTTTTTCCCAAGCAAGGTGACGGGTCAGGACAGGCCACATACGGCGGGCGTATTCCAAATCACCGGTCCAGTTGAAATGCCACAAGAGTTCATCAATATAACAAAGATTCATGTCATAATGATGCATCTGATCGTTCCGACGGGGGTTACGGCAGATATAACCGTTACTATATTGGGGTGTTCCCCACTTCTTTTCGGAACGTGCCAAAGCAAGAGTTGAATCCTGTGCAGGGTGTGGAATCGTGTTCGGCACCTCTGTCACCTGACTGGCGGCATAAGCATTGAAGTGCGTACGGGCACGGTCGTGCCAACCTAAGGCATCACCGGTATAAGCAGCACGCCAGCCACTGAGAGGCATACGCCAGCCAATAGCACCATGCAGCCAGACTTCACCATCCCAAATACCATCGGCAGCTACGGCAAGGGCACCACCCAGAGTATTAAAGTATGGATCGGGGGTTGTGATCCTAATACGTGAGGTAAGATCGGCACGGGCTTGTTCAGACTTATTATAAAGGGCAATGCCTTCTTCCTGTGAAGGTACTACCAAGGAATAGTCACGTACAAGTACATAAACATCCTGCCGGTCGAAAAGGGAGATACCCAATGATTGTAATTGTTGAGGTTGCTCGGGTGCATCAAAACAACCGGGAGGATCGGCCCCCATATCACCGTTACGACTCAATCTGTTCAGGCGGATTTCACTCAACATAGGGCGCAAAACCGCGCCTACAGGCATATTTACGGGGGTAATCTTCCAAATGGCAGCATCCTCATCCGGCAAAGCAAGAGCAGAGATTTGCAGCTCAGCATCTGTTCCCCAGGAGGGGTGCTTCAGACGATAGGAACGCCGTCCGGGAGTGTAACGAGACTCACACCAAGCGGTTTCTTCCAATGGAGTCACTGAACTATCAGCCAGTACGAGATGGAAATGTATATTCTTACTGTTGCGCTTTTCGTAGACAGCAAAAATAGGACGGTCACTCGTTTCCAGACGGAAAGCGGTATGGCTGCCATAAAGGGCACGAGTATAGCGATTCTTTCCATTGACACTTACAAAATCTTCACCGTCCGGGCGATATTGCAGGGTACGGGCAGCACCCCGCTTATGATCATTGTAAGAGGTGGATTCGATGCGGTCGCCGGCACTTTGCGGTTTATTACCGGTGGTATATTGCGCATAGGCGAAAGCAGGCAGCAAAGAGATGAGGATATAAAAAAATAGTTGTTTCATTACTTTTCGGTTATGAATATAATTTTAGGCGCGGATTACGCGGATTACACGGATTCT
>ENA-ORNB01002208-ORNB01002208.1-human-gut-metagenome-genome-assembly--contig:-NODE-2208-length-11128-cov-3.288178_pt1 | contig 11128 bp, 4 predicted proteins | sample MGYA00242112_ERZ509016 | MGnify/ENA primary metagenome ERZ509016 (study PRJEB26280, sample SAMEA2338705) | human gut metagenome | biome: human gut; feature: human-associated habitat; material: faeces...
GAACACACTGACCGAATTGGTAAGAAACTATGTGCATCCCGAAACCGGAGAAATCTCCCAACTGGAGTATATTCCGGGCCGTGAGAACTATTCTCTGCCTGCCAACTCCATTCTCTGCCTTCACAACGATTACAACAACAATGTATGGGCAGGAAGCACCTGCAACGGATTGATCAGCATCCGGGAAGTATCAATGAAAACCTATACGGACGTAGTGCCGGGCAACGACCGCGGATTGAGCAACGGCACTGTACGGAGCCTTTACCGGCAATCGCCGGATAGCATCTGGATTGGCACCGATGGGGGAGGCATCAACCTTTTCAGCCCGCACACCGAAAAGTTTACCCATTATTCGTCTACTTGGGGAGATAAGGTGGCATTCATCAGTGGCTTTACACCCGGAAAACTACTGATCTCGCTTTTCTCCAAAGGAGTCTTTGTCTTCAACCCCGCCACAGGAGAGAAGCAACCTTTCACCATCATCGACAAAGAAACGACTACACGGCTCTGCAACCGTGGAAAGTCCGTCAACTTATATCAAAATACGCCCAACACCGTGTTATTCCTGGGAGACCACATCTACCAGTATCACCTCAAAGAGAAGAAATTCAGCACCATCACCGAAGAGGAAGGGAAAGATATTGTGGGTACCCTTGTCCCGTTCGATCATCAAGAGAACCTGACCTATATCAATGATATCAAACATATCTATGAACTGGACGACCAGACCTCCCGGCTGAAAACCGTTTTCGAATGCTACACGGATACAGTGATCAGTTCCGTATCCCATGATGAACAGGGACATTTCTGGATCGGAAGCAATTTCGGACTTATCCACTACGACCCTGTCTTAAAAAGCCGGACTCTTGTCCCTACCAATCTGTTCACCGAAATTAATATGGTACTGTGCGACCAGAAAGGCAAAGTATGGATAGGCGTTGACAATATGCTTTTCGCCTACTTCATCAAAGAACAGAAGTTTGTACTTTTCGGAGAATCGAACGGAGCCATACAAAACGAATATCTCCCCAATGCACGGTTGGTGAACGAACAAGGGGATGCCTACATAGGCGGTGTGAAGGGTATGCTGCGCATCGACGGGCAACTTCTTCTGAACACATCGGAAATGCCGGAACTTCAATTGCTGGATATTACCATCAATGGCGAATCGGCGAATCATGAATGGTACAACCATCCGGCAAAAATCTCGGTACCCTGGAACAGCAATATATCCATCCGCATCATGTCGAGGGAAGAAGACATCTTCCGGCAAAAGATTTACAGGTATCAGATAGAAGGATTGAACAACGAATATACCGAATCATACAATCCGGAACTGGTGATCCGATCACTGCTTCCGGGAAGTTATAGAATCATGGCTTCGTGCACTGCAAAAGACGGTAGCTGGATTCCCGACCAACAAGTACTGGAACTAACCGTACTTCCGCCCTGGTACCGGACATGGTGGTTTAGCCTGACTTGTGCCGTACTCGTTTCTATAGCAATCATCGAAACTTTCCGAAGAACGGTGAAGCGCAACGAAGAGAAATTGAAATGGGCAATGAAGGAACACGAGAAACAAACGTATGAAGAAAAAGTACGTTTCCTTATCAATATCAGCCATGAACTCCGCACTCCGTTGACACTTATTCATGCGCCGCTCAACCGGATACTGAAATCTTTGTCTTCCGAAGATCCCCAATATCTGCCGCTAAAAGCTATTTATCGTCAGGCCCAACGAATGAAGAACCTGATAAACATGGTGCTCGACGTACGCAAAATGGAGGTCGGTGAGAGCAAACTGCTTATTCAACCGCATCCCCTCAACCACTGGATTGAGCACGTATCACAAGATTTCATCAGTGAAGGAGAAGCAAAGAACGTACGCATCCGTTACCAGCTCGATCCGCAGATTGAAACAGTAAGTTTCGATAAGGACAAATGCGAAATCATCTTAAGCAATCTGCTGATCAATGCGCTCAAACATAGTCCTCAGGATACGGAAATAACCATTGCCTCGGAATTGCTTCCCGAAACAGGAAGAGTACGTATCTCCATCATCGATCAGGGATGCGGATTGAAACAGGTAGATACACATAAACTCTTTACCCGCTTCTATCAGGGAACAGGAGAACAAAGTGGAACCGGAATCGGATTGTCTTACTCAAAAATTCTGGTCGAACAGCATGGCGGCTCTATCGGTGCACAAGATAACCCCGAAGCGGGGGCTATCTTCTTTTTCGAGCTACCGTTGAAGCAAGAATCAGAAGAGATTATCTGCCAGCCGAAAGCGTATCTGAACGAACTGATACTTAGTGATAATCTGAAGCAGGCAACCGATAAAGAAACTTTCGATACAACTCCATACACCATCCTGGTGGTGGATGACAATCCGGATATGACAGACTTTCTAAAAAAGACACTGGAAGAGTCTTTCAAACGGGTAATCATTGCCGCTGATGGGGTGGAGGCTCTCCAGCTTATCAAAAGTCACATTCCGGATATCATTGTCAGCGATGTGATGATGCCGCGGATGAACGGATACGAGCTGTGCATAAACATCAAAGAAGATATTACGATCAGCCATATTCCCATTATCTTGCTCACGGCACGAGATGATAAACAAAGTCTCATCAGCGGTTATAAGAATGGAGCAGATGCCTACCTGACAAAACCTTTTGAAGTAGAAATGCTGATGGAGATAATCAGTAACCGTCTGAAAAACAGGGAATACATTAAGAAAAGGTATTTGCATACGGGCATAATACCTGTCCCGAAAGAGACCACTTTCAGCCAGGTAGACGAGAGCTTCTTACTTAAAGTGAACAAAACAATCCAGGAGAATCTGAGTAATACCAATCTGGACATTCAGTTCATTTGCAAGGAAATAGGTTTAAGCCGTACTTCGCTTTACACTAAACTGAAAGCACTTACCGGGATAGGAGCAAATGATTACATCAATAAATTCCGAATAGAAAAAGCACTTACGTTAATTGCCAATACCGAAATGACATTTACGGAAATTTCAGAAGAGGTCGGATTTACATCTCCCAGTTATTTCAGCACTGCTTTCAAGCAGTACACAGGGGAGACACCGACTCAATACAAAGAAAAAACAAGTAAAATATAATATCATCATAATCTGAAGACAATATTTATCAAAAAACAAAAGGAGAAAGCGAAGTTAGAGTAAATCGACCAAAATCTGTCAGAGAATGACTAAATAGTATTATTCCATATTTAAATTAGGTTGTAATTTTGCCCTATACCTAAGTGAAGTATTTGTCAAATCCTAATTAATAAAACAATAGTATGAAAAAACATTTTCTGATTTTTACAATCTCGCTTCTATTTTTCTCGCTTGCACAAGGCAAAGTAAAGCTCCCTGCCATGATGGGAGATCATATGGTACTCCAACAAAACAGTTCCGTTAAGCTGTGGGGATGGGCAGACGGCAAAAAGGTGACTGTCACCACCTCTTGGAATAACCGTACTTATAAGGTATCGACAGACGATGAGGGAGCCTGGCTGGTCAAAGTGGATACTCCTGCCGGGAGTTTTACTCCTTATTCTATTACCATCAGTGACGGGATCCGGGTCACGCTATCGGATATATTAATAGGAGAGGTATGGATATGCTCCGGTCAGTCTAACATGGAAATGACCATGAAAGGAAACATGGGACAACCCATCGACCATTCGCTGGAAACTCTTCTGAACGCAGGCAACTACCGCGACCGTATCCGTTTTATCACTGTCCCCCGAACCAAAGGAGTGAAAGAACGGACAGACTTTGAAGGAGCGAAATGGGAAGTTTCTTCGCCCGAAACCACTATGGATTGCAGTGCCGCAGGTTACTTCTTTGCCCGACAACTGACGGAAACGCTTCATCTCCCCGTAGGACTGGTCATCAACAGTTGGGGAGGTTCACGAATCGAGGCATGGATGACAGAAGAAACGCTCGCCTCCGTGAAAGGCGCAAATATAGAAGCCGCCAAAAATCCAAAGTTAGATACGAACAGCCGGCTGCAATGTCTGTATAATATCATGTTACTGCCTGTGAAAAACTATACGGCACGCGGATTTCTATGGTATCAGGGAGAGTCGAATCTATTCAACTATCAGATCTATGCTCCGATGATGACTGCGATGGTGCAGCTCTGGAGAAATGTATGGGAAACACCGGATATGCCTTTTTATTATGTCCAGATTGCTCCGCACAAATACGGAAACAGCCGGAATATAAATTCCGCCTTATTGCAGGAAGCACAAATGAAAGCATTACAGACAATCCCCAACTCCGGAATGATTCCTACGATAGATGTCGGCGACGAGTTCTGCATTCATCCCCCTCAGAAAAATGTAGTAGGACTCCGGCTGGCCAATCTCGCACTGACTAAAACATACGGTCTCCATAAATTCCCATCTACCGGACCGATGATGACAAAGGTGGAATATTCAAAGAACAAAGCGATCGTCACACTCGACAATGCCCCTTCCGGACTGGCACCGGGCAACTGTGAATTGGAAGGTTTCGAAATAGCAGGAGCCGACAAGAAGTTCTATCCGGCAAAAGCACGGATTGCAGGTCGCACAAGAAATGTGGAAGTATGGAGCGATCAGGTCGCCCAACCGGTAGCCGTACGGTATGCTTTCCGTAATTATGTAAGAAACATCACTTTACGCAATACATTGGGGATCGCTGCTTTCCCGTTCCGGACGGATACATGGGATGATGTAAAGTAAGAGCCTGATTAGCCTGTGTGCAGGGTATATATGTCCTGCGTACAGGAGCTATATATCCAACGCGCAGGAGCTATATATCCAATATGTTGGGCATATAGCTCCTGTATGTAACTAATAAATTCTATCTGACGTAAGTCTCCTTTTCCATATAATAAATAGCTTCTCCTCTATCCCCGTTCTCCAAATCTGTCAGTTCTACCTTAAACACATAATAAGGCAAAGTATTATTCCTGTTTTTAGGCATATCGACTGTCAACAGATAGGCATTTCCCCACTCGTCAGGAGCGAAATATTCTTTTATCTCTTGCTTCATGAGTATAGGAACTTTTTCACCGTTGATCCAGACAACAGCTTTCAACTGTTCCGGCTCAGGGGCCAGAATTGCTTCTTTAGGCTTTCCGGCTTTCATCCATGCCTGCGTACGTGTCAGACTCATAGGACGGACATACACCTGATAAGCAGGTGTTGCACCCGGGATTCTGAAAGCACGCAGTCCATAGGCTTCCATACGATGATATTGTATGTTGAGCGTTGTGTCGCGATCGGCGATAAAATCCCATCCCCAAAATTCCAGTCGTTGATCCTTCTCCGGTAGGGTAGAATTGGCGATGATGTATTCATCCATATTCAATGCACCCATCGAATGATATTTTCCCTTGGGGATGCGTATGCTGTAATTTCCATTTTTGTCTGTCAGCGTTACCGATACCTCACTGAAGTCCGGACGTGCCCAACTGACGGAAACATTGTCCAGCGGATGATTATCATAATCGGTCACACGCCCATTGATCGTTACAGAGTCCGTTATTACTTGAGAAGTTTGAGCTACCAAGCTACTATTAAATCCGATTATAAGTATGAGTAATAATAAATTTGCTTTCATTCTATTATTTGTTTGTGATGATTATCTTTAACTCCTATACGCTCACTCCTTCGCACACATTGGTAAATGTATAAAATTAATCTGAAAGTCTATCTATTATACGTATATTTATAACGTCCAAATAAAATAGCTCTTAAAGCAAAGAGGATGCCAATAGTTCCCCACAGGCATCCTCTTTTGTTATATATCAATGATTTACACGAAATACATTTAGAATGAATGCATCCTCAGTTGCTTATCAACCAATATTCCGTCTTTCAGATTCAGATCAAACTTCACTTTACGTTTCGCTTTCAATTTCAGAATAAAGAGTTCTTCCGAACCTTCCAAAGCCTCCTGTTTTCCCATATTGACGAAAGTAGGATAGAGAGATTTCACACCATTCGTATGCAGGCGGGCATAAGTCAGATTTTTCCTTGCTTTCATATTCAGCGGTTCCACACCTACAAATTCATAGTCGCTCTGATCATAAGGCAAAGCAAAGCTAAGTGCATTAACCGAACGCAGATCATTACCTTTCACACGGATTTCAACGATTTCGTCCTTCTGGTACTGCTTCTTCGGAGTGCTGATAGACAGAGAGCCGGATACTTTCTCCGTAGCTTTCCTGTCGACACCGCCGTCGAGCTGAGTGGCTACGACAGAAATATCATAAGCATCTATCAAGTCATTCATGTTGATATCGCCTTTGCTGATATAACCTTCAAAGTCTGAATCACCACGACGCAATCCGGTATAGTTCATATAAGAAGTCAGGTCATTGCGGTCGATCTTGCCATCATTGTTGATGTCGCCTTGCAGGTAACTTGCCGTTCCCGGTACTTTGAATACGTAGATTTCACGACCTGAACCATAGTTTCCTACACCTGCCGTAACGTTCAGTTTGATGTAACGTGCATTTGGACGCTCTGTGAAAGTGAATACTTTTACATCACCGTCCCGCTGCCATTCGAATGCTCCGGCTTCCGTCCAGTTTTCTTTGTCCATACTGTAGGATACTGTTCCTTTCAGCAGTGTACCGTTGCCGGCATCCGCACGGGGTAGATAATGGAACTTATCCAGTTGGTTAACTGTTTTGAGGTCGATAATCAAATCTAATGGTATGGAGTTAACGTTATACTTCGTGTGCCATGTATCTCCCGATTCGGAGAAGTTGAACAATCGGTCTACACCGAATCCTCCCTGCGATGCGGCAGTCGATTCGCCTTCAATGCCACGAATAGCAAATTCCAGCGGATTAGTCTTCGTTTTCACCTGAATCTCTGCCCATTCGGACACACCGTCTTTGTTGACAGCACGCACTTTGAATGCGTAAGGAGTATCCGCTTTCAGATCTTCAAACAGTAAGTGAGTATCCCGGATAGTCGTATAAAGCATTCCGTCAAATTCAATCTCATAGTAATCGGCATTGGGTACTTTGTCCCAAGTCGGTTGCAGGGTATATGCTTCTCTGTTCTGCTCGCTTACCTGAGCGTTTTGCGGTGCAGACAGGGTTCCGTTGCTTACCAAGTTCCGGTCGGCCGGCTCAAAGCGGAAACCTTCCACGTCCAGCTCGATACGATTGGCGGTGATGTCGGTGCTGCCCAGTTTGATGTGCAACAGCGGATTCTTTGTGATAACCACTTTCTCAAATTCACTTCCTTTGGTTGCAAACTTATTCAGATTGGGGGTTTCTTCGTACCAGAATACGTTTTCTCCATTCAGAAGTTCCGCTGCCGTGCTTACTTCCGTCAGTTTTACTTTCTTGTTGTTGATTCTTGCAGTCAGTTTCTTCGGTTTCTCCGTGACGTTGATGCGCAGTTCCGTCTTTTTATCTTTTACAAAACCGTCGAAACTTCCGGCTGTGGGATGAATGGTGATAGTCACACGGTTCTTTGCGTCTACGTTCGATTCGATCAGGGTAGATACCGATTTCTCCTGACGGTAGGCTTCCGTCACACCGTCATCGTCATATTCTACGGTTGCAGTATGGCGGTTCGGATAAAATTCATAGATGCGAAGTGAGGGGTCTATTTCGCTGACATTATTGTTAGGTTGTGTCATCGGAATAATAGCGCCGTTCTTTACGAATACGGGTAACTTCCAGACCGGAGTATCGAAGTTGCTGAGAATACGGTTGCCTTCGTATTTCTCTCCGCTGAAATAATCTATCCAAGTGCCTTCGGGCAGATAAATTCCATTGCGGATATCATTGCCTTCTTTATCAGCTTTCGTATTCTGATAGACAGGGGCTACGAGAAAGTCGGTACCATACATATATTGGTAGCGGGTAGCCGTTCCGTAGGTATATTCATTCGGATAGTCGAGGAACATGGCACGGATGAGAGGCATACCATCCACCGCTTCACGGGCAAAGCTATACGTGTAAGGCATCAGTTCCGATTTCAGTTTGAGATACATACGGTTAATGGATGTAGCTGGTTCGCCTAAAGCATGGGGGTACTTTTCGTTGGCGCCCCAGCCATCCATATTCAACTGCATGGGGGTAAATGTTTTCCATTGGAAATCACGTATATTGACTGCCGCATTCTTTCCACCAAAGATTCCGTCCATATCCGAGCAGATATTCGGCTGGCCGGACAGACCGGAACCTATATAAGTAGGGATATGAAAACGGATATATTCCCATTCGCCTCCGGTCTGGTCGCCCGACCAGATGCCGGCATAGCGCTGTGTGCCTGCCCATCCGTCCAATGAAATGATAAAGGGACGGGCATCATTGCCATAATAAGGCATAATATGTCCTACGTCCGCCACTCCGTTCAATCCGAAGGAATAGCCGGCTCCTACCCATGCCACATCGGTTTTGAGTACACGCACACCAGCATCACGGACTTCTTTCACGATATCACGCTGCAACAAGGCACTTACACCCTCCTTCGGGTGCAGGTCCGACTGTGTCCAGAGGCCTATTTCCACACCGTTCTTACGGGCGTAGTCTCCCAGGCTTTTCAGATTGGCGATGTTGCCGTCCAGTGTTTCCGTCTGTCCGTATCCGGCTCCGTAACCGTCGTTCGGAAGTAACCATCCGAGAGGCATATCATGATTCTTGTAACGGTCGATAACGGCACGTGCCGAGAACTGGTAATTATTCTTTTCGCCATTCAGAGACTCTTTGATACCGCCATTGTCTTTTTGGCTTTCTTTATATCGCTTTCCGTCTTCAAAGAGGATTCCTTTCTCGTCTTCCTTCCAGTAGTCACGATTGTAGGCATTAAGATGCCCTTCGTAAAAACCGAATTTGGGCAACAAAACGGGGTTTCCCGTCAACTGATAGAAATCATTCAACAGGGAAACGGCTCCGTCGTTGACCATATAGAAAATATCAAGGTAAGAAGAATTGTGAGACAGTTTCACTATGTTTTTCTCTGTTGCTCCAAAGTCGTATTCACCTTTCCGGAAAGTGTACCACATCATTCCGTAACCATTGGTAGACCAGTAGAAAGGGGCAGGGGAGGCCACTCCGCCATCCGTCCAGCTATTCTGATTTTCGATGGCAATGACTTTGCCTTTATGAGAAAAACGTCCGTTTTGCACACCGCCTCCGTAGAAGTATTCTTCGGGATTCTCCTTCAAGGTTACGGTCACTTCTTTAGGACCGAATATCACCGGAGCGACTTCTTCGATCACACATTTGCCGGTCAATGGATTAAAGACTTTCATCAGTCCGGTCTGCTTATTCAGTTCAATCCGTACTTGGGCGGTAGTGAGGGTTATATAACCCTCTTTCTCGTCCACTGACAGTCCGGAAACCTTGCGTCGGGGCTGGTCTACAAGTATCTGTGCTTCAGGTTTCGCTTCGGGGTCACGGATAATGCCTCCGGAATTGTCCTGAAAGACACGGAAAATATTCTCTCCGTAAAAGTCGATAGTCATCCGTTGCTGGTTCGCAAACAGTACATCAACCGTCGTCGGGTTTATTTTTTCTGCACGAAGGATTCCCAAAGTCTGTTCCTGATGGACGGATGCCGAAGAAACGTCACTCTGATCCGATGCTGCGGATGCCTGTATGGAAGAAAGGGAAATCGGACATAAGAATAAAATGGCGGTAATACGCCTGAAATGTCGTAAAGAGATGGGGGTTTCTTTTTTCATGTTTTTATTTATTTGGTATTAGAAATTAAGACTGTTAATGTCAGATTGTAAAATTACTCGTTTGGTAATAAATACACTTCATCTTTGGGTTACCCTAAATCAGAAGCTGTTTTATTATTATTTATTCACAAATCCCATAGGGATAAGCGGAGGTCAATAGCGTGTCACCTTATTTTTTAAATCTAATCCGATATCTTGTACAACAAATAGCATAATTCACTTATCCATCAATAGGACGCTGTTGCCGGAATTCCCGTTCGCTTTATCAATTCTACAATCCGGTCCAGTTCTTCATGAGTGGCTTTCTGCAGATCATGGTCGGGAGTTTCCCTATCAATCGTATAGATCATCACCTGACTGGGAGCTATCTCCTTGACTGCTTCCAGCCAGGGGAGCACAAACTCATCGGATGTATTATTCATATCTTTTCCAAGGTAACTACCTTTCAGAAACATAGTCTGAACAATACAATTTCCTTTGAATTCTTTCATCTTTTCGATGATCTTCCTTACGGAATATTTCCCGTTGGGACGATCCAGGAGATGAATGTATTCTTCGTTCACTGTATCCAGCTTCAGGATATTATTATCTATCTTGTTCAATGCATCGAATACCGCAGGACGGTCGATGAAGGTAGAATTGCTCAATACACTTACTTTTGCATTCGGGAAATAGTGGTCACGAAGTGCCAGTGTATCTTCTATAATTTCCGGAAAATGAGGGTGGGCAGTCGGTTCACCGTTTCCGGCAAATGTGAGTACATCGGGGGCGGGACCGTTCTTCTGCATATCTTTCAGCTTTTCTTCCAGGGCGATGCGCACTTCTTCACGAGTGGGCAGATGCTTCTTCGGACGATGGTCGGCATTAAAGCCGCATTCGCAGTAAATGCAGTCGAACGAGCAGACTTTGCCGTCTTCCGGCAATAAGTTAATTCCCAAAGATACACCCAAGCGGCGGGAATGAACAGGGCCGAAGATGGGTGAAGGAAAAATAATAGTCATCTTTTTATTAATTGTTTTAATGTGAGTTCAATATCAATACGGACGTTTATCACATCAAGCTCACATTATTTTATCATTTACTATTTCATAATATCCAAAGGCAAAGATACTTTAAAACTTAATACGGAGTTGCATTTGTACGTCAGCTTTTTTATTTCCAAGGATTAAATCGTTGCCGGAACCTATTTCATTCCGGTCGAGATAAACGGTTTCTCCGAACTTAGTTATAAACATCCAATGTTCATTCGGCTCATATCTCAGACGGACGGCACAGCGAAATCCACGACCTTGAAAGGAGGGAGTGTAAAATGTATAAAGCAATCCCTTCTCTGATACATATACCCGCGAATCATAATCGTCTGTAGAAAAATAACTGCCTTGAACGTCAGCAAACAGCCTGGTC
>ENA-ORNB01002210-ORNB01002210.1-human-gut-metagenome-genome-assembly--contig:-NODE-2210-length-11122-cov-2.714376_pt1 | contig 11122 bp, 7 predicted proteins | sample MGYA00242112_ERZ509016 | MGnify/ENA primary metagenome ERZ509016 (study PRJEB26280, sample SAMEA2338705) | human gut metagenome | biome: human gut; feature: human-associated habitat; material: faeces...
TGATTGGCGAGTACGCTCTATCCATTGTTTGTGAAATTCGTTAATATATTCCATAAATCATTTTACTAAGAGTTCATGGCAAAGGTAATCTTTCTATTTTAATATCGTAATGATTTGTCTGTAACTTTGTAAGGTTACATTATAAAAATGTATGGAGAGTTTACTTCATGCATATTGTAAATTTCCAGTCGGCTAAGAATGGAATGTATTGCCTGAAACATTATGCCTCCCTTCTTTGTTATATCTTATTATGGATTGAAAACAAACCCTCCCTTTTGCTTATAAAATGTAAGCTTTGTTAACCAAACGTCCGATAAAAACATTTTTTCCGTGAAAGTGTCAATTATTTTATGTTTGTTTAAACAATATGTTAGGGATTGTCTGTATCTTTGCGGCAAAATCAAAAAGTTGATTCGACAATGGAAGTATTGAAGCACGAGTGTGGTGTCGCCATGGTCCGGTTACTGAAGCCTTTGGAGTATTATCACGAGAAGTACGGTAGTTGGATGTATGGACTGAACAAGCTCTATTTGCTGATGGAAAAGCAGCATAACAGGGGGCAGGAAGGAGCGGGCTTAGCCTGCGTGAAGTTAGAGGCAAATGCCGGAGAGGAATATATGTTCCGTGAACGGGCCGTCGGGACCGGAGCTATTACCGAGATATTTGCCGCAGTTCACGAACACTACAAGGATTTAACCCCCGAACAACTCAACGATCCGTTATTCGCCAAAGCCAACCTACCTTTCGCCGGAGAGCTTTATATGGGCCACCTCCGTTATAGTACCACCGGAAAATCCGGAATCTCTTATATCCATCCTTTTTTACGACGCAATAACTGGCGTGCAAAGAACCTCGCCGTTTGCGGAAATTTCAACCTGACAAATGTTCATGAGGTATTCGAGGAGATCACGGCGATCGGCCAGCATCCCCGGAAATATTCCGATACCTATATTATGCTGGAGCAGCTGGGACATCGATTAGACAGGGAAGTGGAGCGCCTGTACCAAAAGTGTGAGGCGGAAGGATTGAGAGGGATGGATATCACGCATGCCATCGAGGATCAAATCGATTTGTCGAACGTGCTGAAGCGCTGTACTCCGGGCTGGGATGGTGGTTTCGTGATTTGCGGTATCACCGGTAGTGGCGAGTCGTTTAGCGTACGGGACCCGTGGGGAATCCGTCCGGCCTTCTATTATGCGGATGATGAGATTATCGTGTTGGCTTCCGAGCGTCCGGTTATACAAACCGTGATGAACGTGCAGGTAGAGAATATCCGGGAGTTGAATCGGGGAGAGGCGATACTCGTCAACAAGAAAGGCGAGTGGCATATCTCCCAGATCGTGGAGCCGAAAGAGAATAAGGCTTGTTCCTTCGAGCGTATCTACTTCTCACGGGGTAGCGACGTGGATATTTACAGGGAAAGGAAGCGTTTGGGAGATAATCTCGTGCATCCGATCTTGAAAGCGGTGGATTACGACTTGAATCATACCGTCTTCTCTTTTATCCCGAATACGGCCGAGGTCGCTTATTTCGGGATGCAGGAGGGGTTGAACAACTATTTGAATAAGCTGAAAAAAGAATGGATCGCCGATCGTAGTCACCTGCTCAGGGAAGAGGAACTGGAGCAAATCCTTTCCATGCGAGTCCGCTCGGAGAAAGTAGCTATAAAAGATATAAAATTACGTACATTTATCGCTGAGGGCAATAGCCGCAATGATCTGGCGGCGCACGTATATGATATTACTTACGGAAGTATTGAACCTTTTATCGATAATCTGGTTGTGATAGATGATAGCATCGTGCGGGGTACTACCTTACGCCAGAGTATTATCGGTATCTTGGATCGCCTGCATCCGAAGAAAATCGTGATCGTAAGTTCTTCTCCGCAGGTACGTTACCCGGATTATTACGGTATCGATATGTCCCGGATGAACGAGTTTATCGCTTTTAAGGCTGCGGTGGCCCTGTTACGTGACCGGGGGATGGAATACGTGATCTTGGACGCTTATCAAAAGGCGAAGCGACAACAAACAGCGGCGGATGGTCCGTTGGTGAATTACGTAAAGGAGATATACGCCCCGTTTACGGACGAGGAGATATCCGTTAAGATGGTGGAGTTGCTTACACCGGCCGGGACGCAGGCGAAAGTAGAGATCGTCTACCAGACTTTGGAGGGCTTGCATGCCTCTTGTCCGGAGCATCCGGGTGACTGGTATTTCTCCGGCGATTACCCGACACCGGGCGGAACTCGGTTAGTGAACGAGGCTTTTATTCACTATATGGAAGAAGAATATTTAGTGAAATGACACAACATACAGATTCTATGCAGACAAACAGAACAGCAACTTTGATGTTAGACGACGGTACCGTCTTCCGTGGCTACTCTTTCGGCTATGAGAGACCGGTGGCCGGCGAGGTCGTGTTCAATACCGCTATGACCGGATATCCGGAGAGCTTGACGGACCCTTCGTACGCAGGCCAGTTGATGGTGTTGACTTATCCGCTCGTTGGTAACTACGGTGTCCCGCCTCGTACGTTCGGGACGAACGGGATCGCTACGTTTATGGAGAGCGAGAAGATCCACGCCGAGGCGATTATCGTTAGCGATTATAGCCATGAGTATAGCCACTGGAACGCCGAGTGCAGCTTGGGCGACTGGTTGAAGGAGGAGAAGATCCCGGGCATATACGGTATCGATACGCGTGCGTTGACTAAGAAATTGCGTGAGCATGGCGTGATGATGGGACGTATCGTTATCGGCGATGCCGATAACGAAATTGGAAATGGGGAATTGAAGATCGAGGATTATGAGCATGTGAACTATGTGGATCGGGTATCGTGCAAGGAGATTATTTGTTACCTGCCCGATGGTACGAGCCAGACCTGTTCTTTATCGGAAGCCTCCGATTCCCGATTCTCGATTCTCGATTCTCAATTCCTAAAGCGCGTCGTGCTTTTGGACTGCGGCGTGAAACATAACATCATCCGCTGCCTGCTGAAACGTAATGTAACGGTTATCCGCGTGCCCTGGGATTACGATTTCAATACGCTGGAATACGACGGTCTGTTCATCAGTAACGGCCCCGGCGACCCGGATACCTGCGATGCGGCCGTTCAGAATATCCGCAAAGCACTTTCCGGCGATAAACCGATTTGCGGTATTTGCATGGGTAACCAGTTGTTGGCGAAAGCCGGCGGTGCTTCTATCTATAAATTGAAGTACGGTCATCGTAGCCATAACCAGCCGGTACGTATGGTAGGCACGGAGAAATGCTTCATCACCTCGCAGAACCATGGTTACGCCGTGGATAACGATACGCTGGGTGAGGAGTGGGAACCGCTGTTCATCAATATGAATGACGGGACGAACGAGGGTATCAAGCATAAGACGAAGCCTTTCTTCTCCTCTCAGTTCCATCCCGAGGCTTGCAGCGGGCCGCTGGATACGGAGTTCATGTTTGATAAGTTCGCGGACTTACTGTAGCCCCGTTCGTTTCCGGGTGTCGGAATAACCCGTTTCCGGGTATCGGAATAACCCGTTTCCGGGTGCCGGAATAACCCGTTTCCGGGTGTCGTAAATACAAACATTAAAAAAATGAAGCAATGAAAGAAGATATAAAGAAAGTCCTGATACTCGGCAGCGGAGCCTTGAAGATTGGTGAGGCGGGCGAGTTCGATTATTCAGGCAGCCAAGCCCTGAAGGCGATTAAGGAAGAGGGGATTCAAACGGTATTGATCAATCCGAATATCGCTACGGTACAGACCTCGGAAGGAGTCGCGGACACGGTTTATTTCCTGCCCGTTACTCCTTATTTTGTGGAAAAGGTGATCGAGAAGGAACGTCCGGAAGGTATCTTGCTCGCTTTCGGCGGGCAGACGGCGTTGAATTGTGGCGTGGCTCTTTACCAAAGCGGCGTGCTGGAGAAGTATGGCGTGAAGGTATTGGGTACCCCGGTGCAGGCTATCATGGATACCGAGGATCGGGAGTTGTTCGTACGCAAGCTGGATGAGATCGACGTGAAGACGATCAAGAGCGAGGCCGTGGAGAACGCCGCTGACGCTCGCCGTGCGGCCGCCGAGCTGGGGTATCCGGTCATCGTCCGTGCCGCTTATGCGCTGGGGGGCTTGGGTTCCGGTTTCTGCGACAATGAGGAAGAATTGGACGTGTTGGTAGAGAAGGCTTTCTCTTTCTCTCCGCAAGTATTGGTGGAGAAAAGCTTGAAGGGCTGGAAAGAGGTAGAGTACGAGGTGGTGCGCGACCGCTTCGATAACTGCATCACGGTATGTAACATGGAGAATTTCGACCCGCTGGGTATCCATACGGGAGAGTCTATCGTGATTGCCCCCTCGCAGACCTTGAGCAATACGGATTATCATAAATTACGTGAGTTGGCGATCCGTATCATTCGCCATATCGGTATCGTGGGCGAGTGTAACGTGCAATACGCTTACGATCCGGAGAGTGAGGATTACCGGGTGATCGAGGTGAACGCCCGCTTGAGCCGTTCTTCGGCCTTGGCTTCTAAGGCGACCGGTTATCCGTTGGCTTTCGTGGCCGCTAAATTAGGCTTGGGCTACGGTTTGTTCGACTTGAAAAACTCCGTGACGAAAACGACTAGCGCTTTCTTTGAGCCGGCTCTCGATTACGTGGTATGTAAGATCCCTCGCTGGGACTTGGGTAAGTTCCACGGCGTGGCTCGTGAGTTGGGTTCCAGCATGAAGTCGGTTGGCGAGGTGATGGCGATCGGACGTACTTTCGAGGAGGCTATCCAGAAGGGCTTGCGTATGATCGGGCAGGGTATGCACGGTTTCGTGGAGAATAAGGAGTTGGTGATCGAGGATATCGATAAGGCTTTGCATGAGCCTACCGACCGCCGTATCTTCGTTATCTCGAAGGCATTCCGAGCCGGTTATACGGTAGACCAGATTCATGAGCTTACCAAGATAGACCGATGGTTCCTACAGAAACTATATGGAATCATGCAGACCTCCAAGGAGCTTCACGCTTTCGATATGAAGGGGATCCAACGTTGGCGCATCAATCCGGAGTTGATCCGCCGGGCGAAGATACAAGGTTTCTCTGATTTCCAGATCGCACGGGCGATCGGTCTCGACGGGGATGTGGAGAAGGGTATGATGTTGGTTCGTCAGTTCCGTAAGGAGCATGGCATTCTTCCGGTGGTGAAACAGATCGATACCTTGGCCGCCGAGTATCCGGCGCAGACGAATTACCTGTACCTGACGTATAGCGGTACGGAAAACGACGTGACGTATTTGGGCGATCATCGCTCGATTGTCGTGCTGGGTTCCGGCGCTTACCGCATCGGTAGTTCGGTGGAGTTCGACTGGTGTGGCGTGCAGGCCTTGAATACGATCCGTAAGGAGGGCTACCGTTCCGTGATGATCAACTACAATCCCGAGACGGTATCTACCGACTATGATATGTGCGACCGCCTTTATTTCGACGAGCTTACCTTCGAGCGTGTGATGGATATCCTTGAGCTGGAGAACCCCCACGGCGTGATCGTCTCCACCGGTGGCCAGATCCCGAATAACTTGGCGATGCGTCTGGACGAGCAGCATGTGAATATCTTGGGGACATCCGCCAAGAGCATCGATAATGCCGAGGACCGTGAGAAGTTCTCCGCCATGTTGGATCGTATCGGTGTGGATCAACCCCGCTGGAAAGAACTTTCTTCCATGGAGGATATCAATGGCTTCGTGGCGGAGGTAGGCTTCCCCGTATTGGTTCGCCCGAGTTACGTACTGAGTGGCGCCGCCATGAACGTCTGCTCGAATCAAGAGGAGTTGGAGCGTTTCTTGAAATTGGCCGCCAATGTCAGTAAGAAGCATCCGGTGGTGGTAAGCCAGTTCATCGAGCATGCGAAAGAGGTGGAGATGGATGCCGTGGCCGATCATGGCGAGATCGTGATGTATGCCATCAGCGAGCATATCGAGTTTGCCGGGGTACATTCCGGCGACGCTACGATTCAGTTCCCGGCCCAGAAATTATATGTGGAGACGGTTCGTCGTATCAAGCGTATCAGTAAGCAGATCGCTAAGGAGCTGAATATCTCCGGCCCGTTCAATATCCAATATCTGGCGAAGGGCAATGAGATCAAGGTGATCGAGTGTAACCTTCGTGCCAGCCGTTCCTTCCCGTTCGTGAGCAAGGTGCTGAAGATAAACTTCATCGAGTTGGCTACCCGTGTTATGCTGGGCTTGCCGGTAGAGAAACCGAATAAGAATGAGTTCGATTTGGATTACGTGGGTATCAAGGCCTCTCAATTCTCGTTCAATCGCTTGCAGAAAGCCGATCCGGTATTAGGGGTCGATATGGCTTCCACGGGCGAGGTGGGTTGTCTGGGCGACGATGTATCCGAGGCGGTGTTGACGAGTATGCTCGCTGTCGGGCAACGGGTTCCGGAGAAGAATATCCTCCTGTCCACCGGTACGCCGAAGCAGAAGGTAGCCATGCTGGATGCCGCTAAGATGCTGGCGGCGAAAGGCTACAATCTATTCGCTACGGGAGGTACGCACCGTTTCTTGGCGGAGAATGGCATTACGAGTACGAAGGTGTACTGGCCGAGCGAGAAGGGAGAACCGCAGGCGCTTAAGATGCTTCATGAGAAGCAGATCGATATGGTCGTGAATATCCCTCGTGACCTTTCCGCCGGCGAGCTTGACAACGGCTATAAGATCCGCCGTGCCGCCATCGACCTGAATATCCCGCTAATCACCAACGCCCGTCTGGCCAGCGCTTTTATCCAAGCCTTCTGTACCTTGAGCGTAGATGATATCTGCATCAAGAGTTGGCAAGAATATAAATAAAAGGGGACTTGACGTAAATCAAGTGGTATTTATTTCGTAAGTTTGCGGAAACAAACAAAAACAACCATGAATATGGATACAGCGATATTTATAGCTCGCAGGATCGCGGCGCAATCGATTCTACTCAGTGAGGAAGCTGTTGAGAAACTGGCCTCTATCTTAATCCGGACAGAATTGAAAAAAGGCGCCCTGTTTTTGAGCGAAGGAGAGGTTTGTACGCAACTCGGTTATGTCTATAAGGGAATGGTTCGCCAGTTTTACTTCAAGAATAAGAAAGAGCTGACCGAGCATTTCGCCAGCGAGGACAACATCTTCATTTGCATCGAGAGCTTCTTGCGCCAGCGTCCCGCTAATCTGTTGGTGGAGGCCTTGGAGAATACGGTGCTGTATGGCATTCCTCATGATCCTTTATTGGCATTGTGCGCCGAGGATTACGAGATCGAGGTCATGTATCGCCGCCTGTTGGAGAATTCGCTGATCCTGTCTCAACGGAAGGCGGATTTCCTTCGTTTCGAGACCGCTAATGAACGTTATGCCCGCTTATTGAAAGAACACCCTGAGATCGTGCAGCGTGCCCCCTTGTCCCATATCGCCTCTTATTTGCTGATGACTCCCGAGACATTAAGCAGGGTAAGGGCCAATATGCAGCTATGAGGGGCTTGTAGGTGTTAATTATATACGGTGTCGTATATGATATATAAGATAAAATTAGTATGAAGGTAGGATTATTTATCCCATGTTACATTAACGCGGTGTACCCCGAAGTGGGTATCGCCTCGTATAAATTGTTGAGGCATGTGGGTGTGGATGTCGATTATCCGATGGACCAGACCTGTTGCGGACAACCCATGGCGAACGCCGGCTTCGAGGATGAGGCGGCTCGCTTGGCCCTCCGGATGGAGGAACAGTTTAAGAACTATGACTACGTGGTAGGCCCCTCGGCCAGTTGCGTAGCCTTCGTAAAAGAGAACCATCCCCATATATTGGGAAAGCGGGATCACGTTTGTATGAACAGTAAGAAGATTTATGATATCTGCGAGTTCTTGCACGACGTGGTGAGACCGGGATCCCTGCCGGCCGTTTTCCCGCATAAGGTGAGTATCCATAATAGTTGCCACGGGGTGCGTGAGTTGCATCTCTCGTCGCCCAGCGAGCGTAATATCCCGTACTATTCCAAGTTACGTGATCTCCTTTCCTTGGTGAAAGGTATCGAGGTGTTCGAGCCGAAGCGGGTGGACGAATGTTGCGGTTTCGGCGGTATGTTCGCCATCGAGGAGCCTGAGGTCTCTACTTGCATGGGACAAGACAAGGTAAAGGATCATATGAGTACCGGCGCCGAGTATATCACCGGTGCGGATAGCTCTTGCTTGATGCATATGGAAGGGGTTATCAAGCGGGAGAAACTTCCGATCAAGACTATTCACATCGTTCAAATATTAGCGTCCGGATTATGAGTACGAAACATGCTATAGCAGCGGCCCGTTTCCTAGAGAATAAGGAGAATGAGGCTTGGCACGACCATACGCTTTGGATGGTACGTACCAAACGGGATAAGATGAGCCATTCGCTTCCCGAGTGGGAGCGGTTGAGAGAGTTGGCCTCGGAGATCAAGCTTTACTCCAACAGCCATCTGGACACGCTTCTGGAGGAGTTCGAGAAAAACGCGATCGCCAACGGGGCTATCGTGCATTGGGCGAAAGATGCCGAGGAGCATAACGAGATCGTCTTGCGGATCTTGCGCCAGCATGATGCCCGGAACCTGATCAAGAGCAAATCGATGCTGACGGAGGAATGCCATATGAATGAGTTCTTGATGTCGAAAGGAATCGATGTGGTGGAGAGCGATTTGGGTGAGCGTATCTTGCAATTGATGCATTTGGCCCCGAGCCATATCGTGATGCCGGCGATCCATATCAAACGGGAGCAGATCAGCGAGATGATGGAGCGTGAGATGGGAACGGAGAAAGGGAATATCGACCCTACCTACCTGACGCATGCCGCCCGTAAGAATCTGCGTGAGAAATTCCTGCATGCCGACGTGGCGATGACGGGCGCTAACTTCGCCGTCGCCTCTACGGGCGAGATCGTGGTTTGTACCAATGAGGGAAACGCCGATATGGGAACCTCCTTCCCGAAGGTGCATATCGCTACGATGGGGATGGAGAAGATCGTACCGAATCTGGAGGCATTGGGCGTATTCACTCGTTTGCTGGCTCGGGTACGGGGCAACCCATCACGTCTTATACTTCCCATTATCGCCGTCCGTCCGAGGGACAAGAGTTCCATATCATTATCGTGGATAACGGGCGTAGTGATATCTTGGCGAAACCGGATCATATTCGTACGTTGAATTGCATCCGTTGTGGCGAGTGCATGAATACCTGTCCGGTATATCGCAGGAGTGGTGGCTATTCGTATACGTATTTCATTCCGGGACCGATCGGGATCAACTTGGGTATGCTGAGGAATCCGGAGGAATATTCGGATAACGTATCGGCTTGCTCCTTATGTCTTTCTTGCTCGAACGTTTGTCCGGTAAAGATCGATTTGGGCGAGCAGATTTACCGTTGGCGGCAAGATTTGGATAAGATCGGTAAGGCGAGCAAGGAGAAGAAAGTGATGTCTTTCGGGATGAAGTTCCTGATGGAACGTCCGGGATTGTTCAATACGGCGTTGAAGTTTGCTCCGGTAGTGAATCATTTGCCCCGTTTCATGGTCTACAATGGCTTGAACGCTTGGGGCAAGGGACGTGAGCTTCCGGCTTTCGCCAAGGAGTCGTTTAATGATATGTGGAAGAATAATAAGGTGAGATAATGAGTAGTAAAGATTCTATATTGGCGAGTATCCGTCGTCATACGGGTGCACGCCACGAGATGCCTGAGCTTACGTTGGAGGCGATTACCTATGCGGATAAGTTGGCTACGTTCTCGGAGGTGTTAGCCGGGGCGGGTGGCAAGGCCATCGAGTTAAAGCCCGGCGAGGATGTGAATGAGGTGATCCGCCGTGAGTTTCCGGAGGCGAAACGTATCGCCTCGAATTTGAAGGAGATTACTTGCGCTACCTTTAACCCAGATGGGCTGACCGATCCCCGGGAGTTGAACGGAACGGACGTATCTGTGGTGGAGGGTAGTTTCGGCGTGGCGGAGAATGCCGCTGTCTGGTTACCCCGTCAGGTACGTTATAAAGGTCTGTACTTTATCTCGAACGCTTTGGTGATCTTGTTGGACAAGACTCAATTGGTTCATACGATGAATGAGGCTTACCGCCGTACTGCCACTATGGATTATGATTACGGAGTCTTCATGTCCGGTCCCTCAAAGACTGCTGATATTGAACAAGCCTTGGTATTCGGGGCGCATGGCCCGATCCGGGTAGTAGTCCTGTTAAGATAAAACCTATACCCATTTGTAGAGACGGGGCACGCCCCGTCTCTACAAGTTGTACGTTATTTACAGCTCTCCAATATTTCCCGTGCCACGCTACCCGTTACATTCTTCGCCTCCCCGAAGGCGGCGTTTCGTTCATTGAAGCGATTCTCGATCTCGGTGATTGTCGTATCGCCGATCTTCTCTTGGCTGAGGCGGGTAGATAAACCGAGGCTTTGGAAAAATTGCTCAGTCTTCTCGATGGCTTGGCTTACCCGTTCTTCTGTCGTTCCACTATTGATACCCCATACCCGTTCGCCGTATTGCAGGATCTTGCCCTCTTTCTGCTTGCGAAGGGTGCGTAAGGTTCCGGGGAAGACGATCGCTAAGGTCGCTCCATGCGTCAATCCGTGAAGGGCGGTTAGCTCGTGTCCGATCATATGGGTAGCCCAGTCCTGCGTTACGCCCATAGCGATAAAGCCGTTCAAGCCCATCGTGGCGGATAGCATGAAATCTGCCATCAGGTCGTAATTCCTCGGATCTTCCTTGATCTTCGGGGCGATCTCAACCAAGGTACTTAAAATACTTTCCGCCCAATGATCCATCAAGCGGGATTGGTCGGTCGTAGTCATATATTGCTCCATCACGTGGACGAAGGTATCGGCGATACCGCAAGACACTTGATACGGGGGGAGGCTGAAGGTCGTCTCCGGGTCCAAGATCGAGAACACGGGGAAATTGCTGTAGAACGGGAATTTCTCTTGCGTCTCTTTCCGGGAGATCACGGCCCCGCTATTCATCTCGGAACCCGTGGCGGGCAGGGTCAGTACGGTACCCATGGGCACGGTATGATAGTAATACCCTTTCTGTACCAATTCCCAAGGATCGCCGTCGTACTGGATGCCAGCGGAGATTAGCTTCGTCCC
>ENA-ORNB01002219-ORNB01002219.1-human-gut-metagenome-genome-assembly--contig:-NODE-2219-length-11091-cov-11.067869_pt1 | contig 11091 bp, 9 predicted proteins | sample MGYA00242112_ERZ509016 | MGnify/ENA primary metagenome ERZ509016 (study PRJEB26280, sample SAMEA2338705) | human gut metagenome | biome: human gut; feature: human-associated habitat; material: faeces...
CGGCTAATTACCTCTGTCTTCCACCAAGTACCGTGAAGCAGGAAAAACTCGAAATGCGGTAGCCGGTTAATCGCCGGGCAAGGGTTCGAATCCCTTTCTCTCCGCCAGAACGCACTATTGAACGAGTTCGCTCGATAGTGCGTTTCCTTTTAAGGCGTATTAGCTCAGCTGGATTAGAGCGTAGCCTTCGCAAGGCTCAGGTCGCGGGTTCGAGTCCCGCATACGAGTATACTGGCTGAAAGGCCATTCAGATAAATACTGGTTAGGGTCGCCGTGAATTCTATCATGGCGACCTTTTACTTTTTCGTTTCTAATAGCCCAGCGATAACTCCAGCCGAGCCTTCCTTGCTCTTGTAATCGAGATGTGCGTAGATGTCAGCGGTGGTAGAAAAGGTACTGTGCCCCAGCCATTCCTGAACCTGCTTCATGGATACGCCGTTCATCACCATCAGGCTGGCGCAGCTGTGGCGTAGATCGTGGAAGCGGATGCGGGGCAAGCTATACTTCCGAAGCAGCCAGTCGAAGTGCTCCGTCACGAAGTTCGGGCGGATCAGCTTGCCTTCCTGATCGGTGCAGACGAAATCCAGATACTCAGTGCTGTAGCTCTTCTTGAACAGCTTGCGGTAAAGCTGCTGCTTTTCCTTCTGCTTCAGAAGTTCTTCTTCCACAGCCGGGATCAGCGGCAGGGTGCGGCAGCTGGTCTTGTTCTTCATCACATCGCTGACCACCGGAACGTACTTGCCGTTCACCAACTGTTCCGTCACCTTGTGGTTAATGGTGATGGACTTGCGCTCAAAGTCGATAGACGACCACTTCAACCCCAGTACCTCGCTGCGGCGCAGACCGTAGTAGGCCGTAATGAGGATGCACAGGTGCAGGGGGTCATCCTGCGATACTTCCAGCAGCTGCTGGACTTCATCCTTGGAGTAGAAGTTGGGACGGAAGCTGTTCTTCTTCGGGCGGTCAACTTTCAGCATCGGGTTGGTTTCCAGATAATCCTTGCGGACGGCATCCTTGAACGCCTTGCCGAAGATGGCGTGGTAGTGAATGACCGTGTTGGTGGTGTAGCCCTCCAGCAAGATCTTCTCCTGAAACTCATCCAGCACCTGCGGTGTGACCTCGCACAGCTTCAAGCCCAGCGGTTCAAAATACTGCGTGATACGCCCGGTGATCATCCGATTGTAGCTGATAAAGGTTGCAGGCTGAATGGATGCCTTATGGACTTGCACCCACTCGTTGAGATAGTCCAGAAACAGCATCTCCGACTTGTTGACGGTTTGGAGGGGCAGCGGCAGGGGCTTGGCGGTTTTAGCATCTACTTTTTCGTAGGCTCCGCCCCGCCCTGTGGGCAGCTCCCCAGTCTCATCATAGTGGAGCAATACTTCCCGGAGCATGGATTCCGCCTTGCGCTTGTTGCCCCGGACGGTCAGACCTGTGGAGATCCACTTGATCTTCCGCTTACCGTTGGCATCATAAAGATTGACCACGAAATAGAAACGTCCATTTTTCTCTTGGACAGACCCTGTAGTTTTCATCATAAACCTCCTTTGGGTTAACAGGCGTGCTGTCCGTTGCTGCACCCACAGCATACCACATCCAGCGGCGGATTTCCAGCCGGGAAGGTGCTCTGTCCGGTGAGCAGGAACTCAATCACGCTCAGCTTCGGGATACGGTAGGTGCGGCCGATTTTAAGCGCAAACAGGCGGCGGGAACGGATCAGTTCCCCGACCGTGTGGCGGTTCAGACCAAGCATCTCCGCAGCCTGCTGAAGGCTGACGGCATCGGGGTAGCCGGGAAACATCTGGGAATAGGCATCGTTAAACTTCATAGACCCTCCTTGGATATGGCAGATGATCATGCCGTGAAAACTGATAATTTGAAAAAGCTTAGATAAAGCTTGAGGATAAAAGCGATATGTAAGAGAAGCCGGCTAACATGCTGACTTCCCGAAAAATATGTTAAGGTCTCCCATATTCGCCCTCGGCACCCTAGGAGTGGGGAATCGTCCAGCAGCGGGCTTGCACCGCACCATTGGCATTTCAGCCACCCCGTCTTCGTTATGACCGGGCTGCGAGTTACAGAAGTACCTTTTGTGAAGTACCGGACGATTGAACTATTCTGTTTTCAAAGAACAGAGTTTTATAGAAAATCTTCGAAATTTAAGGCTTCCGAAAAATTGTCCCTCTAATTGGTAGGCATCGAGAAAGGCCAAAAAGTAACCCGAAAAAGAAATTTGTTAAAAAGTTCTTGGAAAATATAGCCGAAGTAGCTTCTTGGTTAAAATAACGTCGGTCCATGGGGTAACCGATGGAGGGCGAAACTTTGCAACAATGGCGGTGCCTGAAGTTGAGGGTGGTCTTGAAAAAAGATGCCCTCAATAGGTAGCCGATGAGAAAGGCCATTCTGCACCCACAACTTATAACCTGTAACCAAGATGTAATCATCCAAATCGATATTAGCCAGAAAAAGAAGCCTTCATATACGAACCCAGTTGAAAGGCCAAAATACAACCGTATCTCCAAAAGTTAACAAAAAAGTTACAATTTGCGCTTATAAAAAAGAAGACTGGATTTCTCCAGCCTTCCAAAAGTATGTATCAATAATTTTTGCTCAGAATCTTCTCAAGCGTATCCGCAAACCTGACATCCTGCTCCTTCGTCCGCTTTGCGCTCCCCTTGGGGTGCTTTCCGGCACGGAGGAGCTTTTTGTTTTCATAACGCCGCAGCATGAGAGCGTCTATGTTGTCGGCGGTATATTCCAGACCATTCTGGTTCAACACCCGGGCGCACTTGGCAAGGCACATACTCGCCAGCCCGTAGTCCTGTGTCACGACAATATCACCCGGCTTTACCCGGTTGACAAGCGCAAAGTCCACGCTGTCTGCACCTTTATCGAACACCAGTGTCTGCGCACCTTCACGCTCGATTTGATGAGAGGTGTCACACAGGATGGTAACTGGAACACTGAACCGTTTTGCAACCTGCAAAGTCAGATTGACCACCGGACAGCCATCTGCATCAATTAAAATTGTCATGCGTGTTTCTCTATCACCCACTGAAATGCTTTCGCAGTGCGTAGGTCGGCGTCTTTGAAGTGCCCGCCACTGTTCCATTCAAGCGTGCAGTCTGCGCCACGCGCTGTAAGCCGACTGTGCAGGGTGCGGATGTCATCGCCTACCGCAGCCATGACGGTGTTTTTCGTGTGCTCTTCCTTGTCGCCAAGGCTCAGATAAATGTGCTGTGCCTGTATCGGGTGCTGCCGTTCAAACTCCATCCAGCCCGGAAACCAAACAGAGGGCGAGGCGGCGGCGACACCGTAGAACAGATTTGTCTGGGTGGAGGCCCACAAAGCAAACAGCCCTGCCAGCGAGTAGCCGCCCAGAATGATTTTGACGTTTTCCGGGAGATTGAACTGTTGTTTCAGCGTTGGCACGACCTGTTCTGTCAGAAAGCGCAGGGTGTCCCCAGCATTTCCACCGAAACCTTGCTTTCCCCAAACAGCAGGAGACTTCCACGGGGAAAGTGCGTCATTCCAGCTTTCCGCTGGGATGGCCGCAAACAGATACTTTCGGTTGCTTTGTGCAATAGCAGCCACTTCGTCATCCATGCTTTGCAGCTCGTGCTCGCCTGTCATTTGGAGCAGCAGATATTCCGCATGGGCTTCGCCGTAAATGCGGCAAGGTCGGTTCCTGATTTGCATTGTCTGTGCAGTCACTGCGGCATCCTCCCGAAAAAACTTTGATAAGCCCAGTATAGCAACTGAAAAATCATTTTGCAATTCAAAAGGCGTTCATAGCCGTAGCAAGCAGTGTCTTCGTATATACAAAGACCATTTTGCGTTGCAAAATGCTTGTTGGGAAATCCCAAACCCTTGAACTGCATCCGACGGATGCAGGCTACGCGTTTTTGCAAAACGCTTTTGCGACTTGCAATTTTGTTCATCAAACTTGTATTTCTTTGCCGGAACCGTTGCGCTTTGCCGCCCAACTTGTTATTATTAAACGTGAAAGAACTTTCACAGAGAAACGGAGAAAACACCATGCCTACTTTGGAATGGATCGGAAAAAGCAAAGTTGTCAATCATCATCAGGAAGTGCCGTTCCGTGTGTTGGAGCGTCAGTATAGCTTTGACGAAATGGGCAAGCACACCGAGGACAACGGCAGTGATAACATGATTATCCACGGCGATAATCTGGAAGCCCTGAAAGCTCTGCTGCCGCAGTATGAGGGTCGGGTGAAGTGCATCTACATCGATCCTCCTTACAACACTGGCAATGAGAAGTGGTGCTACAATGATAATGTCAATGATCCACATATTCAAAAGTGGCTGGGTGAAGTAGTCGGCAAGGAAGGCGAGGATTTGACACGCCATGACAAGTGGCTCTGCATGATGTATCCTCGGCTGATGCTGCTGCAGAAGTTGCTGGCGGATGATGGTGCGATTTTTATTAGCATTGACGACAACGAGCTTTACAACTTGAAATCCATCTGTGATGAAATCTTTGGTGCGAGCTGTTTCGTTTCCAATATTTCGTGGCAGCGCACTTATTCCACTCGAAACGACTCTAAAGGCATCGTAAACGAGGTGGAGCATATTCTGGTCTACAGCAAACAGCCGGGATGGAATCCTAACAAGTTATCTCGTACCGAAGAAATGAATGCACGTTACTCTAACCCGGATAACGATGTATGTGCATGGAAAAGCACAGATGCTTTTGCACCCGGAGCTACAACGCATCAAGGGATGGTTTATGCTATTCAGAATCCATTTACAGGCGTACTTCTTTACCCGTCTAATGGACGTTGCTGGTCGTTAGGACAGGATCAGATGTTTGAAATCATGTCGCAGTGGGGCAAGTATGAATTGCGCGAGATAGCGGATGCTCAGAAAAGAGCATCAATATGCGGAGTGTCAGAAGCGCAGGTTAAAAGTGGTGTTAAAGCAATCATGCTATCGGACAGCGTGAAAGATGCTGCACAAAAGGCAGCTGCGATTTATAATCGCGGACAGTGGCCATTGTTCTACTTTGGTCAAGGTGGAAAAGGTGGAATTCGTAGAAAAACATATCTTGATAATGTCGGAGGTCGCGTTCCTACAAACTTCTGGCCGTTTTCTGAAACTGGTCATACAGATGAAGCAAAAAAAGAAATGTTGACGATTTTTGACGGGAAGGCACAGTTTGACACGCCTAAGCCTCGCCGCCTTATTGAATTTGTGCTGAGGATTGCAGGTTCTGAGGATGCGCTGATTCTTGATTCCTTTGCCGGATCTGGCACAACTGCCCATGCGGTGCTGAATATGAACAAAGCGGATGGAGGACACCGCAAGTTTATTCTGGTGGAGATGGGCGACTACGCCGATACTACGACTGCTGAACGTGTGAAGCGTGTGATCAACGGCTATGGCAAAGGCAAGAACGCCGTAGAAGGCACTGGTGGCAATTTCAGTTACTACGAACTGGGCGAGCGGCTGCTTCTGGCGGATGGCAACCTGAATGAAAGCATCGGCACGGACAAAATTCGTGACTACATCTGGTATACGGAAACGAAGAAACCTGCGGTGAATCAACAGAACGGAAACCCATATTTCCTTGGCGAGAACAACCACACCGCTTACTATTTCTACTATGAGCCAGACCAGATGTGCGTGTTGGACTATGCTTTTTTGTCTACCATCCCGGAAAAAGCGGAAAACTATCTGATTTATGCTGACCGCTGTGCATTGAGTGAGAGTGACTTGCTGCGGTTTGGTATTACGTTTAAGAAAATTCCGCGCGATATTGCGCGGGTGTAAGGAGGACGGCTCTTATGGAATTGAAAAATTATCAGAAAGCCGTCATTCGGGATTTGGAACGCTATCTGGAAATCCTGATGCAGACGAAGAACATTGAAACGGCCTATACTCGGCTCTGGCAGGAGAAAGATGTAAAAGTCGGATTTGGCGGAATGCCCAAGTATCAGAATCTTCTGCCCGGTGTGCCGAATGTCTGCCTGAAAGTTCCTACGGGCGGCGGCAAAACATTTTTGGCTGCAAATGCCATCGAGCCGATTTTCTCCGCACTGGGGGTGGTAAAACGCCGTGCAGTGGTTTGGCTGGTTCCGTCAGATGCTATCCTGACCCAAACCTTGGCTGCATTGCGTGACCCTGCACATCCTTACCGCCAGAAAATTGATGTTGCCTTTGGCAGCCGTGTAGAAGTGTATACCAAAGAACAGCTTTTGATGGGGCAGCACTTCAATATCTCTGCGGTCAACGAGCAGCTTTCCATCATGGTGCTGTCTTACGATTCGTTCCGTGGCAAGAAGGAGCGGCTCAAGGCCAAGCAGGAGAACAGCAGCCTTGTTGCGCTGGCAAATGCACTGGGCGAACCCGATATGCCGCTGGAAGATACCGACCCGACCGCCTTGATGCAGGTTATTAATCAGCTGCATCCGTTGGTTATCGTGGACGAAAGCCACCATGCGCGCAGTAACCCGAGCAAGCAGATGCTGCAGAACTTCAATCCCTGCTTTGTGCTGGATCTGACGGCAACGCCCACTAAGGAAAGCAATATCATCTCCATTGTGGATGCGATTCACTTGAAACGCGAGAACATGGTCAAGTTGCCTGTCATCGTGATGAACCGCAACAGCCAGCAGGATGTGCTGCATGATGCCATCGAGATGCAGCGGACACTGGAAATTCACGCAAAAGATGCCTACGAAAAGGGCGGCAGCTACATTCGCCCCATCGTGCTGTTTCAGGCGCAACCCAAGAGCACAGAAAATGCAACGACCTTTGAAAAACTGCGCCAACGCCTGATTGCAGCCAACATTCCAGCAGAGCAAATTGCCATCAAGACGGCGGAGATCAACGAGTTGAAAAATGTGGACTTGCTGTCGGAAAAGTGTTCGATTCGCTTTATCATTACAGTCAATGCCTTGAAAGAGGGTTGGGACTGCCCCTTTGCGTATATCCTTGCTTCGCTGGCGAACCGCACCAGTCAGGTGGATGTGGAGCAAATCGTGGGGCGTATTCTGCGCCTGCCCTATACCCGGAAACATTCTTCTCCGATCCTGAATACTTCGTATGTTCTGACCTCGTCTGCGGACTTCAAGCGTACGCTGGACGGCATCGTCAAGGGCTTGAATAACGCAGGCTTCACGGACCACGATTACCGTGTGCAGGAAGAAGCTGCCCCGGTCGAGCCGCTGCCCAAAGTGGAGCAGACCATCTTCCCGGCACAGCCGACAAACGAAGGAATGCCCGCGGCATCGGCGGAAGAGGAAGAGTTTTTTGATTTCGACCCGACACTGTTGGGCAGCACCTTGGCAAAGGCAAGTGTTTCTCCCTCGGTGCAGAATATTTTTGACCGCTCTGAAAAGGAACAGAACGATTTTGATGTTGCTATGCAGCAGCACCAGAATGACCCGTTGAGCGATTTGCCGCTGGAGGTGCAGGATAAAGTGGATACCTCTCATGTAAATCCGGAGTTTTTGGAGGATGTTCACACCCTCAAACTTCCGAAATTCTGCCTAAAAGTACAGCCATCGCTTTTCTCGCTGTACGACAGCGAAGAACTCTCAAAGGAAAACCTGCTCAGCAACTTTACGTTGAAGGGAAAACCCAGCGCAATCGACTTCGGCCATCTGGACGACGATTTGGCGCAGGTCGATTTGGAAGACCGCGATACCACGACACCGCGTATCTCCAAGCTGAAAGATGATTATCAGCAGTACATGAACAGGCAGTTTCCACTGCTTCCGGGCGAGGATAAACTGCGTATCTGCAAGGATATTATCCACAAGAGCCTTTGCAAGATGAACGCGGTGGATGATAATGAACTGCGACGTTATGTCGATGGTATCGTGGATAATATGAACCGCGAAGAGCTGGACGCGCTGGAACGGATGCCTGTTAACTTTGCAGCAAAAATTCGTGCATACGTCATGCAGCTTCAAGAGGAAACTGCACGAGAAAACTTCTACAAGTGGCTGGAAACGGAGAAAATCGTATGTGAACCCCGCTTTCAGTTGACGGAGTATATCACCCTCCCGGATAGCACTTCTTCAATGAGCAAGAGCCTGTACCAGACCGAGGGCAAGATGGATGGTCTGGAATATAAAATGGCTCTGGCAATGACCAACATGGACAATATCCGCTGGTGGCATCGCAACCCGGAGCGTAACAAGTTTTCGTTCTGTTTGAACGGATTCCGCAACCATTACCCGGATTTTATCGTCCGCACGACCAGCGGAAAAATTATTCTGATTGAAACCAAAGGCGACCAGCTGGAAAACGCAGAATCCAGAGAGAAAATCCGTCTGGGCCGTGCATGGCAGGATGCCGCTGGCAAGCAGGCATACCGCTATTATATGGTGTTCCAGAATAAGGATTTGCAAATGGAGGGTGCATATCGCTTTGATGAGTTTTTGACGCTGCTGAGGGAGTTGTGATAAAAATCGATTTTATAGCGTCACAAACTTTAAGGTTGAAAATATAGGTATACAAGAACAGTTTTTTGAGATTATCATAGTAAAAGTAATGCTAAATTGGTTTTTGACGATATAATGGCATTGGCAGAAAGAGTGTATATTATTCTTTTGCCCAACTTTTAGAGAAATCTTAAATGTTCACTTTTTGAAATTATTGCAAAGGATATTTTTGAAAATGAGAATAATTGACCTGTTCTCTGGAGTTGGAGGACTAACATTTGGATTTTATTATAGAAAATACAAAGACCATTTTGTCAGGAATCGAAAAAATCAATTCGTTTTTGCAAATGAATACAATCCGCTTGCAGCTAAAGCATACTCTGAAAATTATCCTGATATCCCCATGAAAAATTGCGATATAAAGTCCCTCAAAGAGAGTGACATAAAAGGATGGATTGGAGTAGGCCAGATGATAGCCTTCCTTTTGAGCGGACTGTTTGGCACGCAGAAGAACCTCGTTGGAGTTATCGTCACGGTCAAATACGCACCAGATGGAATCGCCATCTTCCGGGTAGTATGGATTATTGCCCATCGTTGCTTTGGCCTTTTGTACGAGCCTGTCAGCAGACTTATACTGCGAAGAAATCGGGATGATGTCGATGTTACAGCCCCGACTTCGGAAACGCTTGAAATACCGAATCTCGGTTTCACTGCCCTCGCAGATAAGATACACGACCGGATTGCGCTTTCTGGCGTGGACAGATTTGCGGCTGATCTCTTTTATTCTGCCCATACTGCATTCCCTCCAATGAATGGAATCGCCCCATACCGGCCTTGCAGATAGCCTTTGGCGATATTCTCACCTTTCCGGGGAGAAAACTCGGTCAGAGCGTAAATATCGGTCTGCATGGTCTTTTCATCCTTTTCTGCAAACCAAATCTGATCGCGTCGCAGCAACGTCAGGTCGAGAAGTCCGGTATCGTGTGTTGTAAAGATGAGTTGTGCATGGTTTGTATTGATAGCAGCATCCTGCACCATCTCGATCAGATGCCTTGTCAGCAGCGGGTGCATACTGGATTCGATCTCGTCTACGACCAGCACAGCCCCGGATTCCAGTGCGGTGAGCCACATTCCGATGCGGGAGAAGAAACGCTGTGTGCCGACCGATTCCAGCCCAAGAGGAAGCCAGAATCCCTTGGAAGTGCCCTCCCCGGAATCCAGCGTGTGCAGGGCAGAGATGATCGGTTCGTCCTTGGAGCCAGTGATGCGGATGTCCTTGATACCGAGGTCTGCATACAGCATTTCATGCAGGATACGGCTCTTTTCAGAGCCGCCTTGCCGGATGGCAGACAAAGTTGCGTCCAGTCGCATTTCCGTTCCCATAAAGCCTGTCAGTTTTTCAAAGAACCACAGATATGCCTTTTCAGTCTGGGGGCAGTTCCACTCGTTCGAGCTGGACAGATAAAGGCGATTTTCAGCAGTTCGTCCAGAAAGCGTAAGCTGTTCTTGGATGTTTTCACGAAATTGGTAGTCATTTCCCTCTCTGGAAAAAATCAAGGCTTCCCGGCCATTCGGCCAGTGATAGAGGTATTCGGTCAGGACTTTGGACTTGTCAAACGAGAACCCATAGGCATACTTGATGCCGCCATAAAAATAGATGGCTTCAAAGCTGGTCGGCTGTGTGGGCTGGTCAGTGAAAGCAAACGGCTCCTGCGGAAGGGACTCACCTTTCAGCAACTTAGCATATCGGCCACAGACCATTTCCCTCATGAGCAGGAGGGAATGGAGAACATTGCTCTTTCCGGCTGCATTTGCGCCGTATAGTGCCAGCACAGGCACAAGCTGTTTCTTCTCGTCCGGCGAAATCAGGCAATCAGACAGACTTTTATCCGTAGATGCTTTCAAGCTGATAATAGCCGTGTCCTTGATGGAGCGGTGGTTGGTGACTGAAAATTGAAGCAGCATCGCGATTCCTCCCAGATGATTTTCTGAATCCAGTGTACTCTATTCTGGGCGAAAAGTCAAATTTTGATTTTGAAATTTGCAAATATTCCGCAAAAATCAAGAATAAAATCTAAAATATCGGCTTTTGATACCATTCGGATGCTATCAGGGATCATTCTGCATACACGACTTCCCTCACCACCACCTCCTCCGCCTGCGCTTTCAGCCCGTTCATGTGCGCCACCCAGAGAAGCTGTGCGCGCTCTTTGTCCGGCGCGGGGTATACTTGTCTAACAGAGTGGTCATCGTGCGTTCCAGCCACGCGTAGGCCGTTTTCTGGACATCCTGCAAATGCGGCCAGAGCGTACCGTTCAGCAACATCCGGTTGTACAGCACAGGACGCTGATTCTTGAGATAGGCCAGCCGCATCCGGCCATACTTGCCCAGCGGTTCGGTATCATCGGTCTGCGGCAGGGTGAGCAGGGGCAGTTGATAGTCCCCGACCTGTGCATAGTGGATTTCGGTGCGGACAGTCGTTTCGTTTTTCATAGTAAATCTCCTTTTCGCTTGGTTTTCAACGTCTTTTGCGGCAATGGTGGAAACCGGTGTCATTTCTTTCGGTTCTGCACCGTCAGCCAGTTGCCCTGCGCTTGATAGTAGTGTTCCATGGTGGTGGGGGCGTTCAGGATGGTGGTGCGCAGATAGGCCATGATGTTCTTGATGGGCTGGGTGG
>ENA-ORNB01002224-ORNB01002224.1-human-gut-metagenome-genome-assembly--contig:-NODE-2224-length-11078-cov-2.451329_pt1 | contig 11078 bp, 8 predicted proteins | sample MGYA00242112_ERZ509016 | MGnify/ENA primary metagenome ERZ509016 (study PRJEB26280, sample SAMEA2338705) | human gut metagenome | biome: human gut; feature: human-associated habitat; material: faeces...
TCCCAGACGATGTCGGCAGTATTAGGAGTTGCCGAAGATACGATCGGACAGATGAATATTAGCGATACGGATAAAAGCGCTATGGTCAACGTGATGCCCGTGGCCTATGCGGTAACTTATATTTTCGGTACGGCAGGATCCGCATGGTTGGTGAGTGATATCGGGCCACGTCTTTTAGGAGGACTCGACTACGTGAAAAAAGCCTGTAAAGAGCTAGAGGCTAAAATGGGAAATAACGACGAGAGCGAGCAACCGGGCTTTATGCCTGCCGCCCGTCCGGTAACTTTCCGGGCCTATAAGATTAGTAATGAATGGTTCAAGGAGGGTAAAAGCGTAAAGCAGTTGGAGGAATATCTGGACCAATTAGGACGGCATTTGTTCGTGGAGCGTGTCCGTATTAATAATGTACTAACCGATGTTAAACCGGATTTGGTTTTACATACCGGAAATGAGGTTGTCCTAAGCGGTCGCCGGGAATTCGTGATCGGAGAGGAGAACTGGATTGGCGACGAGGTCAATGACATTGAATTGCTCGATTTTCCGGCAGAGACGTTACCCGTACTAGTGATCCATAAGGAATACGTGGGGAAAAAGATCTGCTATTTACGCAATCAATCGTTCATGCACGGTGTTAGCGTCAAGTCCATAAGGCGTGCGGGTATCAATATCCCGGTCTTGGCCGCTACGGTGATAGATTCCGGTGATATGTTGGAATTGGTGGGTATGAAATCAGAGGTAAATAAAGCGGCTACGACTTTAGGATATCCCGATCGCCCAACCAATCAGACCGATTTGATTTTCGTGGGTATCGGTATTTTCTTAGGGGGAATTTTAGGTTCGCTCGCGATTCATTTCGGAGGTGTCCCGATCAGCCTGAGTACGAGTGGCGGCGCTTTGATAGCCGGACTCGTCTTTGGATGGCTTCGTTCCAAGCATCCGACCTTCGGGCGTATTCCGGAGCCTTCCGTCTGGATATTAAATAATTTGGGACTGAATATGTTTATCGCCGTAGTCGGTATCACGGCGGGTCCCAGTTTCGTGACCGGATTGAAGGAAGTCGGTATAAGTTTATTTATTATCGGTGCTTTAGCGACATCTATCCCGCTTATCATCGGTATTCTGATGGGACGTTACGTTTTTAAGTTCCATCCGGCTATCACTTTAGGTTGCACGGCAGGTTCACGTACGACAACCGCCGCATTAGGAGCGGTGGAAGATGCCGTAGGAAGTGAGACTCCAGCCTTAGGCTATACCGTTACCTATGCGGTGGGTAATACTTTATTAATCATCTGGGGTGTCGTTATTGTGCTAATCATGTAATATATATAATGTATGGACAAGAAGAAAATACATGTCACGAGAGAATATGAGAAAAAGATGTCGGAGATTAGCCCTTTCGAGCTAAAGAACATCTTGATAGAGTTAGCGGATGAGAGCGCTCGTAAAAGTACGCACATCATGCTGAACGCAGGAAGGGGAAATCCAAACTGGATCAGTACGGTTCCACGGGAGGCATTCTTCCTATTAGGGCAGTTCGCCTTGGAGGAATGCCAGCGGGAAACCGAATTGGCAGATGAGATGGCCGGAGCCGCAGGGGTTCCCAACCGCAAAAGGATCGCGTCTCGCTTCGTACAGTTTCTAAAGAAACATGCGCAATCTCCCGGCGCTACTTTATTGAAGGGTACCTATGAATATCTGGTCACGGAAAAAGGTGTAGATGAGAATGAGCTTGTATACGAATGGGCGGAAGGTGTCATTGGTGATCAATATCCGGTTCCCGATCGTATCTTGAAATATACGGAAATGCTCGTGCGGGATTATTTAGACCAAGAATTATGTGATAACCAGCCCCCTGAGGGAATATTCGACCTTTTCGCTACCGAGGGCGGAACTGCCGCCATGTGTTATATCTTCGATTCCTTGCAGCAGAATTTCTTGTTGAATAAGGGAGACAAGATCATTCTCTTCGCTCCGGTATTCACTCCTTATATAGAGATTCCGGAACAGGCTCGTTATCTTTTTAATGTCATAGAGATAAAAGCCTTGAAGATGACAAAAGACGGCTATCACACGTGGCAATATCAAGAAAAGGATTTAGATGTCCTGAAAGATCCTAGCGTGAAAGCCGCTTTCATAACAAACCCGAGCAACCCGCCTTCATACGGATTGACAAAAGCATTGATGAATAGGATCGTTGAGATCGTACGGAACGACAATCCCAACCTTATGATTATTACGGATGATGTGTATGCGACATTTATTCCGCATTTTCGCTCGATGATGGCCGAATTACCAAAGAATACGTTATGTGTCTACTCTTTCTCCAAATATTTCGGGGCAACCGGATGGAGATTGGCGGTAATCGCTTTACATCAAGATAATATTTACGACCGGATGATCCGTGAATTGCCAAGAGATAAACAGGAGCTTCTAAAAAAACGATATAGCAGTCTATCCTTACATCCCGAGGATATCCGCTTTATTGATCGTATGGTAACCGATAGCCGTCAAGTAGCCTTGAATCATACGGCCGGTCTTTCCTTGCCACAACAAACACAAATGTCTCTGTTTGCGTCTTTCGCTCTATTAGATGCGGAAAATACCTATAAGAAAAGGATGCAGGATATGATCCACGAGCGTTTACACACATTGTGGGAAAGCACCGGATTCACCTTATTGGATGACCCTTTGCGTGCGGGATATTATAGCGAGATCGATATGCTTGTCTGGGCTAAGAAATTCTATGGGGATGATTTCGTGGAATATCTAAAAAAGAATTACGAACCTCTGGATGTCGTTTTCCGTCTGGCACAGGAAACTTCCTTGGTTTTACTGAACGGAGGAGGTTTTGATGCTCCCGAGTGGTCTATCCGCGCATCTTTAGCCAACCTTAAACGGGAGGATTATGTCCGGATTGGAGAGGGTATCGCATCTATTTTGCATAGTTATGCCCAAAGATGGAAAGAAAGTCTCGATAAGTAGAAAAAACAGCTCCAAGGCTTGAACAAAACGGGCTAATGGTACGTTTTATTAATAAACGTGCGATTAGCCCGTTTTTCTAAGTTATCCGGGAGATTATAAATAACCTCTATAACCTCATAGAAATTATCGAACAAATTGTATTTCATTATATTATATATTTGTTGATAATAAAAACAAAGACTCATTGGCAGATGTCTTATTTATTACATTTTAGCTGGTTATAGATAAATATATTTGCGAAAAGGCTTACAATAAAAAACGAATATGAATATGGTGTACGACATTGACATGCTTAGAAATTTCTATGCGAATTTCCCCAGAAGAGTGGACACAGCCCGCGAACGTATCGGTGGTCGCCCGATGACCTTGGCCGAGAAAATCTTATATGCGCATCTATACGATGAAAGCTCGACTCGCCTTTTCAAAAGAGGTGAGGATTATGTGAATTTCCGTCCCGACCGTGTGGCTATGCAAGATGCCACCGCTCAGATGGCGCTTTTACAATTCATGAACGCCGGAAAAGAAAAATCCGCAGTACCGGCTACCGTGCATTGCGACCATTTGATCCAAGCGAATATGGGAGCCAAGACGGATATCGATACGGCTACCAAAAGCAATAGCGAGGTCTATGATTTCTTGAAATCGGTCTCCGATAAATATGGAATCGGTTTTTGGAAACCCGGAGCAGGCATTATCCATCAAGTGGTATTGGAAAATTATGCGTTTCCCGGCGGTATGATGGTAGGAACTGATTCACATACCCCGAATGCCGGAGGACTTGGAATGGTCGCTATCGGAGTAGGAGGAGCCGACGCCGTGGATGTCATGACCGGAATGGAATGGGAACTGAAGATGCCGAAACTAATTGGTGTTAAGTTAACTGGTAGTTTGAATGGTTGGGCCTCGCCGAAGGACGTGATTCTTAAGCTAGCGGGCATCTTAACCGTAAAAGGTGGAACGAACGCTATCATCGAATATTTCGGTCCGGGCACCGCCTCCATCTCAGCGACCGGAAAAGCTACGATCTGTAATATGGGTGCCGAGGTAGGAGCGACTACTTCTTTATTCCCATTCGATAATACAATGGCTCAATATCTTCGTGCCACGGGACGTGACGAGGTAGCGAGCTGGGCCGAAGCTATTGGTGAATATCTGGAAGCGGATATGGACGTTCGTGCCGAGCCAGATAAGTTTTACGATCGTGTAATCGTTATTAACCTTTCCGAATTGGAGCCGCATATCAACGGTCCGTTCACGCCGGATGCAGCTACGCCTATCTCGGAGTTTGCCGCAAAAGTAAAAGCGAATGGCTATCCCCGAAAGATGGAGGTCGGATTAATCGGTTCCTGTACCAACTCTTCTTATCAAGATCTAAGCCGTGCGGCATCCATTGCTCGCCAAGCTTATGAGGATAAAATACCGGTAGCGGCACCCTTGATCATCAACCCGGGTTCCGAGCAAATCCGTTATACGGCGGAAAGAGATGGTATTATCGGTGATTTTGAACGGATTGGCGCAACCATTATGGCGAATGCCTGTGGTCCTTGTATCGGACAATGGAAACGTCATACGGATGATAATACCCGTAAGAATTCGATCGTTACTTCATTTAATCGTAACTTCGCTAAACGTGCGGACGGTAATCCGAATACACATGCTTTTGTCGCTTCTCCGGAACTGACACTGGCCTTGACCATCGCAGGTGATCTATGTTTCAATCCTTTGACCGATACCTTGAAGACAGAGGATGGTAAGGTTGTGAAACTGAAAGAACCGAAAGGCACGGATTTTCCGCCGAAAGGTTTCGAGGTAAAGGATAACGGCTATCTGGCACCTACGGGTAAGAACGTAGTGGTGAACATCGATCTGGAATCCAACCGCCTACAAGCATTAAAGCCTTTCGCTCCTTGGAATGGAGAGGATTTCACGGATATGCCCCTTCTTATCAAGGCTGAAGGTAAATGTACGACGGATCATATCTCGATGGCCGGTCCATGGTTACGTTTCCGTGGGCATTTGGAAAATATATCGGATAATATGTTGATGGGAGCCGTAAACGCTTTCAACGGGAAGACAAACTCTGTATTGAATCAACTGAACAATGAATATGAAGCAGTTTCTGCCGTAGCGAAACAATACAAGGCAAATGGTATTTCCTCGATCGTCGTAGCGGAAGAAAACTATGGTGAAGGCTCTTCCCGGGAACATGCAGCCATGGAGCCTCGCTTCCTAAATGTAAAAGTGATCCTAGCCAAGAGTTTCGCCCGTATCCACGAGACAAACTTGAAGAAACAAGGAATGTTAGCATTGACTTTCGCCGATAAGGAGGATTATAGCAAGATCCGTGAGAATGACCATATCTCGATCATCGGATTGAAAGATTTTCAGCCGGGCAAACCGTTGACGGCCGTTCTTCTTCATGCGGATGGTACGCAAGAATCATTCCCGGTTAACCATACGTATAATGATTTACAAATTAAATGGTTCAAGGCGGGTTCCGCTTTAAATACAGCTCACTAAGACAAACAAAAAATCTTGATATCATGAGTAAGATAACAAAGAAAGGTAATCATATTTTCGTTCCGGATCACGTGACGATCCCTTATATTGAAGGAGATGGCGTGGGGCATGAGATCACTCCCGTTAGCCAAAAGATAGTAAACGCTGCCATCAAGCAAGCTTACAACGGAACCCGTTCCATCGAATGGAAAGAGGTCTTAGCCGGCGAAAAGGCGTTTAAGCAAACCGGAAGTTGGCTTCCCGATGAGACTATGGAAGCGTTCCGTGAATACATCGTCGGTATTAAGGGACCGCTGACGACTCCAATTGGTGGAGGTATCCGTTCATTAAATGTGGCCCTCCGTCAGACGTTGGATTTATATGTTTGTCTCCGTCTGGTTCGTTGGTTTAAAGGAGTCGTATCTCCGGTAAAGGAGCCGCAGAAAGTGAATATGTATATCTTCCGTGAGAATACGGAAGATATCTATGCCGGAATCGAATGGCAACAAGGGACTCCGGAGGCACAAAAGTTATTGAAGTTCCTCACCGAGGAAATGGGAGTGAAGAAAATACGTTTCCCGGAAACTTCCTCTTTCGGCATCAAGCCGGTTTCTGTGGAAGGTACGGAGCGTCTGGTGCGTGCCGCTATCGAATACGCGATATTGCATCAGTTACCGAGCGTGACTTTGGTACACAAAGGTAACATCATGAAATTCACGGAAGGTGGTTTCAAACTATGGGGATACGCTTTAGCGGAACGGGAGTTTGCGGATCTCACTTTCACATGGCCTCAATATGAGAAGATCAAGAAAGAGCAAGGTGAGGAAGCGGCCAATACCGCCTTAGTGGAAGCTTCAAAGGCCGGTAAAATCATTATCAAGGATGTCATAGCCGATGCTTTCTTGCAAAACACTCTATTAATTCCGGAAGAATATTCCGTGATCGCTACCTTGAACCTGAACGGCGATTATATCTCCGATCAATTAGCGGCGATGGTAGGTGGCATTGGCATTGCTCCCGGCGCTAATATCAACTATAACAGTGGTCATGCGATCTTCGAGGCAACACATGGAACCGCTCCGAATATTGCGGGAAAGAATCTCGTAAACCCCTCTTCCTTATTATTATCATCCGTGATGATGCTGGAATATATGGGATGGAGTGATGCGGCTAACCTGATTACATCCGCTATGGAGCAAGCTTTCTCCGCTGGAGAGGCCACTCATGACTTGGCTCGTTTTATGCCGAACGGCAAATCTCTCGGCACCAAAGAATTTGGTGATCGTATCATCTCTATTATCGAAACAATTAAATTAGTATAGTCATGTTGAAGAAAGAATATTTAATTTACAAATTGTCCGAGGCTGCCAGAGAGGCTTGCAAGATCGACAACGAACTGTTCCCGATGTATAATGTGAAACGTGGCCTTCGTAACGAGGATGGTAGTGGCGTGTTAGTAGGATTGACCCAAGTCGGTAATGTAGTAGGATACGAACGCTTGCCAGAGGGCGGTCTTAAAGCGATCCCCGGTAAGTTATTCTATAGAGGTTACGACGTAGAGGATTTAGCGCGTGATTTCATCAAGGAAAAACGGTTCGGTTTTGAGGAAGTGGCTTATTTATTACTTTCTGGTAAACTCCCCGATAAAGAGGAATTATCAGCCTTTAAAGAACTGTTGAACGATAATATGCCCTTGGAGCAAAAGACCAAGATGAATATTCTGGATCTGGAAGGACAGAACATCATGAATATATTGGCTCGTAGCGTATTGGAGATGTATACCTTCGACGCAAACCCGGACGACACCTCCCGAGATAACTTAATGCGCCAATCTATTGAATTGATCTCTAAGTTCCCGACGATTATCGCTTATGCCTACAATATTTATCGTCATAGCACACAGGGGCGTTCTTTACACATCCGTCATCCGCACGAGAACTTATCGATCGCAGAAAATTTCCTTCACATGCTGAAACGTGATTTCACGGATCTGGACGCACGTACGTTGGATTTGCTCTTGGTATTGCAAGCAGAACATGGTGGTGGTAATAACTCTACGTTCACGGTACGCGTCACTAGTTCTACGGGAACGGATACGTACTCATCTATCGCAGCTGGTATCGGCTCATTGAAAGGCCCGTTGCACGGAGGTGCCAATATTCAGGTAGTAGATATGTTCCATCATTTGAAAGAGAATATCGCGGATTGGAAGAACGTGGACGAGATCGATACTTATTTCATGCGGATGCTTAACAAAGAGGCTTATAACAAGACAGGCTTGATCTATGGTATCGGCCATGCGGTCTATACGATTTCCGATCCCCGTGCGGTCGTATTAAAGGAACTGGCTCGTGATCTGGCAAAAGAGAAAGGTCGCTCTGAGGAATTCGCCTTCCTTGAGTTATTAGAGGAAAGAGCGATCGAATGTTTCGCCAAGCATAAAGGAACTAAGAAACGGGTTTCCTCGAACGTGGACTTCTATTCCGGATTCGTTTATGAGATGATCGGTTTGCCACAGGAAATCTATACGCCTTTATTCGCCATGGCCCGAATCGTGGGTTGGACCGCTCACCGTATCGAGGAGTTGAACTTTGACGGAAAACGCATCATCCGTCCGGCTTACAAGAACGTTTTGGACGATAGGGAATATATCTCAATCAACGAGCGATAACACTAAAAAAATCATAGTTATGTTTTCTTTCATTCATAGTTATAAGTTGAAGGATTCATAACTATGATTTTTTAGCATGTTCAGGCTTATAATAAGATCCTACATAAAACCCTTAAAATGTAAATTTCTCAAGTTTCATCGCACCTAATCCTTGCAATTTAGGAACCAACGTTACGAAATGCTCAGCTTTTTCGTGAGCTGATAAGGATTCAGCGTCTTTCCACGTCTCACAAATCATCAATACATCACTACGAGTAGAGCTCTCGAAAATATCATAAGCTATACAGCCATTGTCTTTCAAAGACTTTTCAACCAATTCTTTCGCAGTCTCGAATGCGGCGGGACGATTCTCCTCACTTACTTGAATAAATACATTTACTCTAATCATACTCATAATTGTTTTAAGAATGTTACATACTTGATCAAAAGTACAGCACAAATATAGAAATAAACCCGTATATTTGTCATTCGAAACGTATAATTAACAGCATGAAGGAATCTGTTCGTATTCTTCGTTTCGCCATTGTAGGTTCTTCTAACGCTTTGATCACCGCATTGGTAATCTGGATATTAATGGATATTCTGGATTGTAATTACTTGTGGTCGAACATGGCTGGATATGTGGCTGCCTTGGTGAATAACTTCTTTTGGAGTAAATACTGGGTATTTTCTTCCGGGAAAGGTAATTTCTGGAAGGAGATTCCTTTATTCCTAATCGCTTTTGGTTGCGCTTACGCTACTCAATTCATATTCTTGCTTTTAATGGTGGAGGTGATCGATCTAAATGAATATCTAGGTCAGTTCCTTGGACTTTTCGTTTACGGAGCCGTTAATTTTATGATGAATAAGAGGCTTACTTTTAAGAGCTAGAATCCGGTAAATCGTATCAAAGGAAGTGGTATAGTACGCCAGTAGTGGTGAAGGTCAACGCGACTACTCGCATAAGCCTTCACCACTACTGGTATTGACCATCGGGACTAGTCGCGTGAGCCATCGAGACTAATCGTGCTGAATCGCTAACGGGTAAGGCTCGTAAACTGTTTCCCGAGTCTGTAAAGATAGAAAGCCAGATGCGTAAAAGCGAATACGAATGAGATAATCAATAAGATTTTGCTCTCGCCCCATCCCACGGTTTGCTGGTACCAAAGCCCCGTGATCACGCAAAGCACGGATAGGGTAATACCGATCATATCCAATGTGGTCTGTCCCGAGCGATGTTTCTGCATATGTTCCAGTTTGCTATGTTTGATTCCATAGCAGACATATATATCCAGACCGGTTAACATCCATAATACCAAACGAATCCATGTATCAGCCGGGAGAAAAAGCATCATTACCAGACAAGTTATGATACCGGCGATAGGCACGAACGGAACCAACGGGGTCTTGAAAGACCGGGGAGCGTCCGGCATTGTCTTACGGACAATCAATACCCCGGCGCAAACTAGCGTAAAAGCGAACAAAGTCCCGATACTACACATCTCGCCCGCTACGCTCGCCGGAACGAAAGCTGCCAATGCACCGACCAATAACATAAACAGGAAATTACTTCGTGCCGGCGTGCGGAATTTCTCATGGATATGGGAAAATAGGGGAGGGAGCAGCCCATCCCGGCTCATACTCAAGAATACACGGCTCTGTCCTAATAACGTTACCATGATAACCGAGCAATACCCCAGTAAAATAGCTATTACGATCGCCCGGTTCATCCAAGGGTAATCCGGACGAATCACACCAGAAGCATCCATTTGCCCCATATGATCGATAGCTATTGCCACAGGAGCGATTCCATTCTGGCCAGCAAACGCTGAGTAATGTACGACTCCGGTCATCACGTGGGCAAACAACATATATAATATAGTACAAACCACTAATGACATCAAGATCCCGATCGGCATATTCCGTTTCGGGTTCTTGGTTTCCTGCGCCGCCGTACTTACAGCGTCGAAACCGAGGAAAGCAAAGAATACGATAGCCGCCCCTCGTAGGATACCGGAGAAACCGAACTCGCCTAGGGTCCCCGTATTAGCGGGTATATAAGGCGTATAATTCTCCATACGGATATATTTCCATCCCAAGACTACGAACACCAAGACTACGGAGACTTTCAAGAATACGATAATCCCATTGAAAATAGAACTGCCTTCCGTTCCTCGTATCAACAAAATACTCATTAACACCACGATCACGAAAGCCGGGATATTCACGATACCGCCATCCCAAGGGCAAGCCGTCAAGGCTTGCGGTAAATGTACTCCGAATCCTTCCAGAAAAACGACCAAATACCGACTCCAACTTATGCTAACGGTCGTAGCGGCCACGCAATACTCGAGCACCAAATCCCAACCGATAATCCAAGCGACCAACTCACCCATCGTGGCGTACGAGTAGGTGTATGCACTACCTGCCACCGGGATCATGGAAGCGAACTCGGCGTAACATAACCCGGCGAAACAACAGCCCAAGGCGGCGATAGCGAAAGATAAAGTAATGGCAGGCCCCGTATCCCCGGCGGCCACCGCACCCGTAATGGAGAACAATCCGGCACCGATAATAACACCGACACCTAAGGCGATCAAACTCCACGGGCCAAGGATACGCTTCAGCGATTTACTGCCCGAATCATTTGCCTCGGTCATCAAATCCGCTAAAGGCTTCTTAATAAATAAACCCATCTGTATAGATTAAAAAATTAGTAATTGGGCGCAAAGGTAGGAATTTTTATTATGTTTGCCGAAAAGTAAAAGCAAGGACAGAAACAAACAAGAAAATAAATAGACAACTAAATAATGAAACAATTGATAGCCTGTTGCGGATTAGATTGCGAAAGTTGCGATGCCCACATAGCCACAGTTAAGAATGATAATGAGCTAAGAGATTGTCTAAATTTTATTGATTAAAAATTTTATGGCAGCGAAATCAATCA